>MRWF01011395.1_pt1 | contig 150658 bp, 152 predicted proteins | sample 1013331 | NCBI WGS metagenome assembly MRWF01 (sample SAMN06117577, study PRJNA244670) | biofilm metagenome | biome: Water; feature: Cathode Biofilm; material: Biofilm; isolation source: microbial consortium enriched at the cathode of a solar microbial fuel cell | place: USA: District of Columbia... | reverse complement strand
ATCCTGGAACAGGACCAGATCCCCGCCACGGCGGCCCCACCCGCCCCGGCCAGGCCGGTCGCGATGTGCCACTGGGCGCAGGGACGAGACATTGTCATTCAGACGGTAGGCATTGAGGCGCGGCGTGGAGGCGTCAACGATTTCGCACCGGCCCCGGAAATGCGCATCCGTGCACAATTCCCAAACGCCATTGCCGATGGAAATGGATGAGGCGCGATCATTGAAACGCAGGCGGGCCAGGTCCGGCTCGGCGCCGCGAATGCGGAGGCCGTCGCCATGGAAGCCGGCATCGGCATGAAGGATCACGCCCTGTCCTCCGCCGCGCCAGGAGGCATCGTGATAGCGGCCCCGGTCCGCACCGGCAGGAAGGGCAAGGGCCGCCAGGCCAAGCGCGGCCAGCGGCAGGGTGATGGACAATCGGGTGTTTGCCATATCGGTCTCCATTTGGTCTCTCCTGTCTAGGAGAAGCGACCTGAACACCGGTCTGGTTCCGTGTTGCGCGCCATTCAGGCAGCCCGCCTGACGCGCACGAAAAAGGCCGGCACCCGCAAGGGGCACCGGCCATATCCCGAGACTGGCAGGCCAGTCTTATTCCGAAGCGGCTTCCTCAGCCGACGCTTCTTCAGCAGCCGGAGCTTCTTCGGCAGCCGCAGCAGCTTCAGCCGCATCAGCGGCTTTCTGGGCTTTCTCTTCGGCACGTTCCTTGGCTTTCTTGCCCGGTTCACCCTTTTGCGGGTTGTTGCCATGCTCCCAGCTCACCAGCGGCTTGCCATCGACTTCGATCTTCGACAGGAAGCGGGCGACGCGGTCGGTCGGCTGGGCGCCCTTGCGCAGCCATTCGGAAGCCTTCTCGGCATCGATCTGGACGCGGGCTTCGGAATCCTTCGGCAGGCGCGGATCATAGGAGCCGATCTTCTCGATGAAGCGGCCGTCGCGCGGCGCGCGGGCATCTGCGATGACCACGGAATAGAAGGGGCGTTTCTTGGACCCGCCACGGGCGAGTCGGATCTTGAGGGCCATGGGTGTATCTCCTGTAAGTCTGGCGTCTCGGGGTGATGGTCTAGTCGTCGCCCTCATGGGCGCGAATCTGCTCATGGTGGCGGATCACTTCCGCCACGATGAAGTTCAAGAGCTTTTCGGCAAAGGCCGGATCAAGCCCGCTTTCCTGTGCCAGCCGGCGTAACCGGTCGATCTGTCTTGCCTCGCGGTCCTTGTCCGCAGGCGGCATATTGTGCACGGCCTTCAGCTTGCCGACTTCCTGGGTCGCCTTGAAGCGCTCGGCCAGGGTGTGGATGATGATGGCATCCAGATTGTCGATGCTGGAACGCAGCTTGGTCAGCTGCAGCAGCGCAAGGGCGTCGGTCGTATCGGTGTTCATTTCTTCTTTCCTCCACCGAGTCCCGGCAGGCCGCCCATGCCGGGCGGCAGCGCGCCCCCACCAAGCCCCGGAAGACTGCCTCCGGCGCCGCCCATCTTGGCGAGATCCGCTGGAGAGACACCCGCTGCCTGCGCCATGTTCATCATGTTCTTCATGCCGCCTTTCTGGCGCATCTTCTTCATCATGCCGGCCATCTGCTGGTGCATCTTCAGCACCTTGTTGACTTCCTGGACCGTAACTCCGGCACCGGCAGCGATCCGCTTGCGGCGCGACGCATTCAGCAGGGCCGGCTTGCGACGTTCGGCGCGGGTCATGGACAGGATGATGGCTTCCTGGCGTTTCAGCACATTGTCGTCCAGATTGGCAGCATCCATCGCCGCCTTGGCCTTGCGTGCGCCTGGCAGCATGCCCATCAGGCCACCAAGGCCGCCCATGCGCTGCATCTGACGGAACTGTTCGGCCATGTCTTCGAGGTCGAACTGACCCTTGCGGAGTTTCTCCGCCATGCGCTCGGCCTTCTCGGCGTCCATCTGCTCGGCGGCCTTCTCGACCAGGGAGACAATGTCCCCCTGCCCCAGAATGCGACCTGCCACGCGCTTGGCATCAAAGGCGTCCAGTCCGTCCAGCTTTTCGCCGACGCCCATGAACTTGATGGGCAGGCCGGTGACTGCGCGCATGGAGAGGGCAGCACCGCCGCGGCCATCACCATCCATCCGCGTCAGGACAAGTCCTGTCAGAGGCAGGCGCGCATGGAACCGGCTGGCGGTTTCGACCGCATCCTGACCGGTCAGGGCATCGGCCACCAGCAATGTCTCGGACGGGGTCGCGATGTCCGCGATCTCCGCCACTTCATTCATCATCTGCTCGTCGATCGTCGTGCGGCCGGCCGTGTCGAGGATCAGGACGTCATAGCCGGAAATTTTCGCGGCATTCATCGCCCGCCGGGCAATGTCTGCCGGCAACTGGCCCTGGATGATCGGGAGGGCGATGACATTCTCGTTGCACTGATCTGCCAGGATGGCCAGCTGTTCCATGGCGGCCGGGCGGCGTGTGTCGAGCGAGGCGAGCAGAACCTTCTTGCGCTCTTTCTCCGACAGGCGTTTGGCCAGCTTGCCCGTCGTGGTCGTCTTGCCGGAGCCCTGAAGGCCCGCCATCATGATAACGGCCGGCGGGCTGTCGATGCGCAGGCTGGTGTCGGCCTCTTCTCCGCCGAGCATGTCGACCAGCGCATCATAGACGATCTTGATGACCTGCTGGCCCGGCTTCACCGAGCGGATGACTTCCTCACCGACGGCGCGGGCCCGCACCCCATCAATGAAATCCTTCACGACCGGCAGGGCGACGTCGGCTTCAAGCAGCGCGACGCGGATTTCGCGCAGCGCGGCATTCACGTCCTTTTCGGAAAGTGCGCCGCGGCCGGTCAGGCCGTCGAATATCCCACCAAGGCGTTCGCTCAGCGTGTCGAACATCTGTGTCGCTCCTTTGCCGTCTGCCAGAAGGTCCTGACATAGGCGCTCAAATCCCATTGCACAAAGCAGAAGTGCCCCGCTGAGCGACACTTCGCCGGGCGGGGGGCCTCGCTGACCTCGCAGGATCAGTCAAAGCGCGCTTTCTGGATTTGCGCAGATGTTCGCGGGGCTAAAGCACGCAGCGAGCGTGGCGTCAAGCGTGCTGCAGCGCGCGCACACGATCCCGCAACAGAGCGATCGCGGCCTTGATCTCGTCGCCGACCAGGCTGAGCACGACCATATTGGCCCAGCTGCCGCCTGCCGTGCGCATGTAATTGCGGATCAGACCCTCACGCTGGGCGCCCATTCGCGTAAAGGCGCGGACGGCACGTTCATTCTGCTCCGGCACAAAATAGGAAATCCGGCGGAACCGCGCCTCCTGTGCCCGCGTCAGCAGCGCCAGCTGGGTGGCGGGCACGATGGCCGTGCCGCGATACTTCTCCGGATGCCAGACAAACCCTATTTCCAGGCGCCGGTGCGTGCGCGAAACCCGTTCGAACGCTGCCAGGCCGGCGAATTCCCCCGTTGCCTTGTCTACCACGAAGAAGGGATAGAACGTGCCGGTCTCCTGCATCTGGAGGCTGTAATCCATATAGGCTTCCAGGCTGGTGCCGGTCGGCATCACGGGCATCCATTTCCACATGGATTCCGCCAGAGAGTCCGCCAGCACGATCGGCTTGTGCGCGGCCGTCAGCGTGTCCAGGCGAACCACATCATTTTCAGGAGCCGGATCGGCGAGGTTCATACCTTGGATCATTAGGTCAGAGGCCGGGTGTGGCAAGCAAAACCACGCCCGGCCCAATAAGTTTCTTTTCGGAACTTGAATGAGTTCCATTTTCAGACCCTTATTCCTGATCGTCTGCCATCAGCCGACGGGTCAGATAGGTGAACTCCAGGGCCGAGCGTTTGGCGCGCTCGGTCTGGTTCGCTGCGGCCGAATGGCCACCATCAATGTTCTCATAATAATAGAACGGAAGGCCGGCCGCCTCGAACTTCGCCGCCATCTTGCGGGCATGGCCGGGATGCACCCGGTCATCCTTGGTCGAGGTCACGAAGAACGGCACAGGATACGGCTTTGAAGCATCGAAATTCTGATAGGGCGAAATCGTTTCAAGGAAGGCGCGCTCTTCCGGCACATCCGGGGAGCCGTACTCGTCAACCCAGGATGCGCCCGCCAGAAGCAGGTGATAGCGCATCATGTCCAGCAGCGGCACCTGCACGACAACGGCATTCCAGAGGTCCGGGCGCTGGTTCAGCATGACGCCCATCAGCAGCCCGCCATTCGAGCCGCCCATGATGCCGAGATGGTCAGGCGAGGTGACACCGCGCGCAACCAGGTCTTCTCCGACGGAGATGAAATCGTCATAGACGCGCTGACGGTTCAGTTTCAGGCCGGCCTGGTGCCACGCAGGGCCGAATTCACCGCCGCCCCGGATATTGGCCAGAACATACGCGCCGCCCTTCTCGAGCCAGAGCCGACCGGTAACCGGGCTGTAGGACGGGTTCATGGATACCTGAAACCCGCCATAGCCATACAGCAAGGTGGGCGTTGTGCCGTCCATCGGCACGTCTTCCTTGCTGACCAGGAAATACGGCACGCGGGTTCCGTCTTTCGACACCGCAAAATGCTGCGTCACTTTCAGGCCGGTGGCATCGAATTTCGGCGGCAGGCTCTTCAGCGTCGTCACCTCGCCGGAGGCGACGGAATAGGAGAGGAGGGAATCCGGCGTCAGGAAATCCTCATAATTCAGGAACACCGTGTCTTCCTCTTCGCCGGCAAAGGCAATGTTCGCCTGACCTGTGCCCGGCATGTCGACCATGGAGCGTGTCCAGCCGGCTTCGGACAGCTCGGCGCGCATCACCTTGCCGACCGCCGTGTCGCTGACGCCCAGCATGACGGCGCCCTTGGCAACGGAAACCCCTTCCAGGGCCTGGGTCTCGGACGGATGGAAGACCAGTGAAACCGGCGGCAGGGATTGTGTTTGAAGGAATGCATCAAGCTCAAACGAGACGAGATCACCGGACTTGAAAGCACCCTCCTGCCCTTCGGGCGCCCAATCCTCCTGCAGCGACACCAGCAGCTGGCCCTTGTAGACACCATTCAGCGAGGCCTTTGCCGGAACCGGAATCTGTACCGGGTCGCCCCCCTCTACCGGGAACCACCAATAGCGGGACGTGAAGAATGTGTCGGCCTGCACCGCGCCCTGCAGGACGCGGCCATCCTCCAGTTCCAGCGACATGGGCCACACGCCGACATCATCCACATCACCGCGGATCAGTTCTTCTGCCGTCTCCAGCGGCGTGCCGCGCTGCCAGCGTTTGACGATGAAGGGGTAACCCGAATTCGTCAGCGTGCCTTCGCCCCAATCGGTGGCGATCAACAAAGTGTCCGGCCCGGCCCAGGCGCCGCCCTGTTTTGCCTCCGGCGTGACAAAGCCGTCTTCCACAAACTGTTTCGTCGACAGGTCGAATTCGCGCCGGATCACGGCATCCTTGCCGCCATTCGACAGGGACAGCATGCATTTGTAGGGCAGGTCGGAGCCTTTCGGGCGGAAACAATCTGCACCCTTGAAGACCCAGTTCCGGTCTTCTTCTTCGGCGAGCTTGTCGAAGTCGAGAATGGTTTCCCATTCCGGCGCATCGCTGGCATAGCTTTCCAGCGGTGTGCGACGCCACAGGCCGCGCACATGCGTGTCGTCCTGCCAGAAATTGTAGACCATGCCGTCCCGGATCGAACCATAGGGAATGCGCTCGGACGAGGTCAGCGCTTCGGTGGCCGCCGCTTCAAACGCAGCATAGTTCGGGTCGGCCTGCAATTCGGCCAGCGACCGCTCATTCTGGGCCCGGACCCAGGTCAGCGCGGCGTCACCTTCCACATCCTCGAGCCAGAGATACGGATCCTGAGCGGCGGCATCGGATGCTTGCGATGAGGGAATCGTGTCTGCCAAGGGGGTCTCCACGGGGGTTTGGGTTCCACAGGCGGCCAGGGCCAGAAAGCCGAACGGGGCCAGAAATTTGCGCATATCGTCTCCAGAGGCGGTCGATCAACAGGACGAGAACTGTAACTCTTGAAACAGATTTCCAGTCCTTGCAATCAGTCCGGCATGATTTGCCGCGCCGAACCGCACGCTCTGCGACGAGCTAGCCGATCCGCTCGAAGGTGATGCGCTCGATCAGCAGGGCGCGCGATTTTTCCGGCACGACGGGGCGCACCGCGAAATAGTCGAAGGCCTGATCCCCAATATGCCGGGGCACGTCATATTCGAACGAGAAATCCCGGAATTCGGGGGACAGGTCGAAGGTCTGCCAGCCGGAATCGCCTTCCCGGCCGACGGAATAAATCGCATTCGCCTGCATGGCCCCGCGCTGGTCTGCGGGTCGCATGCGGATCGTGCACCGGATGCGACGCGCCGAGAACTGGACTTCCAGATCGCTGGCCAGGCGGAAATGCGGGCCTTCTTCCGGATCCGGCCCGAGCAGGCCTTCCTGTGCCTCGATATAGAGCAGGAAATCGCCCTCGCCGTCGCGGACGAGTTCTGTGGTGACGTCACCTCCGGCCAGGATCTTGTTGAGGAAGGCCCCTTCCACGACAATCCGGTCGTAATTGGCGCCGTCGCCGGTGACCGCGCCATCCGGCAACCGACCGAAAGCCGGCCAGACGGCAAGCAGCACCATTCCCACGGCAAGCAAAATGGCCAGAGGGAAGAAAATCCGGTCTCTCATCGGTGGGGGAACTCTTTCACAGTTCGGCGTCGGCAGCCGCTAGCCAAGGACTGGCACTCCTGTTAGCAGGAAGCCGAGCGGTTTGGCGAGCCGCAGACGCCGTCTTGCATGAAATTAACGGGGGCGAGTTCCATGTCGACATCGGCATTGCGGCGGCGAGCCAAGGAGGCTCGGCACTGGCTGTTTGAAGCCTGTTTCCCCCTCTGGAGCGAACGCGGCGTCGGCGAGGCCGGCCTGTTCCGCGAAGCGCTGTCACTGGACCATGCGCCGCTCGGCGAGGATACGACCCGGGTGCGCGTTCAGGCGCGCCAGACCTTTGTCTTCGCGCAGGCCCTGTTGCTGGGCTGGAAACCGGAGCTCGCCGGCGATCTTGTGGAACAGGGCGTGCGCACCCTGAGCGGCGCAGCGCGGCGCGCGGATGGCCTGACCGGCCGCACCCTGCACACCGATGGCAGCGGCCTCGCCGATGACACGCCGGATCTCTACGATCTCGCCTTCACCCTCTACGCCCTCGCGGTGTCCAGCGAAGCGATGGAGGATGGCAGCGGCCCGATCGCGTCGGCACGCGCCCTGCTGGATGCCCTCGACCGGCGGATGAAAGACCTCACAAATGGAGGGTATGCGGAAGTCCTGCCGGTGCCGGACCGGCGCAGCCAGAACCCGCACATGCATCTTCTGGAGGCATGCCTGGCCCTGCACAGGGTTGACCCGGAAGGCGGGCATCTCGCGCGCGCGGGCGAGCTGGTTGCCCTGTTCCACGAACGATTCACGGCTGGCCCCGGCGGCCTGCTCGGCGAATTCTTCGCTCCAGACTGGAGTGAAGGCGCGGGGGATGCGGCGCGCATTGTCGAGCCCGGTCACCAGTTTGAATGGGTCTGGCTTCTGGATGCCTATGCCCGCGCAGCCGACGAAGCCGTCGCGCCCATTGCGGGGCGGCTCTACACCTATGCGTCCGGCACGCTGGATGAGGATGGTCGCGCGCTGCTGGAAACCACGCGGGACGGCCTGCCCCACGATTCAGGACGGCGCAGCTGGTCCCAGTCCGAAGCTTTAAAGGCGCATCTGGTCATGCTGGAAATGACTGGCGACGAAGCGATTGCAGCCGCCGCCTGCCGCAGCTTCGATGTACTGATGGACGAACACCTGACGCCGGAGGGCGGATGGATCGAGCAATATGATGGCGATGGCCATATTGTTTCGGCGACCATGCCCGCCTCGACGGGCTATCACGTCGCATTGGCCTTTTCCGAGCTTATCCGCGTGATGGATGCTTGAAACGGAACGGGTTTGCCCTGAAAAGGGCCCGGAATTGTTGAGAAGGAAGTATTCATGCCCACACTAGCGCTTGTCCGGCACGGCCAGTCCGAATGGAATCTGCAGAACCGCTTCACGGGTTGGTGGGATGCCGACCTTACCGAAAAGGGCGAAGCCGAAGCAAAGAAATCGGGCGAGCTGCTGAAAGCCACCGACGCCGACTTCCGCGCCGCCTTCACCAGTGTCCAGACGCGCGCCATCCGTACCCTCTGGCTGGCCCTGACGGAAATGGGACGGGTCTGGCTGCCGGTTACCAAGCACTGGCGCCTGAATGAGCGCCACTATGGCGGCCTGACCGGGCTCGACAAGGCCGAGACCGCCGCCAAGCATGGCGACGAACAAGTGCGTATCTGGCGGCGTTCCTATGATATCCCGCCGCCGCCACTGGAAGCCGGCAGCGAATTCGATCTGGCCAGCGATCCGCGCTACCAGGGCATCGACATTCCGAACACCGAAAGCCTGAAGCTGACGCTGGAACGTGTGCTGCCCTATTGGGAAGAGACGATTGCCCCAGTGCTGAAATCCGGCACGGACACCGTCATCGCAGCACATGGCAATTCCCTGCGGGCCTTGGTGAAACACCTGTTTCGGGTACCGGATGAGTCCATTACCAGGATCGAGATCCCGACCGGGAACCCGCTTCTGATCGAACTGGACGACAATCTGAAGCCCATTTCGGTGCGCTATCTGGATGCGGAGCGCGGCAAGCCATTGCCCGAACTGCCATGAGCCTGCGCCCGTCCCGGCGGCGCGACCGGCGCATGATGGGGCGGGCCCTTGCGCTCGCAAGACTCAATCACGGCCTGACCGGCGCCAATCCATCCGTCGGCTGCATCCTGATCGACCGTGACGGCCATGTTGTCGGGGCCGGGGTGACCGGACTTGGCGGGCGCCCCCATGCCGAGGAGATTGCCCTGGATGAAGCCGGCGACAGGGCGCGCGGCGGCACCGCCTATGTCACGTTGGAACCCTGCCGGGAACGCTCGAAGGGCGGCAAGTCTTGCTCGCTCAAACTGCGCGAGGCCGGTGTTTCCCGGGTCGTGTGCGCGATTGAGGATCCGCACCCCGTGGCCAATGGCGGCATTCGCGCGCTGCGGGATGCAGGCATTCATGTCCAGCTCGGCCTCGGCCGGCGTGACGCCCAGCGCCTCTACCACAAATTCTTCCGGTCCGTGACCTAGCCGCCAAACGGCCCGGCATGGGCGATGATCTTCTCGTAAAACGCTAGGGAATCGCGTTGGAACGCAGCCTTGGTAAATTGCTGCTCATAGGATTCGCGTCCGCCGGCGACGAGTTTCGCTGCCAGCGCCTTGTCTGAAATCACCCGGCCGAGCGCCGTTGCCAGGGCGTCGACATCATTCTTCGGGATCAGCAGCCCGTTCACTTCATTCTTCACATAGGCGGCAGGCCCCACGGCATCGGCTGCCACCAGCGGGCGCGATGCAGCCCACGCATCCACCGTCACCGTGCCGAACGGCTCATAGCGGGACGGGAACGCCACCACATCGCAGGCGGCGAGAAGCGCGCCCCGGTCATTCCGCCAGCCGAGGAAGCGAACCCGGTCATCCAGACCGAGCTTCGTGCATTGCGCCTTGAGTTCCGCCTCGATCGGGCCATCGCCAGCAATCCAGACATACAGGCCTGGCACCCTGGCCGTCGCGTCGAGCAACGTATCGAGGCCCTTCTTTTCATGCAGGCGGGCCAGCGCGAGCGCCACCGGCGCACCTTCCGGCGTATCGCGCGCCGCCCGGCTCGCCGGATCAGCGCCCTCAAAATCGGCATAGGTGTGAATGATGGCGGAACGGTCTTCGGGCACGCCCTGTTCGCGAATATGGCGCAGCAAGTCGATGGTCAGGCCGACATGCCATTCGCAGTTCGTGAAACGTGCCAGCTTGTAGTAGCCGCCATACCAGCCAATCGACCGATTGCGGTACTCTTTCGGAGCATATTGCCCGGCCCGGCCCATCCAGTATTCGATGACATCCGGCTTGAACACCTTGATGGCGTCGCCGATCACGCGGCGAGTGGGAAAGGGCCAGGTATTGTTGAAGGCAGCGAGATCGACGCCGATACCGGCCTCCCGGAATTTCTGCACGCGAAACTGATTGTCCGGCCGGGTCACCACATGCTGGGTCAGACCGGCCTCCGCCAGCGCCAGAACGGACTCCAGCATGATGTTCTCCGCGCCGCCTTCCTGTGCGCCCGCCATCACATGCATGATCCGCATCTGCCGTTCCTTTCGCTGTCAAACGTCCTGCCCGAGCGCATACCCATTATCACCCGCTGCGGCAAACGCTCCTTGGCAGTGCGGGCTGAAATGCCTACAGACGGGACGAAACACCATAAAGGCCGCATGCCCATGTCCGATTATCGCCTCTTTGGCGCCGATACGTCCCCCTACTCCCAGAAAGTGCGATCGTTCCTGCGCTACAAGAATGTCGACTTCGACTGGATTTCCCGCACACGCGAGAACGAGGAGGAATTCCAGGCCCTGGCGCAAGTTGCGACGGTCCCGCTGCTGATCTCTCCGGAACGCCCCGCCAGCCAGGACTCCACTGCCATTCTTGCCGGTCTCGAGGCGGATCATCCAGAGCCCTCCGCCGTGCCGGATGCTGTCGCCACATCCATGCTGGCCCTCATCCTGGAAGACTATGCCGATGAGTGGCTGAACAAGATCATGTTTCTCGAGCGCTGGGGCCAGAAACCGGATCGCGAGGACGCTGCACTGCGCGTGCTGACGCAGCTCTATGGCGGCAAGCGTCCCCGCGCCTACAAGAAGGCCCGCGACCAGATTGCGGACCGCATGGCTGACCGCCTGAAACTGGTTGGTGCCCAGGCTGGCAATGCGGACATCCTGAAGGCTTCCTTCGAGCGAGTCTCCAAACTTCTCGATGCCCACCTCAAGGAACATCTCTACATGTTCGGCGGATGTCCGTCCGCGGCAGATTTCGCGATGGCCGCCCAGTATCAGCAATTGCTGATGGACAAGAGCCCCGCAACCTGGCTGGCCGAACACGCGCCTTTCGTCGTCGCCTGGGTCGAGAACATGCAGGATCCCAAACCAGGCGCGCCGTTCGCGTCGCTGGCAGACCTTGCCCCCACGCTCATTCCGCTCTTCGCCGAAGAGTTGTCCAGGACCTATCTGGTCTGGGCCAAGGCCAATTCGAAGGCAGCCGAGCGCGGTGACCGTGAAGTTTCGGCGGCCGTTGAAGGCGGCACGTTCGAGCAGAGCACCCAGACCTATGCCGCCCGCGCCTATGATTCCGTTCGCAAGGCCGTCGGCGGGGCGCTGGAAGACGAGGCGCTGAAATCCTTCCTGAAGGATGCCGGCTGCAACAAGTTCTTCGGATAGGGCACGGCCCGTTTCCCTGAACAGAAAACGGCGCGCCCTGCGGGACGCGCCGTTCCTGTTTTCGGACCTCGCCGGTTTTAGGCGGCGTTGGTCGCGGATTTCTTGCCGATCAGTTTCGGTTCGGTCTGTGCCGGAGCCCCGATCTCGATCTTGCGGGGCTTCTTTTCCTCCGGCAGTTCACGGACCAGGTCGATCCGGAGCACACCGTGCTGCAGGTTCGCACCGGTCACGATGACATGATCTGCCAGCTGGTAGCGCCGGATGAAGCTGCGCTGGGCAATGCCGCGATGGAGATAGTTGCGGCCTTCGCCGTCTTCGCTCTCGCCACGTTTGCCCGCCACGGTCAGCAGGCCTTCCTTGGTCTCGATGTCGAGATCATCTTCGGTAAACCCGGCGACCGCGATCTCGATGGCAAAGGCATTGTCGTCAACGCGTTCGATATTGTAGGGCGGATAGCCCTGCGAGCCGTCGAGGCGGGATGCCTGATCGATCATGCTGGCAAGCCGGTCAAAGCCGACAACCGTGCGGTAAAGGGGGGTAAGGTCGATATTGCTCATGGGTTCAGTCCTCTAGGTCAAGCAACTGCGGGCCACCCTTTCGGGGAGCGCCCGGATGGATGGTCGGCTCCTGTGACGGTCCAACCCGAATTCGGCGTTGGCACGGAAACCGGTCACGGCCCGATTGTCGGCACCGTGACACGGTGTATGTGGGTAGCGTAGAGAGAGGTTCAAGAGGCCAGCCAAGGAGACCCCGATGAAGCGCCTGACCCCGATATTTGCCCTGTCCGCGCTGGTGCTTGCCGCGTGCGGCCAGCCCGATGCCCCTGCCACGGACGCGCCAGCCCCGGCCGACCCGCCGGTCGAGACGGCAACCGCAGAGACGTCACCCCTGGACGCAGCCATTGCCGGCGCGCATCGCAGCGACGCCGAAAAGGCCCGCGACGCGTGGCGGCACCCGAAGGAAACGCTCGATTTCTTCGGCGTCGAGGCTGACGACAAGGTCGTGGAATTGTGGCCGGGCGGCGGCTGGTACACGAATATTCTCGCGCCATACCTCGCCAGCGGAAATGGCACCCTGGTCGCGGCCTATTTCGACCCGAATGTGGGCGATGAAGACCGCCGCGCCCGTATCGCCGAGCGCCTTGCCGAATTCCAGGCGACCTATGATGATCCGAAGTTCGGCACGATCGAGTACAGCGCCTTCTCCGCCGAAAGTGGCCCGCTGACAGAGGCTGGTACAGCGGATGTCGTGCTGACCTTCCGCAACCTGCACAACTGGATGAGCGGCGGCTATACCGAGAAATTCTTCTCCGACGCCTATGCCGCCCTGAAGCCGGGCGGTGTGCTGGGCGTTGTCGAACACCGCCTGCCCTCGACCGACACGCAGGATCCGACCGGGGCCTCCGGCTATGTCCACGAGGACTATGTCAAATCCCTCGCCGCAGCCGCCGGGTTCGAATTCGTCGAGGCGAGCGAAATCAACGCCAATCCCGCCGACACGGCCGATCACCCCTTCGGTGTGTGGACCCTGCCGCCGGTCAGCGCTACATCCGACCGGGAAGGCAACACTCCCGACGGGTTTGACGCCGAAGCCTATGCGGCCATCGGCGAAAGCGACCGGATGACGCTGAAATTCGTGAAGCCCGCCGAATAGGCAAGATACAATCGAGATCGAGCCCGCTGTCCTTTCCAGGGTGGCGGGCTCTTTCTTTTGGCCCCTGCGCCGCCTAAAGGTGCGCGTCATGACCACACGATCCCTGTTTCCAACCCTCATTCGCAGCGAGTTCCTCGGACCTGGCAACCTGGCTGAACGGCTGGAACATGTCTGCTGGGTGCTGGCGGAAGACGATGACGCCGGCAATGCCTGGTGCGCGGACCAGGGTTATGGCGGCTATACCTCCTACGCCTCGCTGGATGACCTGCCGGAACGGTTTCCCGAATTCGCCGAATTGAAGGCCCTTCTTGACCCGATGGCCGAAGCGTTTGCGGCAGACCTGCTCTGGGACATGCAGGACCTGACCCTGCAACTGGATGCAATCTGGGTGAACATTCTCGAACCCGGTTTCGGACATTCGAACCATATCCATCCCGGCAGCGTGATTTCCGGCACCTTCTATGTCTCGATTCCGGACGGCGCCGCTCGGCTCAAGCTGGAAGATCCCCGTCTCTCTCGCATGATGGCAGCGCCGCAATTGCGTGATGATGTGCCGGAAGACCGGCAGCGCTTCGTCTATCTGACGCCCGAGGCCGGTCAGGCCATCATGTGGGAAAGCTGGCTACGCCACGAAGTGCCTGCCAATATGGGCGAGGAGCCCCGCGTTTCGATCAGTTTCAATTACGCTTTGAAGCGGGTCTGAGCGCCCTCAGAGTACTTTCAGCATGACCATCACCGCCAGCGCGATGCCGCCAAAATAGGTGATGACCGCGCCCAGCATCTTCAGGGGATGCGGCGTCTCCAGCGTCTTGCATGTCAGAAAGCCGAGCGCATGCAGAAAGCGCGACGCTGTAATGGCGACGACAAGAACCGTGACCGTAAGGCCCAGATCCCGTCCTGCATAGGCAAATCCCGTCAGCACGAACAGGCCGACCAGTAGCGCCGCATATTCGGCGGCATTTCCGTGTGCCCGTTCGGCCTTCAGCATCGGGCCAGCAGGATCCTTCGCTGCGCCATGGGCAATGATTTTCGTGCGGCCGCGTGTGACCGATGTCCAGAAGCCGAGCAGCAGGGTCAATACGACCAAGGCCGCACTACAAATGATGAGCGTTGCGTGCATTCTGTATCCTCCTGCCGCGCAGTGTAGCGTCATTCGCACAGGCGGGAAGCGGCCGGGCATGAAAGCTGCATTAACCGTCTCGCGTCACTGCCGCACTTGACGCAATCGGTTTGAGGCGTCATCGCCAGCCGACACCGTGTTTAAACCTCCCAGCCAGATGCGAGCCGTCTTATGGACCTTTCCAAAATCAAAACCGGCAACAACCCGCCAGACGACATCAATGTCCTGATCGAAGTCCCGCTCGGCGGTGATCCGATCAAGTATGAGATCGACAAGGATTCCGGCGCAATGTTCGTGGACCGCTATCTCTACACCGAGATGCGCTATCCCTGTAATTACGGCTTCGTGCCCCACACGCTCAGCCTTGATGGCGACCCGATTGACGTGATGGTGGTCGGCAACCGCCCGCTGGTTCCCGGCTCGGTGGTCCGCGCCCGCCCGGTTGGCGTGCTGATGATGACCGACGACAAGGGACCGGACGAGAAGATCCTTGCCGTGCCGCACAACAAGCTGACCTCGTATTACGACAAGATCGCGACCTATCACGACCTGCCGCAGACGCTGATCGACAAGACCGCACACTTTTTCGAGCACTACAAAGACCTCGAAAAAGGCAAGTGGACGCGGATCGAGGGCTGGTATGGCATCGAAAAGGCACGCGAACTGATCGAAGCCGCTGTCAAGCGCGGCCAGGAAGAAGGCGCCTGATCGACCGGGCGGAATGCATGTGCTGCAACGGCTATTCGCACTCTGCCTGACCCTGTCGCTTTTCGCCTGTTCGCAAATCCCTGACCGGCCGTCGGCGCTTCCAGCACCGGCGGCCGATCTGTTTGATCCGGCCGCGCCTGATCTTGGCCTGCCAAGGCTTGAGGCCGCCGGGACCGTAACCGTATTCCAACCTGCTCCCGGAACGGACCAATTCAGCAATGGGGCTGTGCCCATCGCCTTCAAGGGGCGCCTGTTTGTCCAGTGGCAGAGCTCTGCGCGCGATGAGGATGCCCCCGACACTTGGGTGGCGTATGCCGTCAGCGCGGACAATGGCGACAGCTGGACCAGGCCACGCGCCCTCACCCGGCCGTCTGGCGATGCGGAAATGCGCTCAAGCGGCGGATGGTGGACTGATGGAGAGACGCTGGTGGCCTACATCAATGTCTGGCCGGAGGGGTTTCGCACTCGGACGGGTGGTCATACGGAATACCGGCTGAGCCGCGATGGTGAGACCTGGACCAACCCGCAGCCCGTGCGCTCTGCGGATGGAACACCGGTGAACGGTGTGATCGAGCAGGACCCCCACTTCCATGACGGGCGCCTGCACACGGCCTTTCACCTTCGGCCGGGCATTCGCGTGCACCCGCATTATACCGACGACACGCTGGGCCTCACCGGATGGCTTCCGGGAGCGTTCGAGAACCTGCCAGCCGATCCGCCCATGAGCCGAGAACTGGAGCCGAGCCTGTTCGCGCGCGGCGAATGCCTTGTCATGGTGTTTCGGGATCAGGCCTCGAGCTTTCGTCAACTCGCCTCGGTGAGCTGCGATCGGGGGGGATCCTGGTCCCGGCCTGAGCTGACGACCATGCCGGATGCGCGTACCAAGCAAAGTGCGGGCAACCTGCCGGACGGGACCGCCTATCTCGTGCACAGCCCGAATGCGGGAAAGACACGCATTCCGCTTGCCCTGTCCCTGTCACGGGATGGCATGGTGTTTGATCGCAGCCATCTGCTGCGCGGCGAGGCGGATCTTCAGCCGCTTCTTCACGCCGGGCTCTACAAGCGTCCCGGCTATCACTATCCCAAGAGTGTTGTGGCTAACGGCCATCTCTACATCGCCTACACCGCCAACAAGGAAGACGTGGAATTGACGCGCATTCCCCTGTCGGCGCTGGAGCTGCGCTGAATGGATCTGTCAGTCTGGCTGGCCTTGATGGCCCTGTTTTTTGCCGGTGGCCTGACCCCCGGCCCGGCAGTGATGATGGTGATGAGCGCATCGCTGCGCTACGGTGCCCCAACCGCGCTGATCCCTGCCCTGGGTGTGTCGGCCGCCAACCTCGTCTGGATCACACTGGCCGCAACCGGCATCGCCGCATTCGCGGCGCAGGCCCCGCTTGTGCTGCTGGGGCTGAAGATTGCCGGCATCTGTTTCATCGGCTGGCTGGCCTGGACGATGGCAACGGCTGATCCGCACCGCCCCCGGGCGCGTCCCGACCAGGCCCCGGCACGGGCAAACCTGTTCGGACGCGGCATCGGCCTGCAATTGCTCAACCCGAATGCGCTGGTCTTTTTCGGCCTCTTGCTGCCCGGCTATTTTGACCCGGCCCGGCCCCTCGTCCAGCAGGCCCTGCTCATCATGGCCACCGTGACGGTCACCGAAATGCTGGGGCTCAGCTTTTACGCCTGGCTGGCCGATGCCATGAACCGCCGCTTCCAGAGTCCCGTCTTCACCCGCTGGTTCAACCGACTCGCCGCGGCCGCCATGCTGATCTCTGCCATGTTTGCGGCCATCATGACGACGAGCCGCTAAAATCAGCGAATCAGGGCTGAATGACCTCGAATCGGCCCGTTTTCGCATTTCGCCAGTGCAGTTCGCCATGCTTGATGGCGAACCAGGCGCCGTGCAATTCAAGCTCGCCTGCCTCGACGGCCCGCTTCACGAACGGGAAGGACATCAGGTTTTGCAGCGAAGATTCGATCCCTTCCAGCTCCAGCGCGAATTGCGGATTGACCGAACCGCTGTCGACCACGCGGTCCCGCGCATCCTTCAGGAGCCGGACCCAGGGCGTGACGAATTCGCCGATTTCCGGGGTCCCTTCGCCCGCAAGCGACGCGGCCACACCACCACAGCCTCCATGGCCCATGACGACCACATGCTCGACCTTCAGCACATTCACCGCATATTCCAGCGCCGCGCTGACGCCGTGGAGGCCGCCATCCGGCTGGTAGGGCGGTACGAGATTGGCCACGTTGCGCACCACGAACAGCTGGCCCGGTGCGGCGTTGAAGATGTCTGACGGGTCGGCCCGGCTGTCAGCGCAGGCAATCATCATGAAGCTCGGGCTCTGCCCCTCGCCCAGTTCGCGATACAGCGCGGCCTGCTCGGCATAGGTCCCGCGCCGGAACCGACGATAGCCTTCCAGCAATTCCTCGACTGATCTCATCTCGATCTCTCCATGTTTCTCTGCAGGACTGACTAGTGCAAAATGTGCGGGCGGCAAGCCGAAAACGGGAGTTTGTTTACCACTTCGCCCTTATGTTCGCCCTGCAAACCCTGTAGGGATTGCCCTCGGCCACACTGATCTGGAGACGTCCATGCCCACGCCCTCGGAGACCCGGAAGTCTTCCCGGAAGGGACCGACCCGGAGCGAAGCCTCCAAGGCGGCCATACTGGATGCAACACGGGTCGAAATGGCCGAAAGCGGCTGGCGTGGCTTCAGCGTCGATGCCGTGGCCAAGCGCGCCAGCGCCTCCAAGCAGACGATCTACAAATGGTGGCCTTCAATCGGCGCCATGTGTGTCGATGCAGCGCTTGCGTTGATCCCCGACAGTCCGGATGGCGGCCGTGATCCGCAGGAGCGTATCACCACGCTGATCGTACCGCTGGAGGCCGCAGCCCGCACCGGCGCCGGTCACGCCGTATTGCGCGTCGCGCTGGCAGCCGCCGCCGATGACAAGGATGCCGGCGAGCTGTGGCGAGCCTGGATGAATCGCGACATCCGCATGCCGATGCGCATGTTGCTCGCGGAATTGGCCGGAAAGCGCGTGATTCGACGCGATTTCGACCTCGACGAGGCCATCGAGGAAATGCTCGGGCCACTCTGGCATCGCATCCTGGTGATGCGCGCGCCTGTCCGGGAAGGGTTCTGCAGCGCCCAAGCGGCCCATTTCCTGAAAGTCTACAGCGCCAGCTGATCACCCTTTGGCGCGGTAATTGCAGCGGAATTTCCCCAAAAGCCGGGGAAAGCCGCATGACGGGCACACAAAACAATTGGGTCAATCTCACAACGGGGCTGTGCCTTGTCCTGTTCGTCATTGCGGAAGCTGTCGGGCTGCACATCCGCGCCACGGGGGCTGAAAGCTGGATGAGCTTCACAGCGCAATGGGTTACGCCGTTCGCCCTGCCGACCCTGTTCCTGATCGCCGGCCTGTTTCTGCCGCGCACGCTGTATGGATCGAAATCAGCATTTTTTGACAGGAAAGTGCTCAGATTCATCTATTTCTACCTGGCCTGGATGGGCTTGCATGCCTTGGCGGCCATGGCATTCACGTCGGATCTGCGTGCAGCCGGCCTTGTGGACCGACTCGCTTCAGGTCTCGTCCAGCCCTCCGCCGGGCTGTGGGTGCTGCCACAATTGGCGCTGTTTGCCCTGATCACCTGGCTGGTCCGGCTGGTCGCCCCCGGAAAGGTGCTGGCCGTGGCCGCCGGTGCGCAAATCCTGCATTCCGCAGGCCTGATCCAGACTGGCTGGATACCGCTGGATGCGACCGCGCAATATTTCATCTTCTTCTTCGCAGGATGCAGCGGCGCCGCCACCCTGCGCCAGTATGCCGAGCGCCTGTCCAGGGGGTTCGCGGACGTCCCGGCCGCACTCGTCATCTGGGCCGCGATCAACACCGTGCTGGTGGCGCAGGGCACAGCCGCCCTGCCCGTCATCAGCCTTGTCATGGGATTCTCCGGCGCGTTCGCGATGATCGCCCTGGGCGTGCTTCTGTCCCGCTCCGGGCGTGGTCAACTGTTCCAGCAGGCGGGACGGGACCATTTGGCCATCTATATTGCCTATCTGCCTGTCTTGCTGCTCGGCCAGACGCTTCTGGGCCTGACCGGCCTGTCGCCGGAGCCAGGCCTGACGGCGCTCGCCCTGGCATTGCTGGGCCTGATCCTGCCGCTCGGCCTGTCCCGGCTGGTGCGCCTGACACCGCTGAAACTACTGTACCGCCGTCCAAAAGTGTTTCGTCTGAAAGGCGTGGCGCCGGGCTCGGGTGGCCAGTTGATCGGTGCATCCTATGACCGGGCCGAAGAGGCCTGATCCCTCGCTTACTTGGCGCGGGTCCAAACCATCAGCGGATCAAAGGCGCCGGTTTCGGCAGCGCGCTGCAACTGGCTGATCTGCTCGATCACCGGATTTGAGGCGGCCGTCATGTGCGTGTCGCCATACAGCGCATCGTCCAGTCGGCAAATCTGCTCAAACAGCGCTTCGGCGCGCGTCACCAGGTCAAGAAAACGCTGGGGCAGACCGAGCCCCTGTTGGGCAGCGGCATCCAGGGGCGGTTCTTCGCGATGGATCCGGTATTTGCGGGCGGCCGCATCCTCGCGACGCATTTCGCCATCGCGCACCGCCTTCTGCATCACCAGCCAGCTGGCCGCCTGCATCAGGCGCGTGGTCAGCTCCATGCTCCAGGCCGAATAGGTCAGACCCGCTTCGCGCGGCAGCGTCTTTGCAGCCTCGCGACCCGGGCCATCCAGATAGGAGGCCGTCTCCTCGACAAGGGCCATGCCGCGCGCAAATACCGTGTCAAACAGCTTGCCGCCGGTGAACCCCTCCTGGGAGTCGCCCTGATCGCCTGGGGACGTGTCTGCCGCCATGAAACCTACCTCTGTGCGCTGGCCGGGAATTCGGACTTTATCAACCCAGCCTTTCCGGCCACTTAATTGTCGCCCCCGAACAGGGCATCGGCTGCAGATTTCTGCGCCTTCTTCTTTTCGATCTCTGCTTCGCAGGCCGCTATCCCGGCCTTGAGCGTCTCGATCCGGTCATGCAATTCCTGCACCGACATCTGCTCCAGCGTTTGCGGTGTGTTGACGAGGATCGGCTCTTCATCGAATGCGGCCATGGGGCACGCCCTCCAATTCGTGCTACAGGCCCTATCAAAGCAGAAACGCGAATGCGATGCGACTCTCGATTCAGGAAGGAAACACACGACCCATGGCGAATGACATGATGCAGGCGGTGATCGCCGAAGACGGCCAGCCGCTCAAACTTGGCGAGGTCGCCCGGCCGGAGCTGAAACCCGGCGAAGTGCTGGTGAAAGTGGCCGCATCCGGCCTCAACCGGGCCGATCTCGTACAGCGCCGCGGCGCCTATCCGCCCCCGCCGGGCGCCTCCCCCATCATGGGGCTGGAAATCTCCGGCACGGTCGTCGAGACCGGCGAGGGCGTCAGCCGGTTCCAGACCGGAGACCGCGTCGCGGCCCTGCTCGCGGGCGGCGGCTATGCCGAATATGCCGCGGTGGATGAAGGCTCGCTGTTCCCCGTGCCGGACGGCATGGACATGGTGAATGCAGCCTGTTTCCCCGAAGCCCTGATGACGGTCTGGGCCAATGTCTTCGATCGGGTCGGCTTCAAATCGGGCGAGGCCTTTCTCTGTCATGGCGGCACGAGCGGCATTGGCGTGATGGCGCTGCAGATGGTGAAGCTGGCTGGCGCGTCGAAGATCCATGCCACGGCCGGATCCGAGGAAAAATGCGCCCTGGCGCGGGAGCTGGGCGCGGACCAGGCGATCAACTACAAGACCGAGGATTTCGAGACCGTCGTCAAGGAGGCCGGCGGGGTCGATGTCACGCTGGACATGGTGGGGGGTGACTATATCCAGAAGAACATCTCCGTTTCCCGGCCCGACGGCCGGATCGTCAACATTGCCTACATGAACGGTTTCACGGCCGAGGTGAACTTCGCCCCCGTCCTGATGAAGCGCCTGACGCTGGCCGCCACCACGCTGCGGGCCCGGCCCGTGGCCGAGAAACGCCGCATCCGCGACGCGGTCGAGCGGGATTTCTGGCCCCATGTCGTCTCCGGCAAGATTCGCCCCGTTCTGGAACAGGCCTTTCCGGTCGCCGAGGCCGAAGCCGCGCAGGCCCTGATGGCCAAGGGCGGCCATTCCGGCAAGATTGTGCTGGTCTGGTGAACCGCGCGGCTTTCAATTTGCCGGACATGACCCTATAAGGGGGCCAAGGTTTAAGGCACGTCCGAACCCGACCGCCCGGCACGATGTGTCGGGCGGCTGCATTTCTGGCGGCCAGTTCATTCAGGGAGTTCCCCATGTCCGATATTCTGATGCCGAAGGCGACCGCCGTCTGGCTGCTCGACAATACCAGCCTCACCTTCAACCAGATCGCGGAGTTCTGCGGCCTGCACTATCTGGAAGTCAAAGGCATCGCCGATGGTGATGTTGCCGAGAACATGCGCGGCGTCGACCCGATTGCCGGCGGCATGCTGTCCCGCGAGGAAATCCGCCGCGGTGAGGAGAACGAGGACTACAAGCTGAAAAAGGCCGAGTCCAAGATCGCCCACATTCCGCAGCCCAAGCGCAAGGGCAGCCGCTACACACCGGTCATCCGCCGCCAGGACAAGCCGGACGCCGTGGCCTGGTTCATCCGCAACCACCCGGAAGTCTCCGATGCGCAGATCTCCAAACTGATCGGTACGACCAAGTCGACGATCAACAATGTGCGCGACAAGAGCCACTGGAATTCCCAGAATATCCGCCCGGTCGACCCGGTGACGCTCGGCCTGTGCACCCAGATCGAACTGGACGAGGTGATCGCGAAATCGGCCGACAAGCGCCGCAAGCTGGAAGCCGAAAAGGCCGAGAAATTCGAGGGCCCCGGCCTTGCCCCGGCCCAGGATGATGCCAGCGCCTATGATGCTGACGACGCCCCGGCAGAGTCCGGAGCAGGCGACGTGTCTGCCGACGACATCTTCAAGAATTTCAGCTAGGCCGCACCTGGCACATTCGAGATCAGAAGGCCGGCAGGACTGCCGGCCTTTTTTGTGTGTCTTGGTGGCAGGGGACGGGGTCTCGTCTGGTTTCGCTTTGCGGGGCCCACCCTGCCTTACTCCGCCCCCGTGTCCCCACTCGCCGCAGCCCCCTGCGGAAGCAGGGGCCCAACTCGGACCCTTTCCATACCGCGCATGAGGCAGCGACCGGTGATGGATACGTGCCTGCGCAGGTATCTTCGGATGTGGGGTTGAGGCGGCCAAACTTTTTCCATCTGGTCGAGACGCATAAGATCGTTGAGGTCGAAGTCAGGAGCGCATCATGGCATTCTTCACCTACATCTTGGCGAACCGGAAGAATGGTGCGCTGTATGCTGGCCATACGGATGATATTGCGCGCCGCGTCTGGCAACACAGGGAAGGATTGGGCGCGGCTTATACCCGTAAATATGACATCAAGCGTCTTGTCTGGATGGAAGCTCATGAGACGCGTGAAGGGGCAAAGAGGCGCGAGTACCAGATCAAGAAATGGAAGCGTGCGTGGAAGATCCGCCTGATTGAGGAGGCCAATCCTGACTGGAAGGATTTGTGGTTTGTCCTGAACCAATGATGCTTCCTCCAGCACCCAAAGCCGGACTGGCCTTTGCCATCCGGGGATCTCATGGGTCGGCCCCTCACGGAACCGAGGCGCGGCGGGCGCCGTGGCGCTCCGCCTGGAACTGAATAAGGCTACGGAATGGAGCGTTACCGCCCGCCGCGCCGGACAGGGTCTTCGGCGGGACACCCTCATGGGGGCCCATGGTCCCGGGTCTTCGTTACCGACGCCGCACAAACGGGGCTTCCGTGCTTTTCACACGGGAAGTCCATCCGGGGAGGCCTGACTCCCGGGCTGCCGGACGAGGCGGGTTCCCTACCTGCTTTCACAGGCTCACCCTGGCCTGACCTGCCTAGGGCCGTGCAGGACCGTCTGTCTCCCGCAAAGCCCATCCTGTCCCTGCCCTCCCGACCAGAACGGTACCTGATCCGGCTCCCGGAAGGGCAGATGACCATCATCGCATGAGGCGCTGTGCGTCGGATTCAATGCGCTAGTAGGGCGGGTCATGACCCGCCATGTGGACCGTGCGGATGGCGGGTTACGCTTCGCTAACCCGCCCTACGATCGGGCGTTCATGGAGGCGTCACCCCCGATGGCCGCAGGCCATCCTGGGGCCCATCTCGGGTCGGTGCGGCGGGAGCAGAGGAGGATGGTGGGAGCGATAATTCAGGCCCGAAGATACCTGTGCAGGCAGGTATCCAACTCCCGCCATCGCCTGAAGCGCTTGACGATGAAGCAGGAGATAGGCCCCTGCCTGCGCAGGGGCCTGCGGGGGGAGAAAATGATCTCCATCCTCCAACACCGCATCCCCGGCGGATGCCGGGGTCTCCTGCCGAAACGATGCGGAGCCTGCCGCGCGGGGCCCCGGCGCCCTGCGCTTGCGCTTGGGCCTGCTGCGGGGCGAATGCAGTGCATTCGCTATATCCCTCCGCAGCGCCAGGGTGAGCGGAGAGGGGGGTGCGGTCACCCTGACGCACCGAATACACATTTTTGGACCTTTAAAGACAGATTCAATACAGCCATAGAATGGGGATGCGTCATCTTCCGTTTCTATTGATATTCCTTGTTTCGTTCGGCCTCGCGCCGGGGGCGCTGGCCCAGCTGACCAGTGGCATTTCCGGGCCGGACGTGACCGAGGGGGCCCGGGCGATCGGCTATCGGGCCGCCTATGACCCGGACGCCGACGGCTTTGCCCAGCGGGTCCATGTCGACCAGGCGCTGACAGGCGCGCTCATGCTGCGCGGCGTCGTTCAGGTGCGCCGCACGGACGACCGGCCGATGGATTTCGATTTCGTCCAGGGCGAGCTGCGCTGGCAGGTTACCCCGGACAATGCGAAATGGGGCTCCGGCCTGCGCCTCGATGCGCGCCTGCGTGACAGTGGCCGGCCCGGACAGGTCTCCGTGCACTGGCTGAACCAGATTCGCCTGTCGGACACATTGCGCACGCGATTTGCCGTGATTGCCAGTCAGCAGACGGGCGCCGGACGCGAGACCGGGACCTTCCTGCAGACCCGTGGCGAGTTCAGCCGACGGATTGACGGAGGGATCGATATTGGCGGCGAATTCTACAATTCCTATGGCACGGCAAGCGACCTCTTGCCCGTGTCCAAGCAGAGCCATCTGGCCGGCCCGTTTGCCGCCCTGCCCCTGACCGACTCGCTGACCCTGCGCACCAGCGCCCTGTTCGGCCTGACCGCCGGCTCGCCGGACGCCACATTCCGCGTTTTCCTGACCCAGGCGTATTAGTCCCTCGCCACATGCGGACCAGTACGGTAAACGTGTTTTTAATGCTGACAAAGGACGGGTAAGTCCGCGATGGACCGCAACACGAAATTCGCTCTTTCGGGCGCGGCCATTGCTCGACGGGATCAGAAACGCCAAGAAGGTGGCGTGGCTGGCGGCAGAACCAGGAAGGGGTCTTTCATGCGCGCAATCTTCGGTATTTTCCCGCTATTGGTCATCCCGGTAGCGCTCTATAATCTTCTGGCCGTCGGCTTCGGCGGCTCGGTGGAAACCGCCAACGAGTTCGGCGAGATCGTGCGCGCCGATGCCGCCCCGATCCTGTCGCTGCTGGGCGACCGTTTCCTGGGCCTGCCGATGATTTCCGGGGTCGAATGGGTCCTGACCAAGGGCGATGCGATCGTCCTGCTGGCGGTCATTTTCCTGTTTCTGGAAATCCTGAAATCCACGTCGACCGGTACGGCGACCATCATCAATCACGCCGTTTCGATGATCCTGTTCATCGTCTGCCTGATCCAGTTCCTGCTGCTGCCGAATTTCGCCACGTCCACCTTCTTCATCCTGATGGCGATGACGCTTCTGGATGTGCTGGCCGGCGTGGTGGTCACGATCGTGTCGGCCCGACGCGATTTCGGTGTCGGCGACATCTGATCGGCTGTTCCGGATTGGCACACAAAAAGGCCCGCCTTCCGGCGGGCCTTTTTCGTTGGTGAGACCGGGACCGGTCAGTCCTTGCCGTAAAGGTCGGCCAGCTGTTTCTGGATGGCCGCCATTTGCGCCTGCATGGTGGCGAGCGCCTCGGCCTGGTATTCCATCATCGGATTGGCCGCGGCTGAGTCCGTCCGGGCCTGCGCGCCTTTCAGCGTCGGCATGAACAGTTTCATCGCCTCCTCGAACATTGCCATGTTCCGCTTGGCCTGTTGTTCGAACATGCTCATCGGATTGGCCGCCTTGCGCCATTCCTTCTGAGCCTCGGAAAAGCTGTTCATCGACATTTCCAGATAGGATGGCAGGAAGGCCTGCGCTCCGCCCCCATAGAAGCCAATCAGCTGGCGCAGGAAGTTGAGCGGCAACGCCCCTTCGCCCTTGGTCTCGTTCTCGAAGATGATCTGGGTCAGCACCTGACGGGTCAGGTCTTCTCCCGATTTTGCGTCCCGAACCTCGAATTCCCGGCCTTCCCGGACCAGGTCCGACAAATGGTCCAGCGTTACATAGGAGGAGGTCGACGTGTCATACAGACGCCGGTTCGCGTATTTCTTGATGATGATCAGATCGTCTGATCCATTTCCCTTGGCCATGTCCTGCCCTCTGCTTCAGTTATTGGCGAAGCAATTTTTGTGCTATGCAGCAAGTCTGGCACAAATTTCCCTTGCGACCAATGTGCTATTGCTATCGCCGGTCCACGATGGCTAGCTGACAGGCGTCAAGCGACACGGGAGGATTATCGTCATGGCGAGAGTAGCACTGGTTACGGGAGGCACGCGCGGGATTGGTCGTGCCATCAGCGAGACGCTGAAAAACAAAGGATATACCGTTGCGGCGAATTTCGCCGGCAACCAGCAGGCTGCGGATGAATGCGCGCAGGAACTGGGCATCAAATGCTACAAGTTCGATGTGGCCGATTATGATGCGGTCACGGATGGCCTGGCGCAAATCGAGCAGGATTTGGGCCCCATCGACATCGTCGTGAACAATGCGGGCGTGACGCGGGACGCGCCCTTCCACAAGATGACACGCGAACAATGGCAACAGGTCATCGACATCGATCTGACCTCTGCCTTCAATGTGACCCGGCAGGTCTGGGAAGGCATGCGCGAGCGCGGCTGGGGACGGATCATCAACATCTCGTCGATCAATGGCCAGAAGGGTCAGTTCGGGCAGGCGAACTATTCCGCCGCCAAGGCCGGGCTGATCGGCTTCACCAAGGCGCTCGCCCAGGAAGGCGCCAAGAAGGGCATCACGGTCAACACGGTCTGCCCCGGCTATATCGATACGGAAATGGTGCAAGCGGTTCCGGAAAAGGTGCTGGAAGGCATCATCGCCACGATCCCCGTCGGCCGTCTTGGAAAGGCCGAGGAGATCGCGTCGATGTGCGCCTATCTGTCCAGCGATGACGCCGCCTTCATCACCGGCGCCACGATGACGGTGAACGGCGCGCAATATATCGCAAGCTAGACACTCAGCGTGATCTTGCCGAAATGCTGCTGGCTGGCCTGATGGGCAAAGGCGGCCGCGATGTCATCGAGCGGGAAATCCTTGTCCAGGACGGGCTTGATGCCGTTGGCCTCAATGGCGGCAATCATGTCCTCCTGATGACGCCGTGACCCGACCGTGATCCCCGACAGCGTGATGTTCATCGAGAACAGGGCCGCTGTCGGGACTTCCCCGGCGACACCGGTCAGCACACCGATCAGCGAAATATGCCCGGCCGGACGGCAGGCCGCAATGGACTGGGCCAGCGTGCCCGGCCCGCCGATCTCGACGACTTCGTCCACACCGCGGCCGCCGGTCAGCTTCTTCGCTGCCTTGCCCCAGTCGGGCGTGTCCTTGTAATTGATCACATGATCCGCGCCCAGGGCCTTGAGGCGCTCGAGCTTGGCATCGGAGGAGGATGTCGAGATCACGCGGCATCCCGCGGCCTTGGCAAACTGCAGCGCAAAAATCGAGACGCCGCCCGTGCCCTGGGTCAGCACCCAGTCGCCCGGCTTGACCTTCGCTTCGACCATCAGGGCCCGCCACGCGGTCAGCGCGGCACAGGGCAGGGTTGCCGCCTCGCGATAGGAATAGGTGTCCGGCATGCGGGTGAAGGCGGTTTCGGGCGCGACGACCAGTTCCGCCCCGAACCCGTCAGCGCCATCGCCCGGCACCTTGTCGAAGCCAGCTGCCTCGATCTCGCCCGACTGCCAGTTGGGGAAGAAGAGGGAAAGCACGCGGTCGCCCTTGCCGAACCGGGTCACGCCATCGCCGATCTCCAGCACCTCGCAGGCACCGTCCGACATCGGAATGCGTCCATCATCGGTGGGGATGCCCCCCATGACGACCACGAAGTCATGATAGTTCAGGCTGCTGGCCCGGACCCGGACGAGAATTTCTCCCGGACCGGGTTTCGGGTCCGGGCGTTCCTCGATGACGAGATTTCCCGGTCCTCCGGGCTTCTTGACGGCGGCGACTTTCATTGTGGTTTCCTCCAGTGTTTTCCTGAAGGGACCTATGCCTCCGTTGGGGAAGTCAAGCGGGCCGGCAGGGTCAGGACGCGGTTTCCAGCCGCGCCTCGCGCAGGGCCTTGCGCCGCACCTTGCCGGCATCATCGCGAACCGGGTCTGGCACGAATTCGAAGCTTCTCGGGATCTTGTAGCGCACGAGATGCTCTGCCAGGTGGGCCGTCAGCGCGTCGTCCGGCACGGGCCCGTCCGGCCGGTCGATGATGGCATGCAGGCGCGCGCCCATATCCTCGTCCGGCAGGCCGATCACGGCCGAGGAGCGCACGCCGGGAAAGGCGTCGATGGCGGCCTCGACCTCGGCCGGATAGATATTGGCCCCGCCGGACAGGATCATGTCCGACAGCCGGTCGGTGAGATAGAGATAACCATCGGCATCCATCCAGCCGAGATCGCCGAGGCTTTCCCAGCCGCCCTCGATGGATTTCGCTTCGGCGCCGATATAGCGATAGGTGGAGCCCTGACCGGTCAGCGGCCGCAGGAAGACTTCCCCGACTTCGCCGGGCGGCAGCGTCTCGCCCGACTCGCCGACAATCCTGATCTCGCACGCCTCGACCGGACGGCCGACCGAGCCCTTGTGGTCCAGCCATTCATCGCCGCGGATCATGGTGGTGCCCTGCCCTTCGGTTCCGGCATACAATTCCCAGATCACCTCCGCACCGAGCCAGTCGATGAAACATTCCTTCAGCCAGGCCGGACAGGGCGCGGCGAGGTGCCAGAGCGTCTTCAGGCAAGACAGGTCATATCGTGTGCGGACCTCTTCCGGCAGGGCCCAGATGCGGCGCATCATGGTCGGCACCATGTAGACGATGTCTATCTGCAGGCGCTCGATCGTGGCCAGCGTCTTCTCGGCATCGAACCGGGTGGTGATGGCGACCGTGCAGCCCCGGAACAGGGCGATCATGGCCCAGACAAATGGCCCGTTATGGTAAAGCGGGCCGGGCACGAGCATGGCGCCCTGCTGCTGGATTTCGAGATAGGGAAGCTCCGTATCCCACGCAGCCGGAGCGGCGGACACGATCAGTTTCGGGCGGCCGGTGGAGCCGCCACTGGTCATCGCCTTCAGCGAGGCGGCCGTGCGCTCCGGCAGCGGCGTGTCCGGCAGGGTGGGGTCTGGTGCAAAGCCTTCCGCGACGGAGGCGGTCTGTGCATAGGTACCGGGCGCAACCCCGACGATCAGGGACGGTTTGCCAAGCTCGATGATCTGGTCGCGCTCATGTTTCGGGAGCTTCGCGGAAATCGGCTGGGGCGTCGCGCCGAGCTTCCACACGGCAAAGCAGGCCGCGAAGAATTCGATGCCATTGGGCAGGGCAATGGTGACGAAATCATCCTGCCGGACGCCCAGCGCCTGATAGGCCCGGGCGAGCCGGTTGGTGTGCGCGTCGAGCTGTCCCCAGGTGACCGCCTCGCCTTCATGGTCAATGGCAATACGGTCAGGCTGCTGGCCGGCCCAGTGGGCCAGGATGCGGGACGTGGACAGGACGGGCATGGGGTTTCCTCATTCGGGTTTCTTTTTCTATATCCTTGCACGCTGCAGCAGGCGCTGAAATCCCTCCCAGAACTCTTTCCGGCGGTCTTCGGTCTCCATGAGGATTTCATGCATCGCGCCTTCGACGACCACGTGTTCACAATCCGGTAGCCGGGCACAGATCTTCTCGTGCGCGGCATTGTCGACCAATTGTTCCTCCTCGGCCGAGGCCACGAAGACCGGGATCGTCACCTGGGCGAGCGTCTTCGGCTTGGTGAAGGTGTCGAGAATGTTCAGCGAGGCACCGAGCCAGCCCCAGGTGACCGGCCCCAGTTCCAGATCGGGCCGGGCCTCAATCAGGTCGCGTTGCATCTGCCAGTGTTTCTTGTCGTGGGTGACGATATTGGTCTCGAACGTTTCCGGCGGGCCGGGCTGGATCGCGTAATCGCCTGCGCGCCCGGTCGCCCGCATTGCCCAGACCAGATAGCGCATGCCCAGGAAGCGCGACTTCAGGCCCCACATCGGGGCGCAAAAGGCGGCGGCATCCACCTTGACCAGGCCCTGCGAGATCGTGGCGAGCGCGATGGCCCCGCCCATGGAATGGGCCAGTGACACATGGGGCCGCGGCAGGCGGTCCTCGAGCTGTTCCAGCCCCCGGGCCAGCGCGCCCATGAAGGTCTCGAACCGGTCGATATGCCCCTTCTTCGTATCATCCAGCAGGCGTTCGGACAGGCCCTGCCCCGGCCAATCAAGAATGACGACGGCAAATCCCATGGCCTGAAGCTCGCGCCCGACCTCGAAATATTTCTCGATGAACTCGGTCCGCCCGGGACAGACAATCACGGTGCCGCGGGGCTCGGATTTTGACAGGGCCGGGGCAACACAGGCCCGGAGGTTCCGTCCGGCGCTGCCCTTGAACCAGGCAATTTCCGCGCCCTGCGGAGGCGGGTTGCCGGGGATGAGAACGAAGGATTCGTCCGGTAGGTCTGAAGTGTCGGTCATGCCGGGCCTGCAAATGTAAAGAAGCCGCCCAAGGGTTCCCCGGACGGCTTCAGAGATCAAGTTTGTTCCAGCGGACTAGCTGAATTTCTTCATCAGGTTCTGCAGCTGCATGGCAACGGACATGTCGCCTTCAACTTTCAGCTTGCCCTGCATGAAGGCCATGGTCGGGTCCATGGCGCCTTCGGAAATCTTCACGAAGTCGTCCCAGTTGACCTTGATGGTTGCGTCGGCATCGGAGTCCGAATTGTCGGCCTTGCCTGCGACGCCGTCGATGAACAGCTTGCCGGCGTCACCGAAATCGAATTTCACCTTTTTCGTGAAGTCGCCGCCGGCCTCGACTGCGGAGTCGGCCTTGGACGTGAGTTCTGCGAGATCCATTGAATTCCTCCTTGAATGGACTTGAAGGGATAAAGCCGGGCCTTCCGCGATATTGCAAGCCTGTGAACCGCAGATTCCCTTGATTCAATTCAGTTGCAGGCCGGCTTCCGGAGATTGCTCGGATTTTGAATTCAGCTTGACCTAGCGTAGCGGAAGCATGGAATTTGACCGGCATGAGTTGGCAAAAATCGATCGAAGAATTGCGCCGCCGGGAACGGCTGGCAGAGAAAATGGGCGGCGAGGAGCCTGTTTCACGGCAGCGTGGACGCGGCAAGCTGACTGTGCGCGAGCGGGTCGCCTTCCTGGCCGATCCGGGAAGTTTCCACGAGATCGGAAAGATCGCCGGCAAGGCAACCTACGGGCCGGATGACGACCTCGACAGTTTCATGCCGTCGAACTCAGTTATGGGACGGGCGACGTTGGACGGGCGTTCCACCGTCATACTGGCCGATGATTTCACCGTGCGTGGCGGCGCGGCGGATGCCTCGATCTGGCAGAAGATGGTGCAGGCCATCAAGATGGCCGCGGAATACCGCCTGCCCCTGGTCCAGATGATTGATGGCACAGGCGGCGGCGGGTCGGTCAAGATGCTGGAGAAGGACCCGCGCACCTATATTCCCGAGACGCCTGGCTGGAACGAGATCACGCATGGCCTGACACAAGTGCCCTTCGTTTCCCTGGCGCTTGGCCCCTGCGCCGGGATGGGCGCGGGCCGGGTCGCAGCCAGTCATTTCTCCGTCATGGTCAAGGAACTCAGCCAGGTGTTTGTGGCAGGCCCACCGGTTGCCATTGCACTGGGCGAGGATGTGACCAAGGAAGAATTGGGTGGCTGGAAGATCCAGGGGCAGAACGGCACGGTCGACAATGTTGTGGAGACGGAAGCCGACGCTTTCGAGACGGCCCGCCGCTTCCTGTCTTACCTGCCAGCCTCCGTACACGAACTGCCTGCCCGCACGCCGACAGCCGATTCTCCGGACCGGCGCGAGGAAATCCTGCTGTCTATTGTGCCGACCGATGGCAAGACCCCTTACAAGCCCCGCAAGATCATCGATGCGACGGTCGACCGGGGCAGCTTTTTCGAGATCGGTCATGATTGGGGCCGCGGCATTGTCTGTGGTTTTGCCCGGCTGGACGGGTATCCGGTCGGCATCCTGGCCGGCGACCCGTTCTTCCTGGACGGGGCCTGGACCGCCGATGTCTGCGACAAGGTTACCCGGCACATGGATCTCTGTTCGCAATTCCATCTGCCGGTCGTGCACTTTGTCGATTGTCCGGGCTTTGCCGTCGGCGTGAAAGCCGAAACGGCCGGCGTGACCCGCGCGGGCGTACGGGCCATGACAGCGATCTATCAGGCCGATGTGCCGGTCTGTTCTGTCGTGATCCGGAAAGCCTATGGCCTGGCCGGGTCTGCCATGATGAATCAGAGCCGGACAAAATGGCGCTATTGCTGGCCCAGCGGGGACTGGGGCAGCCTGCCCATGGCGGGCGGCATCGAGGCTGCCTTCCGCAAGGAACTGGCCGAAGCCGAAGACCCCGAAGCCCTGAAAGCCCAGCTCTACAAGAAATTCGACGCGATCCGGTCACCCTTCCGGACGGCAGAGTCTTTCTACGCGGAGGAAATCATCGACCCGCGCGACACCCGCCCGCTGCTGGTCGATTTTATCCTTCATGCCTGGCGCACGCTGGAGCCGGGCGAGCGGCGCACGGGGTTCCGCCCCTGATCCCTGCCCGATTTCCATCGTGATCTTGCCATTTTGCCGGTTTCATGTGGAAGTCTGCCCGGACGTGGAGGGACAAGATGAAACTCAAACTACCAATTATCGCTGCCGCGCTGTTGCTGGCAGCCTGCGGCGGACCCGGCAGCGAATCCGTGGAGCGCTCTGTCATGGCCGCGCCATCGCCCATGATGGAACAGGATATGGCGGTGGGCGAGGCCTATTCGAAATCCGGGGGCGGCGCGCCCGCCGAAGAGGCGGCGCGGCAATATATTGCCTATTCGCATTCCCTCGGCCTGCGCCTGCCGGTGAAGCAGATCGAACCCGTCATGCAGGGACATGTGGCCGCGTGCAATGCCGCCGGGCCCTCTGTCTGCATCGTGACAAATTCCTGGTTCAACACCTATTCGGAAGACGAGGCCTCGGCATCCCTGCAATTGCGGGCCACGCCGGACTGGATTGAAACCTTCCTCAACGGGATCGACGAGGAAGCCGAGCAGGCCAATGGCGAGGTCACCAACCGGCAGACCACGGCCGAAGACCTTACCGTTTCCATCATCGATACGGATGCCCGCCTGAACGCCCAGCAAACCCTGCAGAAACGTCTGGAGGAGTTGCTGGCAAATCGGGAAGGAGAGCTGGGAGACCTTCTGGCCACGGAGCGTGAACTGGCCCGGGTCAATGGCGAAATCGATTCCCTGAAATCGTCGCTCAAGGCCCTGATGATCCGCGTCGACATGAGTCAGCTGAGCATCAGTTACGAGACGAAACGCAACCCCGTCTCGCAGGGCGCCTTATCGCCGATTGCAAATGCGTTCGGAGATTTCTTCTATAATCTGTCAAGCGCGCTGGCCGCCGTCATCACAGCCTTCGCGGTCGGCCTGCCCTGGCTGATCCTGATTGGCGTCTTCCTCTGGATCTGGCTGAAACTGGTCTGGCCACGGATACGCCGCAAGAAACCGGAATGATGTGAAAAAGCCCCCGGAACGATCCGGGGGCTTTTTTGATCAGGCCTTGGCCGCCGCTTTCTTGCCCGCCTTGGGCTTCGCATCGCCCAGAAGGAGATGCGCGATCTCTTTCGGGACGATCATCAGGATGTCCTGGACCGATGTGTCCCAATCCTCGAGGATGTCCTTCGCGCGCGGAGATTTTGTGCGCTTGAAATGTTCCTCGATCAGGGTGCGGGCCTCGGCCGCATATTCTGCCTTCATGTCCGACAGGGGGTACCAGTCGATCGCGTCCGGATTGGCCACGCGGTCGAATTGCTTGTCCGGATCCCAGATATAGGCCGTGCCGCCCGTCATGCCGGCGCCGAAATTGTCGCCGACCGGCCCGAGGATCACGGCCTTGCCGCCGGTCATGTATTCGCAGCCATTGGCCCCGCAGCCCTCGATGACGGTGACTGCACCGGAATTGCGAACCGCAAAACGGACGCCGGCGGTACCGGCCGCAAACAGCTTGCCCGCAGTCGCGCCGTACAGGCAGGTATTGCCGATGATGGCGTCGCCAGCGCGGTGGCGCTCTTTCGGGCGGGGTGACACCACGATGGAGGCACCTGACAGGCCCTTGCCGACATAGTCATTGGCATCGCCGATCACTTCCAGCAGGAGGCCCTGCACCGAGAAGGCGCCGAGCGACTGACCGGCAGACCCTTCGAGGCGGATATGCAGGCGTCCTTCCGGCAAGGCCTGCATGCCGAACTTCCGCGTGATGGCAGAACTCGACCGTGCCCCGATGGCCCGCATCGTGTTCTGCACCCCATATTCGAGCTGCATCTTCTCGCCGCGTTCGAAGAAGGGCTCGGCGTCGCGCAGGATCTGTGCATCGAGCGTGTCCGGCACCTCTTCCCGGCGGTTCGGCTGGTAGACGACCGGGGTTTCGGTGTCGACCTGAACGAGGAGCGGATTGAGATCGAGATCGTCCAGATGGGTGGAGCCGCGGCTGACCTGGGTCAGCAGATCCGTGCGTCCGATGGCCTCGTCCAGCGATTTCAGGCCGAGCGAGGCGAGGATTTCGCGCACGTCTTCGGCGATGAAACTCATCAGATTGACGACCTTTTCGGGAGAGCCGGTGAACCGGGCCCGCAGGGCTTCATCCTGAACGCACACGCCGACCGGGCAGGTGTTCGAGTGGCACTGGCGCACCATGATGCACCCCATGGCCACGAGCGCGGCCGTGCCGATGCCATATTCCTCCGCACCCAGCATGGCCGCGATGACGATGTCCCGGCCCGTGCGCAGGCCGCCATCGGTGCGCAGCGTGACCTTGTTGCGCAGATTGTTGAGCGACAGGATCTGGTGCCCTTCGGCCAGGCCGAGTTCCCAGGGCAGGCCGGCATATTTGATCGAGGTCTGCGGGCTGGCGCCTGTGCCGCCCACACCGCCGGCGATCAGGATGACGTCGGCCTTTGCCTTGGCCACACCGGCCGCAACCGTTCCGACCCCGGACTGGGCGACCAGTTTCACGCAGACCCGCGCATCGGGATTGATCTGTTTCAGATCATAGATCAGCTGGGCCAGATCCTCGATGGAATAGATGTCATGGTGGGGGGGCGGCGAGATCAGCGTCACGCCGGGCGTGGCATGGCGCAGTTTCGCAATGAGTTCCGTCACCTTGAAACCGGGCAGCTGCCCCCCTTCCCCGGGCTTGGCACCCTGGGCGATCTTGATCTCGATCTCGCGGCACTGATTGAGATATTCCGCCGTCACACCGAAACGGCCGGAGGCGACCTGTTTGACGGCGGAGTTCATGTTGTCGCCATTGGGCAGCGGCCGGAACCGGGCGCGGTCTTCGCCGCCTTCCCCGGAGACCGACTTGGCGCCGATCCGGTTCATGGCGACGTTCAGCGTGCCATGCGCTTCCGGGCTGAGCGCGCCGAGCGACATGCCGGGCGTGACGAAGCGCTTGCGAATCTCGTTGATCGACTGGACGCTGGAGACTGGCACCGGCGTGCCGGCGGGTTTGAAGTCCAGAAGGTCGCGCAGCTGGATCGGGTCCCGTCCGTGTACGGCTTCGACATATTTGCGGTAGATCGAATAGTCGCCCCGGTCGCAGGCCGCCTGCAGCGTATGGATCAAATTGCCGTCCAGGGCGTGCGGCTCTTCGGATGCGCGCAGGCGATAGAAGCCACCCACCGGCAGGGAGACGACATCCTCGTCAAAGGCCGCTTCGTGACGCATCAGCGCATTCTCTTCCAGACCGGCCAGGCCGAGGCCGGAAATCCGGCTGTTCATGCCGGGGAAATAATCCGCCACGAGCGCGCGCGACAGGCCGAGCGCCTCGAAATTGTAGCCGCCGCGATAGGATGAGATCACCGAGATGCCCATCTTGGACATGATCTTGAGCAGGCCTGCCTCGATGGCCTTCTTGAAGTTCAGGACGCAGTCATTGAGCGACATGTCGCCGAACAGGCCGCGGGCCTGCCGGTCGGCTATGATGTCCTGCGCCAGATAGGCATTGACGCAAGTGGCCCCGACGCCGACGAGAACGGCGAAATAATGCGTATCAAGACATTCAGCAGACCGGACTGTGATCGAGCAGAAGGTCCGCAGGCCCTGGGCGACGAGGTGCGAGTGCACGGCACCGGTCGCCAGGATCATCGGAATGGCAATCTTGTTGGCCGACTGGTACTGATCGGTCAGGATGATGTGTTCGCGTCCTTCGCGAACCGCATCCTCGGCTTCCCGGCGGATCCGGCTGAGGGCGTCCTTCAGCGCCGTTCCGTCGCCGGACGCGGCACTTTCCTCGAACGCGCAGTCGATTTCCGCCGTACCGACGCCGAGCCGGTCAATCAGGCGGTCATACATGCCATTGGTCAGCACGGGGCTTTCGAGGACGAAGACTTCCTGTTGCGACTTGTCCGTATCCAGCACGTTTCCGAGGTTCTTGAACCGGGTCTTCAGGCTCATGACACGCTCTTCCCGCAGCGGGTCAACCGGCGGGTTGGTCACCTGGCTGAAATTCTGCCGGAAGAAATGGCTCATCGGGCGGTAGGAATAGGACAGCACGGCCGTTGCCGTGTCATCGCCCATGGACCCGATGGCTTCCTTGCCGCCTTCGGCCATCGGGGCAAGGATCAGTTCCAGCGTTTCGAGTGTATAACCCGCAGCCGTCTGGCGGCGCAGCAGGTCTTCCTTGTTGAACATCAGGGGCTCCGGCCCCGGACCGATTTCCGGCTCCAGTTCGGTGACCGCCTTCAGCCACTCCTCATAGGGCGCCTTGCCGGCGAGAAGGTCGATCAGTTCACGATGTTCGTAGAACTTGCCCGTCTTCAGGTCTGCCGCAATCATGCCGCCGGCCTGGATCAGGCCGCGCTTGGTCACTTCATGATCGCCCAGCGGGCACATGCCGGCTTCGGAGCCGACCGCAAGAATGCCGTCGGTTGTCAGGGCATACCGCAGCGGACGCAGGCCGTTCCGGTCCAGTCCGGCAATCGCCCAGCGGCCATCATAGGCGGCGATCCCGGCCGGGCCGTCCCACGGCTCCATGACCGAATTGCAGTAATCATACAGGGCCTGGTGCGATGTCGGCATCACCGAATCGCGCTTCGACCAGGCTTCAGGGATCAGCATCGCCTTGGCCATCGGGGCCGACCGGCCAGACTTGCACAGGATTTCGAACACGGAATCCAGCGCGCCGGAATCGGACGTGCCATCCGGAATGACCGGCTTCACATCATCGACATGTTCCCCGAAGGCTTCGGAGACCATGCGGATCTCGTGGCTCTTCATCCAGTTCTTGTTGCCGCGCACCGTGTTGATTTCGCCATTGTGCGCGATCATGCGGAAGGGTTGGGCGAGCGACCATTGCGGGAAGGTGTTGGTCGAATAGCGCTGGTGGTAAATGGCGAAGGCCGAGACAAAGCGCTCATCCTTCAGGTCGAGATAGAAATTGTCGATGTCCTGCGCCAGGAACATTCCCTTGTAGATCAGCGAGGCATGGCTGAGCGAGCAGACATAGAAGGACGGGATGGCCGCTTCACGCGCGCGGCGCTCGATCCGCCGGCGGCAGATATAGAGGGCGCGCTCCAGATCTTCCGGGCTGCGGCCCATCGCGTCGCGGAACATGATCTGTTCGATGGCCGGCCGTGTGTCCTTGGCCTTCTGGCCGATCACCGTGACATCGACCGGCGGCTGGCGCCAGCCATAGATGTAGAAGCCGAAATGCAGCACTTCGGTTTCCACCAGCGTCCGGGCCGCTTCCTGGGCGGCAAAGTCCGTGCGCGGCAGGAAGATCTGTCCGACGCAGATCGGATCATCAGTCGGATTGTGCCCGGTGCGGGTCACGTGCTCGCGGAAGAAATCCTGGGGCACTTCGACGCGGATCCCGGCACCGTCGCCGGTCTTGCCGTCGGCGTCCACCGCGCCGCGGTGCCAGACATTCTTCAGGGCCTCGATGCCCATTTCGACGATTTCCCGGCGAGGCTTGCCGTCCAGCGCCGCGACGAGGCCGACACCGCAGGCATCATGTTCGAACTCCGGATCATAGGCATGGCCATCGATCAGGCGCTGGCGATTGGCTTCATACTGCTTTACATAATCTGACATCTGATCACTCCGCCGCCACTTTACCGGCGCGCTCTGCGGCCCTCATGGCCTTGTGCATTGCTTCGGCCGCATCCCGGCCATCCTTGATTGCCCACACCACGAGCGATGCGCCGCGAACAATGTCGCCGGCCGCATAGACGCCGGGCAGGCTGGTTTCCATGGTCGCATAGTCGACACGCACGGCGCCCCAGCGATTGACGGTCAACGTCTCTTCGCCGAACAGTTCCGGCAGGTCTTCCGGGTCGAAGCCCAGCGCCTTGATCACCATGTCGGCCTTGAGGTCGAACGTCTCTCCGGTCTTGACGGGCGACTGGCGCCCGGAGGCGTCCGGCTCTCCCAGCTTCATGCGGCTGGCCTTGACGGCTTTCACCTTGCCGGCCTTCGTGTCGAGAATGGCCTCGGGTGAGGCGAGCCATTCGAACTTGACGCCCTCTTCTTCCGCATTGGCCACCTCGCGCTGGCTGCCCGGCATGTTGGTGCGGTCGCGGCGATACAGGCAGGTGACGGATTTTGCCCCTTGTCGAATGGCCGTCCGCACGCAATCCATTGCCGTGTCGCCGCCGCCAATCACCACAACCCGCTTGCCATCGGCATTCAGGGCACCCTCATCATAGGCGGGGACGGCGTCGCCGAAATTCTTGCGGTTGGAGGCGGTCAGGTATTCCAGCGCCGGATACACGCCCGAAGCGCCACTGCCCGGACATTTGAGATCCTTGGCGGCATAGACGCCCGTCGCGATCAGCACCGTGTCATGTTCTGCCCGCAGCGTGGCAAGTGAAACCGTTTCGCCCACGCGCGTATTGAACTTGAACTGGATTCCGGAGTCTTCCAGCCGCTTGATGCGGCGCTCGACGACATCCTTCTCCAGCTTGAAGCCCGGAATTCCGTAAACGAGCAGTCCGCCGCCCCGGTCATAGGCATCATAGATCGTGACCTGATAGCCCTTGCGGCGCAGCTGTTCCGCTGCGGCCAGCCCTGCGGGGCCCGCCCCGATGATGCCCGCCGACTGTGCCCGCTCGCGCGGCGGCTTGATGGGTGTGACCCAGCCCTGCTCCCAGGCATTGTCGGTGATGTATTTCTCGATGGAGCCGATCGTGACGGTGCCATGCCCGGATTGTTCAATCGTGCAGATGCCTTCGCACAGACGGTCCTGGGGGCAGATGCGGCCGCAGATTTCCGGCATGTTGTTGGTTGCGGACGAGACCTGATAGGCCTCTTCCAGCCGGTTCTCGGCTGCCAGTTTCAGCCAGTCCGGGATATTGTTGGAAAGCGGGCAGCCCTGCTGGCAGAATGGCACGCCGCATTGAGAGCACCGTGTTGCCTGCTCGCGGGCCTTGTCGGTGCTGAACTCGGCATAGATTTCGTGGAAGTCATCCTTGCGGTCGGTCGCAGACCGTTTTGACGGCATGCTCCGCTCGACCTTCGTGAATTTCAGCATCTTCTCAGCCATTTCCGGCGCTCCCTGCTCTGGAGAGACGGGATTAGGTCTTTCTCACAGCCTCTGCAAGCGCATTCCGCTGCTTCAATATCATAATGATCTGTTTAATGTGGGCAAAAGTACGAATATTCGATGTATTGATAAGAGTTCTCAACACAACATATCATTTTGATCTACTTGACCTGGGTGGCAGATTGGCCAAATTCGGTTAGTCAGGAAGCTGTTTCAAACAATCGGGCCAAACTGATGACTCTGTTACAGCTTGCCATTATCGCCCTGCTTCAGGGCACGACGGAATGGCTGCCCATTTCATCTTCCGGGCATGTGTTGCTGGCCGCCGATTTCTTCGAGGCGAGCCCGACAGATGAACTCCTGATCAATGCGGTCTCAAATCTCGGCACGCTGGCCGCGATGCTGATCTATTTCCGGAAGGATGTGGCGAGCGCCGTGGCGGGCGGATTTGAACTCTGCGCGGCGCCCTTATCCCGAAATCCCCTGTCAAAGGGCGCCCGACTGGCCCTGGCTGTCATTGTCGCAACGCCCGTCGCGCTGTTGGCCGCTTTCGCCTATGAGAAGTTGCTGCCCGAGACGCTGCTGGAATCGATGCGCAGCGTCTATGTCGTGGCCGCCACAACCATTCTGTTCGGGGCCCTGCTCTGGTGGGCAGATGTGGCCGGGGGGCGCGACCGCCGGGAAGAGGACATGACCCTCTGGCATGCCTTCCTGATCGGGGCGACCCAGGCCATTGCCGCGATCCTGCCGGGCACCAGCCGGTCGGGCATCACGATGACCGCGGCCCGCGCATTCGGGTATGACCGCACCGAAGCGGCCCGGTTCTCGATGCTGATCGGAGCCCCCATTCTCGCCGCCGCAGGTCTCTACGGGGCCATGGGCCTGATCTCGGCGGATGCGGGCACGACCGCACTGACGATCCAGGATGGCCTGGTGGTTGCCGCCATCGCCTTCATCACCGGCCTGGCGTCCATCTGGTTCCTGATGTCGCTGCTCAGCCGGATGAGCTTCCTGCCCTTCGTCCTGTACCGGTTCGGGCTGGGCGCCGTGCTGGTGCTGGGATCGCCGCTGGTCGGCCTGTTCTGAGGCCCTAGGTTTCGGACGCCTTGTGGAACTCGCCATAGTCGCGGAAGCGCCAGAGATAGGTCGGCACAATCGCTTCAACGGATTCCAGTTCCGTCACGCCCAGATCCTTGAGGGTCAGGGCATCTTCGGCGACGACATTGTCTGACTTGAGCAGCTCGACCTGATCGCCTGTCAGAGGCGGATCGCCCAGAAAGCCCCAGGAGAAAGGCGGAATGTAGCGCCAGACGGCCGCCGTCAGATACCCCATCGGTTTGGCGACGAAGAATGGCAGGGGCGCCTTGAACCGCTTGCGGTCAATCGTCTCCAGAATCACGTCATAGAGTTCATTGAACGTGTAGGTGCGCGGGCCGCCCAGCTCGTAGGTCTTGCCCGCCGTGCCGGCATCATCGACGGCAATCGCAATCGCCTCGGCCACATCACCGGCATAGACCGGCTGGAACCGTGTCTTGCCGCCTCCAATAGAAGGCAGGACCGGGAAGACACTCATCGCCGGGGAACTTGCCAGGGCGGCAAATCGGTTGAAGAATTCATCTTCCGACGCAAACACGATGGACGGGCGCAGGATGGTGGCCGTCGGCACCGAGTCACGCACCGCCGCTTCGGCTTCCGCCTTGGTGCGCGCATAGTCGGAGGCCGATTCCGCGTCCGCGCCAATGGCCGACACCTGGACGAACCGGGTGATGCCCTTTCCGGCAGCGACGTCTGCCAGCAGGGCAGCCCCTTCGCCCTGCGACCCGTCAAAGGTCTGCGCGCCCTTTTCGAACATGATCCCGACCAGGTTCACCACGGCATCGGCGCCTTCAAGCGCGCGCTCGATAGACGCCCGGTTGCGGATGTTGGCCTGCATGATGTCGACCCATCCGGGCGGGCCCGCCAGACGCACGTCACCGGCCGTGTTCACATGCCGGCAAGCCACGCGCACGCGCCATCCCTTCTTCACCAGCTGACGGGCAGCATAGCGACCGATGAACCCCGATCCGCCGAAAACAGTTACCAAGCCTTTGGTCATCTTCAGTATCTCACATGGCGGCCCCGGCCGCGACAATCCGATGCGCGCCTTTGACCATAGACCCGTCCGCCTGTCTACCAAGCCGGCACGGGCGAATCAGCGCGGCCTGCAGAATGTCCTGCCCTGCTGCCTGCTTGCGCAGTCTGGCAGGCTTTCGGTCACGGCCCGACGGGTGCCTGCGCCATGAACCAGTCGGACAGCGCCTGTTGCTGCGCCGCATCCATGTGCAGGCCCAGCCTGGAGCGGCGCCAAAGCACATCTTCGGCGGTTTCGACAAATTCCTCTGCCTGGAGGTAGCGCACCTCCGCCTCGGTCAGCCCGCCGCCAAACTGAACACCCAGCTCCGCCTCGGTCTGCGCGTCCTGCAGCACGGCCCGGACCCGTGTGCCATAGGCGCGGGCGAGCCGCGACAGGAGATCGGGGTCCATCTTCGGATAGGCCTGTGTCAGGCCAGCCAGAAAGGCATCGAAGTCGGCGCCGGGAATGTCGCCGCCCGGCAGGCTGGCCTGTTCCGTCCAGTCCCGGCCCATTCCGGGATACACGTCCTTCAGCGTGTGCAGCGCATCTTCGGCAAGTTCGCGATAGGTCGTGATCTTGCCGCCGAACACCGACAGGATGGGCGCCCCCTCCGTATCATCGCGTTTCAGCACATAATCACGCGTGACCTTTGACGCATTGGCGGCATGGTCATCATAGAGCGGGCGCACACCGGAATAGGTTGCCACCACATCGTCGGGCGTGATGGCGCGATTGTAGTATTCGCTGGCGCCGGCGCAGAGATAGTCGATCTCGTCCGCAGTGATTTCGACCCGGTCGCGATCTGCATCATAGGGCACATCGGTGGTTCCGATCAGCGTGAATGCCCCGCGCTCATAGGGGATGGCAAACATGATGCGGCCATCACCATTCTGGAAGAAATAGGCATGATCGCCTTCATGCCATCGGGGCACGATGATGTGGCTGCCCTTCACAAGGCGCAGATGGGTTTCGTCCGGCTGTCCGGAATCCAGCCCCAGAACATCGTCCACCCAGGCGCCGGCGGCATTGACCACCGCCTTGAATGTGCGCGTCTCGCTGTGTCCGTCGCGCTCCAGTACGGCTTCCCAATGGTCGGCATGCCGGATCAGATCCGTGCATCTGGTGCGGGTCAGGATGTCTGCGCCGCGGGCGCGCGCATCGACGGCATTCAGAACGACCAGCCGGGAATCCTCGACCCAGCAATCGGAATATTCGAAGGCAAGCCGGTAGTCCGGCTTCAGCGGGTCGAGCCGGTCGGTCGAGCGGCGGCGCAGCGTGGAGGTGGGCGGCAACAGCTTTCGGCCGCCCAGATGGTCGTAAATGAACAGGCCCAGACGGATCAGCCAGGCTGGCCGCAATTCCTTGTGGTGGGGTAGCACGAACCGCATCGGCCAGATGATGTGCGGCGCCGCCCGAAGCAGGATTTCCCGCTCGATCAGCGCCTTTCTGACCAGGCTGAAATCATATTGTTCGAGATAGCGCAGTCCGCCATGGATCAGCTTGGTGCTGGATGAGGATGTGTGCTGGGCAAGGTCATCCTTCTCGCACAGGACAACGTCCAGACCCCGGCCGGCCGCGTCACGCGCGATGCCGGTGCCATTGATCCCGCCTCCGATGACGAGGAGGTCGTGCATCTCAGCCTTTCATCAGGCCGGCCGCCTTGAGCAGCTTGCCGGCGCGCAGCACGCGCTGCAGCTTGTGTTCCGAGGAGCGGTCGCCCTTGTTCGAATCCGGGTGGAACCGCCGGACATATTCGGCATAGCGCGCCCGGATCTCGGCCGGCTTCGCATCGGTGTCGAGATCAAGCTCCTTCAGGGCGCGGCGCTGCAATGTGTTGCGCTGGCTGGACGCTGACGATTCGCCGCTGGCCACATCATCCATGTTGAAGAAGCGGCTGCCGGCCCAGCGGCGCGGGTCCAGTTTCTGGGCGCTCTTGTCACCGCCGAGCGGGCCGGTGCCGAATTTCCAGGTACGCTTGTGCCCGAACCGTTCCTGACGGGCAAAGGACGCCGCTTCGGCTTCGGACATGCCTTCGAAGAAATTGAAGTTGCGATTGTATTCTGCAGCGTGCGCCTGGCAGAAATAATGGCGGCCATTCCCCTTGCGCTTGGGCGCGGGATGGGTGCCTTCCAGATCACACTCCTTATGGTCGCACACACGCGTTTTCTGCGCACGCGCGCGGGAGGCCTCGTCCTTCGGAGGCTTGACGCGTATATCCTTGAACTTCACGCGATAGGAAAATGGGTCACCGTCAGACATGACCCGGCATAATAAGGAGTGCAGGTTAAAGATGCCACAGCCAAGTGACAGGTTATCGCGAATTCGTGACCTTCTGACCGAGGCGTTTGACCCGGTTGAACTGGAAATCACCGATGACAGCCACAAGCATGCCGGACATGCCGGGGCCGCCCCGGGCGGTGAGACCCATTACAGTGTCCGAATCACCTCCGCCGCCTTTGAAGGCCTTTCCCGCGTGCAGACGCAGCGCACAATCATGATGGTGCTGCAGTCGGAGTTCGATTCCGGGCTGCACGCGCTGGCGCTCAACGCGAAGGCGGCGTGAATCGCAAAAAAACCGAATCAGGCCGGAACCGAAATATGACTGGAACATTAATTCCACAGCCGTCGAGGAGAACGGGTGATGGTAAGAATGATCCTGCTGGCCGCTGCGGCCAGCGCCGCTATTTCGGGTCCAGCCCTGGCAGACCCGTCATCTGAGCAGCTGAATTATGGCATGCTTCACTGGATTCGGGACACGGTCTGCCAACCGGGCCGAGAGATTGTCTTCGTGCCGGTGTCGCATGATGTGCCGACCCTGAAGGGCGAATGGGCCGTGATCGGCATGGACGATCCGGACCCGGATTCCGCCCATATTGTCACCCTGTCGGAAAAGACCTGGCTGAAAGCCAATGGATGCGACGAGGATGTGCCGCGCAGCCTTCAAATGGCCGGGCGCGAGACGGGATCAGCTGGTCTCGGCCTCTGATACGTTCAGACCGGTAACCTGATTGCGCTGGCGGCGCAGGATGTTGAACCGGTATCCGTGAAACACGAAACTCTGGCCCGGTTCCGGAATGGTCTGCGCCTCGTGGATCACGAGCCCGGCCACCGTCACGGCCTCATCATCGGGCAGGTTCCAGCCGGTCGCGCGGTTCAAGTCCCGGATCGGCACCCATCCATCGACATTGACAGACCCGTTCGGCTGGGGCCGCACGCCCTGCACCGCGACATCGTGCTCATCGTGAATGTGGCCGACAATCTCTTCCAGAATGTCTTCCAGCGTGATCAGGCCCTGCAGTTCTCCGTATTCATCCACCACCAGCGCGAAGTGGCTGCGCTTCTGAAGGAAGGCGTCCAGCTGGTCCTGGACCGGCGTCGTTTCCGGCACGAACCAGGGCTGGCGCAACAGGCCTTCGAGATCGAGCGAAGAAAGGTCGCCGCCCAGCGGCAGGGCCGCGCGCAGCAGATCCTTGGCGTGCAGGATGCCGACGATTTCCTCTTTCTCGCCGCGATATAGCGGCAGGCGCGTATGCGGGCTGGCCATCGCCTTCATGATCAGCTGACGCGGTTCCAGATCCGCGTTCAGCATCTTGATGTTCTTGCGGTGGATCATGACATCCTCGACCGTCAGCTCCTTCAGGTCGAGCGCGCCGACGAGGCGCAGCCGGTCTTCCGCCGCCACGCCGCCCTCCGAGGCGTGCAGGTCGATCGCGCCGCGAATTTCCTGTTCCGCCGACACCGATTCCGCCGGGGCGCCGAGCCCCAGGATCTTCAGGGTGACGGTCACCACCATCTGGATCAGCACGACGAACCAGGACACCGCCAGGACCAGGGCGCTGATCGGGCGGGCCACGCTCATCGCCATCGAATCCGGCCGCGTGATGGCATAGGTCTTCGGCAGCACTTCGGCAAAGACAAGGACCAGGAGCGTCATCACGGCGGTCGCCATGGCCAGCGCCAGCCCGCCCTGACCGAACAGGGCCGTGAACAGCGATGTGGCCAAAACCGAGGCCAGAATGTTGACGAGATTGTTGCCCAGCAGGATGGCGCCGATCAGGTTTTCCCGATTGGTGATCAGGCGATTGACCGTTTCCGCGCGCTTGTCTCCGTCCTTTTCAAGCTGGTGCATGCGCGCGCGCGAGGCCGCCGTCAGGGCGGTTTCAGACCCCGAGAAGAAGGCTGACATGCCAAGCAGCAGCAGAATGGAAACAGCATAGCCGATAATCATGGAACGACTTTCATTGTGTAGGATCAGCCTTCCAGCAACTCGCCCCGCAGGAAGGTTTCGACCGATGCCAGGTCGGCATCCTTGTGAATATAGGACTGGCCGATGCCGCGCGCGAGGATGAGGGGCACATGGCCGCCGCTCGCTTTCTTGTCCTGCTGCATCAGCGAGACGAGACGGCTGGCCGTATAGGGCCCGCCCTGCCGGTCGGGAATGGCGGCGGGGAGGCCGGACGCCTCCAGATGCGCCTTGACCCGCGCGGCGTCTTCGGCCGGGGTCAGGCCCTGGCTGGCGCCATAGCGGAACGCCAGCGCCATGCCGATCGCCACCCCTTCCCCGTGCAGCAGGTCCGGCCCGTAGCCATTTGCCGCTTCCAGCGCATGGCCGAACGTATGTCCGAGATTGAGCAGGGCGCGCACGCCGGTCTCGCGTTCATCCTCGGCCACAATGGCGGCCTTGGCGCGGCAACTGGTGGCCACTGCATGGGCAATCGCCTTCGGATCCAGCGCCAGCACGTCGCTGCCATGATGCTCGAGCCACTCGAAGAAGCCGGCATCATTGATGAGGCCGTATTTGACGATCTCTGCATAGCCGGCGCGCAATTCGCGGGACGGCAGGGTTTCAAGCAGCGCCGTGTCCGCGATGACGAGTTGCGGCTGATAGAAGGCCCCGATGAGATTCTTGCCGCGCGGCGTGTTCACGGCCGTCTTTCCGCCGACCGAGGAATCGACCTGCGCAAGCAGCGTCGTCGGGACCTGGACGAATTTCATGCCGCGTTTCATCAGGCTGGCCGCGAGCCCGGTAATGTCCCCGATGACGCCGCCGCCCAGCGCGATCACGACATCCCCGCGGTCTGCCGACGCTTCCAGCAGCCAGTCGAGAATATGCTCCAGATTGGAGAAGGATTTTGTTTTCTCGCCCGGCGGCAGAGCCAGCCAGTGCGTGGCCACGCCGCTTGGCCCGAGCGCCTCGTCCAGGCGATGCCGGTGCAGGCGCTCGACCGTCTCATCGGTCAGGACAAACACGCGTGGCTGTTTGAGCATGCCGGACAGGCGGCTGCCCAACTGGTCCAGCGCGCCATGGCCGACCAAAATGTCATAGCTGCGGTCTCCGAGATCAACGATCACGGTTTCAATCGGCGGGGCGGTAAGGTTCACTTCGGTGTCCAAGTCTGCAAGGCCCTGTAGATGGCATTGACGGTGTTTACATGGGGGCCGTCCTTTGAAGGCACGACGAGATCAGCCTGCGAATAGATCGGTTCGCGTTCTGCCAGCAGGTTGGTCAGCACACTCTTGGCGTCGGGCCGTCGCAGCAGCGGCCGGGTGTCGCGCTTCTGCACACGGCGCCAGAGCGTTTCGAGATCTGCATTCAGCCAGATGGTGACGGCATTTTCGCGCATCAGGGCCCGCGTTTCCGCATTCAGATAGGCGCCGCCGCCCGTGGCCAGCACATGCGGAGGCTCCGCCAGAAGGCGTTTCAGGACCTGATGCTCGCCGCGGCGGAAATCCTCTTCCCCGTGCAGCGCGAAAATGTCGGTGATGGACAGGCCCGCCGCCTTTTCGATTTCCGTATCGCTGTCATAGAAGTTCCGGCCCAGTTTCTCCGCGAGACGGCGTCCCACAGTCGACTTGCCCGCGCCCATCAAACCGACAAGCGCCACCGTGCGGGACATGTAGGGCAATGTCTCGCTGTCGGGATTTGTCGAACTGTCACTGTCAGATGGCATTCTGGACTTTCAGGCTCTGTTGGGTACTTGTCCTATAGTTGCTGCGGCGCCTTCGCAATCCAGCGCCGGAAATCTGTATCCAAGGGTCTTATTCCATGCGCAAGTTTCTCATTCTTCTGGGCCTGCTGATTATCCTGGTCCTGGGCGCTGCCTGGTGGCTGGGCGGACAGGCCGCAAAGGGCAAGCCGGAACCCGGTGAAGTCCGCATCGAGGTGGACAATGTCCTTTAGGGGGCTGGCCGCCGCCGCGCTGATCGGGTCGGTCGCCCTGACGGCCGAGGCGCAAATCGAGGATTCCGGCCTGGACCTGGTGAATCCGTGGGGTATGAGCTTTCTGGAAGCTGGTGAACCGTCGCTGTCCACAGACATGTGGAGCGCGTCCGATGCCGATGACCTTCTGCCACTGATGCGGGACGTGCGGACACACGGCCTGACCCCGGCCGAACGCACATTGATGCGCCGCATGGCCCTGTCCCCGGCCGCGCCGCCCCCCGGCGCGCAGGAGCCGGCGCTGCGGGCAGAGCGCGCCCGCATCATCTATGAGCTCGGCGAGGCCGAGGCGACCGCCAGTCTGATGGCCCGTCTCGAGACGCCGCCTCCGGGGCTGGATGCCGACGAGATTGTTGCGGATCTGAACCTGGCCCTGGGCAATGAAGCCACGGCCTGCAACATGCTGGATGATCCGGACCGGATGACCGGATACTGGGCCAAACTGCGCGCTGTCTGTGCGGCGCTGCGCGGCAACACGGCCGGGGCAGAACTGGCCATCGAGATGGCGTTGCAGCAGGACGCGGTCGATTCCTGGCTCTTGTCGGCGGTCTTTGCGGCGTCCGGAGAGTTGCCGGAGCCGCCGGAGGCCGATTTCTCCTCCGGCCTCAACCTGGCCATTTCCGCAGAAGCCGGGCTGGTCCCGCCGGACTCCCCGATCCCCGACAGCCGGCCTGACCTGGCGGCCGCAATGGCAGAGCACCCCAATTTGCCGGACAGGCTGCGCGTGGAAGCTGCGGCGCAGGCAGCCGCCGCCGGACTGCTTCCGGACCGGACTTACCGGTCCCTCTTCCTGACCCTCGTCAACAGTCCGGACTTCGTGCCGGAGACCGCATTGGAAAGTGCGGTCTATGCGGCGCGTGACCCGCTGGTCAGCGACGAGGATCGCGCCTTTGCCCTGGCCTCTGCGCTGGAGGAGTCGATGCGGACCCCGGCAGAGTTCCGGGTCGTCTCAGCGCTCCTGTGGGAGGAAATTGCCCGCTTGCCCCTGACGGCCGCGACAGCGCCCGGCGCCCCGGTCTTTGCCCGGGCCGCCCTGGCGACGGGACATTTCCAGGCCGCAAAGGACTGGTCGTCCGCAAACACGATGGAGGGCGCGCTGGCCGATGGCGGATTTGATGCGGCCCGCATGGCCGCCCTTGTCGTGCTGGCCGGACAGGAAACATCTGCCAGCGCGGTCAGCTATATTGGCACGCGGCTGGCGGAGCAGGCAGAATCGGAAACGCAACTGGCGGAGGCGAAACGCCTGTTTTCCCTCTGGACAGCATTGGGCATTGCCGCGCCGGCAGAAGCCAGACGCCTGATGTCGGAAGGCACTGCCGAACCGGGTGACCAGGCATTCCAGCCTGCCCTGCTGGCAATTCTGGCAGCCGCAGAGGCAAATGCCGCCGGAGAGGTGATCCTGTCGACGGTCGGGCTGACGCATGGCGATCCGAGCGAGCTGGATGATGGCAGCCTGCTGATCCTGCTGAAGGCGCTTCAGCGCATCGGCGCAGAGGATGGGGCCCGACAACTGGCGCTGGAAGCCTCCGGCTACTGGAAGGCGTCCTGATCCATTCATCCTGTTTCAATGCCTGCGTGTCAGAGTCTGACCATGACCGACCGCGCCCGTATTGAAGCCTTTCTTGAAATGATGTCCGCCGAGCGCGGGGCTTCAGCCAATACGCTCGATGCCTATGGCCGCGATCTGCTGGATGCATCGGAACATTGTTCCGGCGGGCTGTGCGATGCGACAGGGGCCGAGATATCAGGCTGGCTGCAGGATCTGGCAAGACGGGGCATGGCGGCCTCGACGCAGGCGCGGAAGCTGTCCGCGGTACGCCGTTTTTTCCGTTTCCTGTTCGAGGAAGGCGACCGGAAGGATGATCCGACGGCCCAGATTGACGGCCCGGCTCCGGCCCGCGACGTGCCGGATGTCCTGTCCCGCGAAGACGTGGCCCGGCTGCTTGACGCCTGCGCGGATGATCCGCGCATGCGGTGCCTGCTCGAATTGCTGTACGGCGCCGGGCTGCGCGCCACCGAACTGGTCTCCCTGAAACTCGGCCAGCTGCCCCGCCGCAAGGGCCAGCGCTGGACGACGCGGGATATCATTGTGCGCGGCAAGGGCGGAAAGGACCGCCTGTGTCCACTTGGCCGCCCGGCCCTGGCCGCCCTGTCCGACTGGCTGGCCGTGCGCGAGGACTATCTGCCGGAAGGGTCCCTGGCACGCGGACGGGCAGAGCCCTTCCTGTTCCCGTCGCGGGGAAAGGCCGGACACCTGACCCGCCGGCGGCTGGGACAGATGCTGGAAGCGCTGGCAGAGGCGGCCGGGCTGCGGTCTGACCGGGTTCACCCGCACGCGCTGCGCCATGCCTATGCCACGCACCTGCTGATGGGCGGGGCCGATTTGCGCAGCGTGCAAACCCTGCTCGGGCATGCCGACATCGCAACGACACAGATCTACACGCATGTCCTGACGGACGAACTTGCCGAACTCCTGGAAACCGCGCATCCGCTGGCGCAGAGCTGACCGGGCCGCACGAAAGTTCGCTAGGCGCGGCTTCAAGGGATTGATAGAATGTGCGTAAAGGTCGCAGGCGATCCGGGAAATGTTTCCGGCGTGGGCTGATCCGCTTCCTATATGCAACTTCCCTTCAACCCCTATCGAGGCGTGAAAGTGTCCGGTATGAAACGCATTCTGAGTGCTCTTATTCCCACCATCCTGATCTCCGAGATCATCGCCATCACGCTGATGGCGGCAACTTGGGTGTTGCTGTCCGCCCTTCATGCCAGCACCGGCATGCTGATCGGCGGGGAGATTGTCACCCTGCTGGGGGTGGCGGTTCTGGCGGTCATCATTTTCCGGCGGGCCATGCGCATCGACATCGAGGCCGTCCCGGCCGACGAATGATCAGGCCGCGGTGGCCGAGCCGCGCGAAGCGACCCAGAAGGCGTGAATCACGCCGGGCAGCCAGCCGATCAGGGTGAGCAGCACGTTCAGCAGGAATTGCAGGCCAATCCCCTCTTTCAGGGCGACGGCCACGGGCGGCAGAAAAATGGTCAGCAGGATCATCAGCAGGGACATGTCGGCATTCCTTGATTGCGATATGGTACTGATTGAATGCGCGGCCCGCGCCGCGGTTCCATGCTGCACGGGAGTCTCACTGCCGGAAGAATTTTGCCGCGCCGGTTGACGCTGCGGGCGCGCACCGCCTAGACCAGCGAGCAGGGCGTTTCAATCAAGTGTAGTACAGACCGCATCGGGTGAGGTGGGCGGCCGTGTATGCGGAGTTCATCGTGTCAGCCATATTCACCCCTTCCGCAGACAAGGAATTCTTCACGCCGTTCGGGCCGATGCTGGGCTATGTCCGCATGCCGCCGAATCTGGTCGAGTACCTGAACGCGTCCATGAGCGAACAGCTGGAGGATCATTCCGCGAGCCTTGTGGGGAAGGTCCGCCAGGAATTGCTGTTTCCGAAACCCCTGGTCGATGCGGCCGCCAGTGCGCTCGGCAATGCGCTGATCGAATATCATATCCGGGCCAGTCATCGCGGCACATTTGGCGACTATGACCATACGGCCAAGCGTTATGAGCTGAACGTCATGGCGGGCTGGTTCGTGCGACAATTCGAGAATGAGTACAACCCGCTGCACATCCATACCGGTTGCGCCCTGTCCTGTGTCGGGTATCTGCGCCTGCCCGAAGGCATTGATGATGAATGGGCGGAAGATGACAAGGACCATCACCCGACCCATGGGCACCTTCAGTTCGCCCATGGCACGGATTCCCACTATTCGGTCTCGAACTTCATGATCCGGCCGCGTGTCGGGGATTTCTACATCTTCCCCTCCTACATGTTTCACAGCGTGTATCCGTTCAAAACGCCGGGGGAACGCCGATCATTCAGCATGAACCTGTCTGTTGTGGAATCAGATGCGTGAGCCTTTCTGACTGATTGACGCGCTGGGCCCGCCCTCTATGTTGCGCCGCAACAAGGAGGAACGCATGAGCACCAAGACCCCAAGAGACTTCTTCAAGCCGCTGGCCATCGGCGCCCCCGCCCCGATGCGCGACCTGCCGGTGCGGCTGGAGCGGATGATCCATTTCGTCCCGCCGCATCTGGACAAGGTGCGCGCCAAGGTGCCGCAAATGGCCGGAGGCGTGGATGTCATGCTGGCCAACCTGGAGGACGCCATTCCGGCCGATGCCAAGGATGCCGCCCGTGCCGGCGCCATCGAGATGGCGTCCATGTATGACTGGCAGGGTCAGGGAACCGGCTTCTGGAGCCGCGTGAACCCGCTGAACTCGCCCTGGTTTCAGGAAGATGTCAGCGAGTTGGTCCTGAAGGCCGGCCACCAGCTGGACGTCATCATGCTGCCCAAGGTCGAGGGCCCCTGGGACATCCATTTCGCCGACCAGTATGTCGCCCAGCTGGAAGCGAAAGCCGGCCTGACCCGCCCGATCCTGTTCCACGCGATCCTCGAGACGGCGCAGGGCATGGCGCGTGTTGAAGAGATCGCGCTGGCCAGCCCGCGCATGCAGGGCATCAGCCTCGGACCGGCCGACCTGGCTGCCGACCGCAAGATGAAGACCACCCGTGTGGGCGGGGGACACCCATTCTACCGGGTGATCGACGATCCGAACGAAGACGGCAGCGCGCGCGCCTCTGCGCAACAGGATCCTTGGCACTATACGATCGCACGCATGGTCGACGCATGCCGGATGGCAGGCATCAACGCATTTTATGGACCGTTCGGCGACATCGCCGATCTCGATGCCTGCGAGCAGCAATTCCGCAATGCCTTCCTGCTGGGCTGCTCCGGGACATGGAGCCTGCACCCGAACCAGATTGCCATCGCGAAGAAGGTGTTCAGCCCGGATCCCGGCGAAGTCAAATTCGCCCGTAAGATCCTCGACGCCATGCCCGACGGGTCGGGGGTCGCGATGATCGACGGCAAGATGCAGGATGATGCGACCTGGAAACAGGCCAAGGTGATCTCCGATCTGGCGGATCTCGTGGCCAGCAAGGACCCGGAGCTGGCCGCGGCCTACAAGGCGTAATTCCCCTTCACCTGCGGGTTTCGCGTGTTAGGGTCTCCCCGGAAGAGGGAGTGAATGACATGCGGACACCCATTTCGGCCCTGCTGTGCCTGAGCCTGGCGGCCCTGCCCGCGCTGGCGGATGAGGTCTGGACCACGCCGATCGGCGATGTGGTCTATGAAGACGAAACCGATGATGGCTGGGCGGTCTGGTCCTATCCCGGGCTCGATGCGCGCGGCACGGTGTATCTGAAGGATCTGGCCGGCGTCTATGAAGGCCGGGGCGCCTATGCCGGCATCTGGGTTGAACCCGAGAGCCCCGGAATCGAATTGTGCGACGTAGCGGTCACAAATCCGGCAACGGGAGAGCCCCACCACAATTGGGGCCGCGTCGATATCGTGTTCACCGAGCCGGACTTTCCCGGCGGCTGGGTTGCCCTTCGGGGCAACTGCTTCAACGATCCCAGCGACTATCTGATCGGCAAACCGGTTACGGCAATGACAGAACAGGAACAATAGGATGGCGGAACATCTGATACCGATGACGGGACACAGCCCGAACCTGCAGCGCTGGTTCGACTGGATGAATGGTGACCATGCGCCCGACGGCCTGGCGCGGCAGCTGTCCGATGATGTCGTATTCAAGAGCCCGGTGGTGCACACGCCGCAGGAAGGCAAGGCCATCACCCTGGCGTATCTGACGGCGGCGGGCGCAACGCTGGGCGGAGACACGTTCCGCTATACCCGCGTGTTTGACTGCGGCGACCAGGCGGTGCTCGAATTCGAATGCGTGATGGACGGCATTCTGGTCAATGGCGTGGACATGATCGCCTGGAACGCGGACGGCAAGATCGAGGACTTCAAGGTCATGGTCCGTCCCCTGAAGGGCATGCAGGCCGTGCACGCCGCCATGGGCGCAATGCTCGAGAAGATGAAACAGGGCGCCTAACGGCCGGATACCATGTCCATCCCCGTCATTCTCACCGACCGGTTGGCATTGTGCGCACCGGAAGCCCGCCATTTCGAGCCGTCTGCCGCGATGTGGGGCTCTGCCGAAGTGACCCGGCACATAGGCGGCCAGCCCCGGGCCCGCCAGGACGTCTGGTTCACCCTGTGCCGCAATCGCGGTATGTGGGATTTGCTGGGCTATGGATCCTGGACGATCGAGGACCGCAAAACAGGTGCGTTTCTCGGCGAGGGTGGCTTTGCAGACTTCCAGCGCGGCATGACGCCCGACCTCTCGCAATGGCCCGAAGCCGGATGGGTCTTCGTGGAATCCGCCTGGGGGCAGGGTTATGCCAGCGAAGCGGTCAGTGCCATGCATGACTGGCTGGATGAAGTTCGGCCCGGTCCGAGTGTCTGCATGATTGACCCCGGCAATCTGGGATCCCGCAAGGTGGCGGAGAAATGCGGATACGCATTCTGGCAGGAATCATCCTATCGTGACGCCGCCGTGAACGTGTTTCGGCGGCGGGCCGGCGCCTAACCCGTCTTGAGACGGACGGATTGCGTCTTGCTGCTCCAGCCACGGATGAAATCCATGAACGCATCGTGGGGAAGGCCGGAACTGTAAAGGAAGCCCTGAGCCATCGAGCATCCACGACGCCGGAGGAAGTCGGCCTGACGCTCGGTTTCGACGCCCTCGGCCACAGTCTTGAGGTTCAGGGTCTCGGCCATGGCCAAGATCATCTCGATAATGGCCGGTGCCTGTTCATCTGATTCAAGGGCAGACACGAACTGCCGGTCGATCTTGAAGACATCGAACGGCAGCTGGGTGAGAATGGACAGGTTCGAATGGCCTGTCCCGAAATCGTCGATGGCCAGTTTCGTGCCGAGGCTGCGCAGCGGACGCATCACCCGCGCCACCTTTTCTGGTTCGGACACCGCCATGCTTTCCGTGATCTCCAGCTCCAGCCGGTTCGGCGGGAGGCCTGTGCGCTTGAGAATGGCCAGCACGGTTTCTGTCAGGTCAGTGGCCTGAAACTGGCGCGGGGAGACATTGACGGCGACCGTGGCGTTGAAGCCTTCCTGCATCCAGATGCGGGCCGATTCGCATGCCGCTTCCAGGACCTGTTCGCCGATCTGGGTGACGAGGCCGGTTTCCTCTGCAAGCGGAATGAACGTGTTTGGAGAAATGATCTTCCCATTCGGGCGAATCCAGCGGGCGAGGGCTTCGGCGCCGACCACCTCGCCCGTGTTGAAATCGATCTTCGGCTGGAAATGGGTCTTGAATTCGCGATTGGCGACGGCGTCCCGCAGTTCCGCCTCCAGCATGTACTTGCCGCGAGCGACACGGTTGAGACGCGGGGAAAAATAGCGAAAGCCCGAACCCGTATCGGTGCGGACCTGGCGCAGCGCCAGTTCAGCATGCCGAAAGAGTTTCTGCATCGTGTCGGCATCTTCCGGCGCGATCACGATACCGCCGGAAATCCCGAGCGTGACCGACTGGCCCGCCACGATGAACGGATCGGCAAAGGCGAGCCGGATGGCCCGGGCGACGTTCGAGACATAGTCGCGGCTGACGGCGATGGGCAGGTAGAGGGCAAAACTGTCCGCCTGCATCGCGGCCAGCATGGATTCCTTGAGCCCGTTGCGCACAGGGCCTTCAAGCGAATCCAGCGCGGCCGACATGCGCTGGCCACAGGCCTTCAGCAGGGCTTCGCTCGACAGGGCGCCAAGGCGTTCGGAGGCCCGGGTGAAATTGTCCAGGTCCAGAACGATAAGGGCGGCAGGCGCCTCGTACCGGGCCCGCGGCAGGGTCTGGCTGATATGTTCCTCGAGCGCGATGAGGTTCGGCATGCCGGTGCGCGGATCTTCATAAGCCGTGCGCCGCAGGGCCTCATTGTCCCGGCGCAGCTTACCGACGGAGCGGATCACGACGGACCGCAGCCGCCGCAATTCGACGAAGGACACGGTCGACAGGCGGGCCGAGGAATCCGACTGGGCCACTTCGAGATAGCGCGTGAAATTGACGAGCACGTTCTGGAATTCGCGGGCAAACACCCAGGCAGCGGCGGCGGCAACGGCCGAGGATGCGGTCATGAGCAGCAAGATTGCCCAGATCGGCAGAGACATGTCGGTCCAGGCCTTGCCCTCGACCAGAGCGCCATAGGCCTGTTCGATGGTACACACGCCGATAAAGATGATGATGGTAGCAGCCGCAGCAGACCAGGCCGCAAAGCCCGGAATGGTCATGCGCCCGAGAAGCCGGGAGATGAAACTCTGCTTGTCCACGCTCAGACTAACCTCACCACGTCACCACAATTGCGTGCCGGTAACCATGTTTCGGGAATATGTTTAGGAATCAGTGAACAAAACGCGCTAGCTGTGGCTCTCCTGCTGCACTATATGGACCCGCATGAGCACCAATCGCACCGCCACCGTGACCCGGACCACCAAGGAGACCGACATTTCGGTCACCCTCGACCTGGATGGCACCGGCAAATCCGACATCGAGACCGGGATCGGCTTCTTCGACCACATGCTGGAGAGTTTCGCCAAGCATTCGGCCATCGACCTGACGGTGCGGTGCAAGGGCGACCTGCATATCGACATGCACCACAGCGTCGAGGACACCGGCATCGTGATCGGCCAGGCCATTCTGAAGGCGCTGGACGATTTTGCCGGCATCACACGCTTCGGCCATGCCTATGTGCCGATGGACGAGACGCTGTCGCGGGCCGCGCTGGATTTGTGCAAGCGGCCCTACCTGATCTGGAAAGTCCATTTCAACCGCGACAAGATCGGCGAGATGGACACCGAACTCTTCAAGGAGTTCTTCCACGCCCTGGCGGGCAATGGCGGCATGTGCCTGCACATCGAGAATCTCTATGGCGAGAACTGCCACCACATCGCCGAGAGCTGTTTCAAGGCGACGGCCCGGGCACTGCGCGCGGCGATTGCGGTTGACCCGAAACTGGGCGGCAAGCCGGCGAGCACCAAGGGCAGCCTGTAGTCTTTCCCTCCCCCTATTTCCGGTAGTCGAGCGGCGGATCGCGGTCGCCGAGCAGGGATTTGTACTCATAGTCCGGGCCGCGGGCCTCATCGAATTCGGCGCGGGCGGTCTGGCGCAGCTTTTCATTGGTGAACAATTCCACCGCCGCCAGCGTGATCGTTTCGGCGGCGACCTGTGTGCCCTTGTGGCCGATGGACGTGCCGCTGGCAGCGACCGCCTGCCAGGAATGGGCCGGCGTGCCCGGCACCCAGGTGGCCGTGCGCAGGCCAACCGTCGGCACGGCGTAGGAGACATCGCCGACATCGGTCGAGCCATAGCCGAGCGAGACCTCAAAGGGCTGGATTTCGGCAGCCGATTCCAGCGGTTTCGACCGGTCCCCCAGCGTGGCGGCAAGGGTTTCGGCAAATTCCATTTCGGCCTCGCTATAGTCCACACCGCCGACCTTGCGCAGTTTCTCGTCCATCATCCGGGCCAGCGTCTCGTTGACGAGCAGCGGATTGTTGCCATGGATGATTTCCCAGTCGACATCCGTTCCCGTGCCGAGGGCGGCGCCACGGGCGGCATCTTCCAGACGGGTCCAGATCGCTTCGACGCCGTCTGGTGAGGGGTGGCGGACATAGTAGAAGACTTCGGCAAAGTCCGGCACGACATTGGGGGCCGACCCGCCGGAGGTGATGACGTAGTGCATGCGGGCATCCTGGGGGATATGCTCATGCATCATGTTGGCCATCATGTTCATCGCCTCGACCCCGTCCAGCGCGGAGCGGCCCTGTTCCGGCGCGCCGGCGGCATGGGCCGACAAGCCGGAAAAGCGGAACTTGGCCGACCGGTTGGCGAGCGTCGTATTGGCCGCAGCGGAATTGCGATCCCCCGGATGCCAGTGAATGGCGATGTCGACATCCTCGAACAGGCCCGCGCGGACCATGTAGACCTTGCCGGAGCCGCCCTCTTCCGCCGGCGTGCCATAGACGCGGATACGGCCCGGCGTGCCGGTTTCCTCCAGCCAGTTGCGAATGGCGATCGCCGCCGAGACAGAGCCCGCGCCGAACAGATTGTGGCCGCAGGCATGCCCCGCGCCCTTGCCGTCGACTTCCGCCCGTGTCGGCAGGGCGGCCTGGTTGATGCCGGGCAGCGCGTCCATTTCAGCCAGGAGCGCAATCACCGGCCCGCCCGAGCCATATTCCGCGACGAAGGCGGTGGGGATGTCCGCCACGCCCGGCGTGACGGTGAAACCGGCATCGGACAGGGTCTGCTGAAGCAGGGCGGAGGATTGCTCTTCCTGATAGCCAAGCTCGGCCCAGTCCCAGAGTTTCTCTGACAGCGTGGCCGTCAGCGCCGCCTGCTGGCGCGCCTCGTCCAGCGCGGCAGACTCGGCAGCATCCGGCCAGGCGGGCGTCGCGGCACAGGCCGCAAACAGGCAGGCAGACAGGGCGGGCAGGATGGATCGCATGAACAGGCTCCGTAATCTCGTGTATGGGGGCGAACTTGCGGCACCTTGCCCGGGGGCGCAAGGGTGCCTGCCCCCTTCCCTCGCGGGGCGGGCAAGGCTAAGAGCGCGGCCATGCGCCTTGTTGCCCTTATCGACTACGGATCCGGAAACCTGCATTCGGCCGGACGTGCCCTGCGCGAGGCGGCGCGGCTGGGCGGGACCGGCCACGAAATCCGCATCACGCACCGGCCCGAGGACATTCTGGCCGCAGAGCGTGTCGTGCTGCCGGGCGTCGGCCATTTCGCCGATTGCGCCGCGGGCCTGCGCGCGCAACCCGGCGTGGTCGAGGCGCTTGAGACGGCCTGCCTGAAAGGCGCCGTGCCCTTTCTCGGCATCTGTGTCGGCATGCAGCTGATGGCGGAGACCGGCCGCGAGGATGGCGCCACGCCGGGCCTTGGCTGGCTGAAGGGCGAGGTCACCCGCATCGCGCCGGGCCCCGGATACCGCATCCCGCATATGGGTTGGAACGGGCTGGCCCTGCCGGCCGCGCCGCATCCTGTCCTGTCGGGGCTGGGGGAGGATCCGCATGTCTATTTCACCCATTCCTATGCCTTTGCCGCAAGCGCGCCGGAAGATGTCGCCGCCACCGCCGGCTATGGCGCCGAGGCGATCACCGCCGCCGTGGCGCGCGGCAATCTGTTCGGCACGCAATTCCACCCTGAAAAATCGCAGGCCACGGGCCTGCGCATCCTGTCCAACTTCCTGAGCTGGGACCCGTCATGACATTCACTCTCTTCCCCGCGATCGACCTGAAGGATGGCCAGTGCGTGCGCCTGCTGCGCGGCGAGATGGACCAGGCCACCGTCTTCTCCGACAGCCCGGCCGACCAAGCGAAAGCCTTTCGCGAGGCGGGCTTCACCCATCTTCACGTCGTGGACCTGAACGGCGCCTTCGAGGGCAAGGCGGTGAACCGCGCGGCGGTGGAGGCGATCCTGAAAGCGACCGATGCGCCGGTGCAGCTGGGCGGCGGCATCCGCACCCGGGCGCAGATCGATGCCTGGCTGGAGGCCGGCATTTCGCGCGTCATCCTCGGCACGGCGGCCCTGCGCGATCCGGACCTCGTCAAGGAGGCCGCCCGCGCCCTGCCCGGCAAGATCGTGGTCGGCATCGACGCGAAGGATGGCATGGTCGCCGTCGAGGGCTGGGCCGAGACAAGCGACATGAAGGCGACCGAACTGGCGAAAGCGTTCGAAGGCTGCGGCGTCGCCGCCATCGTCGCCACCGACATCGGCCGCGACGGCCTGAAGACCGGCGTCAATGTTCCGTTCACGGCCGAGCTTGCCAATACGGTCTCCATCCCGGTCATCGCTTCGGGCGGCGTGGCCAGCGTAGATGATATCCGTGCGCTGATCGCTGCGGATGCCCCGATTGCGGGGAGCATTCTGGGCCGGGCGCTTTATGATGGGGATATTGTGGCGAGTGAGGTGCTTTCGGTCGTTTAAGTCCGCGCATGTTGTCGGTCTCCGCTATGTCAGAAGGCGAGACCGGATTGGTGGGTATCGCTACGCCAGGCCCACCCTACGCCCCCTGTCCCCGGCGGAGGCCGGGGTCTCGTCCGGATTTTATGCGGAGCCAACCGAGGGAGGCTCCGGCGTACGCCGGAGATGCGGAGAGGGGGGGCGATTGGGCGTGATCCCCGCAATTGCGTGTGACGTGCTCCGTGGCGTCGTTCCGTGATGGGCCCCCAGACGCTGCGCGTCGGGGGTGACGCCAAGAGGAGAGGATGGTCTCTATCCCCGCAAAGTCCGCATCCCCGGCGGAGGCCGGGGTCTCCCGCGTTAAGGGCGCGGAGCCAGCTGCACGGGGCCCCGGCTTTCGCCGGGGTGAGCGGAGAAAGGTGGCAATTGGGTGCGCGCGCCCCTCTACCGGATCCCGTGTCAGGCGGCGGTGGAGGCGGCGGTGGATTGGGGGGTCAGGGGGCGATGATAGCTGACGGCGCGGTTCTTGCCGCTGCGCTTGGCGGCGTAGAGCGCCTTGTCGGCGCGCGAGAGCAGGGCCGACAGGTCCGAAGTGCGGGCGCCTTCGCAATAGCCGAGGCTGATCGTGACGGCGAGCGCGCCATCAACGGTCGGCACGGGATGGGATTCGACCAGGGCGACGAGGTGGCAGAAGGCCAGCGTGGCCGCCGCATCGGACGGGAAGATGCCCGCCAGCGCGAATTCCTCGCCGCCGAGCCGGGCAACGATACAGTCTTCCGGGGCGCGGGCATTGAGCAGGGCCGCCATTTCGCGCAGCACCTGGTCACCCACTTCATGGCCCCATTGGTCATTCACGCGTTTGAAATTGTCGACATCGGCGATGCCGACAAAGAAGCATTTGCCGAGAAAACCGGCGCGGGCCTGCAATTGGGCGGCGGCGTCAAAGAAGGCGCGGCGATTGGGCAGGCCGGTCAGCTCGTCCATATGGGCGAGGCGATAATTGGCGCGGGCGAAGCGTTCGGCGCGCAACCGGTCGCGCAGGACAAAGAAGCTGACCACGGGCGCGATCAGGGCCGGCAGGAGGAAGGCCATGAAGATGATGTCGGCGGCGCCGACGCGCGGCGCCAGCTGCAGCCAGGCCGATACAAAAAGGCCCGAGGCGAGAATCGACCCCATCGTAATAAGCACGCCCATACGGACGGCGTTCCTGATGTCCCCACTCATAAGACGTCCTGTCTCCTGCTCGGCGGGCATATGCGCAGACACGCCTTAACGTGACGGGAAAGGGAAAAGCCGGATTTTCGCGCGGCGCTTAAGCCGGCATTAGCCATAGAGGCGTCGGGCGCTCAGCGCGCGCGCTGGCGCGGACGGTTGGCCACGCTGGTGACATGGCTGGCCACGGCCGGGATCAGGCGCGGGCTGGCCGGACGGGTGCGGCCGAGAAAGTGCAGCGTGGCGCGGCGGGCCGCATGGGCGGCGCCCGCTGTCAGGGCGGCGGTTCCGGCGGCGAGGGCGATCTGTTTCCAGAGTTTCATGGCAGGCTCCTGTGTGCAGTGTTCTCCCAATCAATGCGCGCCCTCACCCGCCGGTTCCGAATGGCTCAGCGCCGCCCCGTCACCGGAGGCATCATCCGGCGAGTTTTCAGCGCATGGGCCATATCCGACAGGGTAGGCGCATCGGGGGCGCGATCCGGCAGATCCGGGTCGAGGCGGGCATGACGCAGGCCCTGTCTGAGATAGGATTCCTCCGGCCGTGTGGCGGCCTTGTCGGCGGCGCGGCGCATCGTCTTCCAGAGATTCATCTGTTGTCTCCCTTGCTTGTGGTGCGAGGGCGGGCGGAAAGCCCGCCATGCGCCAAGTATAGCACAGGGCGGACGGCAGGTTGAGTGAACAGGCGGACAGGTGACGCGCACAGAAAAGGGCCGCATCGGCTGCGGCCCCTGTTTCGTGCGGTTCGCGCAGGCGTCAGTGCGCGGTGACCGGGTCGCCATGCGGGCTGGACACGCCCGAATGCGGGCGGAAGCCGGTCGACCGGTCCGCGCCATTGGCGGCGGCGGTCTCATCCTGGTTTTGGCGCAGGCGGCGCAAGAGGCCCGGACCGTATTTGCGGCCGGCCAGGGCAGCGCCTGCAGCGCCCAGGACACCGGCGGCGATCATCATTTGATTGCGACGTTTCATATCAGTCTCCTTCGGTTCGCTTCGGTTTCATGCGGGGCAGGATTGCCGTCGCACACACACTACCAATGGGCGGGCCCGGCCCGGCGTTCCATGACAGAGCGGCAAGGTGCTTGGCTTCAGGGCGCGCTGAGGCTAAAGCCGGTGCCATGAGCCTGAAGACCCGCATCATTCCCTGTCTCGACGTGAAGGACGGGCGCACCGTCAAGGGCGTCAATTTCGTTGACCTGAAAGACGCCGGCGACCCGGTGGCGCTGGCCAAGGCCTATGATGCGCAGGGGGCGGACGAGCTGTGCTTTCTCGACATTTCCGCCACGCATGAAGGCCGCGGCACGCTGATGGACATCGTCTCGGCGACGGCGGAGCAATGCTTCATGCCGCTGACCGTGGGCGGTGGTGTACGAAGCGCAGAGAACATGGTGGCGCTGCTCCGCGCGGGCGCCGACAAGGTGGCGATCAATTCCGCCGCCGTGGCGGACCCGTCGGTGATCTCCCGCTGCGCCGCGAAAGCCGGATCGCAGGCGGTCGTCGTGGCAATTGATGCGCGGGCCGTGGGCGACCATTGGGAAATCTTCACCCATGGCGGCCGCAAGGAAACCGGCATTGACGCGGTGGCCTTTGCCAGGGAAGCCGAGGCGCGCGGGGCGGGCGAAATCCTTCTGACCAGCATGGACCGGGATGGCACGAAATCGGGCTATGATTTGCCTCTGCTGAAGGCGATCACCGGAGCGGTGAACATTCCCGTCATTGCCAGTGGCGGAGCAGGCAAGGTGGAAGACCTGGCTCCTGCCGTGATCGAGGGCGGAGCAACGGCCGTGCTGGCCGCGTCGATCTTCCATTTCGGCGAAGCGACAATTGCCGAGGCGCGCAAGGCGCTGGCCGATGCCGGAGCACCCGTGCGGCCTCTGGCCGGCTGAGCGGCAGGACCTGTCCACGGATTCAGTTGAGCGCGGCGCTGTTTGGCGTCATCTTTCCGTTCACGCAACGCGAAAAGGGGACGCGCATGAAAGGACACTGCATCTGCGGCGCGGTGGAGATCACCGTACCGGACATTCAGGAGGCGGCGGTCTGCCATTGCGGCACGTGCCAGCGCTGGGGCGGCGGGCCGCTGTTCACGCTGGACCATGATGGCCAGCTGGAAATTCGCGGCCAGGACCACATCGTGGCCTATGCCTCGTCAGACTGGGCCGAACGGGCCTTCTGCAAGACCTGCGGCAGCCATCTCTATTACCATCTGAAGGGGCATGACCACTATGCCCTGTCTGCCGGACTGTTCCAGCAGAGCCCGGAGGTTTCCCTGAGCCAGCAGATCTTCATCGATGAAAAGCCGGACTATTATGACCTGTCGAACGACACGCCGAAACTGACCGGCGCGGAGGCCTTCGCCGCTTTCCAGGCCGCCAATGGCGAAAGCGACTAGTCGGTAAAGGCGGGCTTGCGTTTCTGCATCTCGGCGAACACCGCTTCCATCTGGTTCGGTGTACGGATGATCTTGTCCTGTTCGTCAGATTCGGCCTGCAGCAATTCGGCGTCCGTGGCATCCTGCATCATGTTGAAGATGCGCTTGGAGGCCTTGATCGCATCCGGATTCTTGTTGGCGATCTGCTGGGCGAGCGCCATCGCATCCTCCAGAGGGGTGTCGGAGACATGGGTCGCAAAGCCCATATGTTTCGCTTCGGCGCCATTGAAGATGCGGTTCGTATAGGTCAGCTCGCGCAGCACATCGTCGCGGACATTGCCGCGCCAGAGCGGGAAGCCGGCCATGTCGGGCACGAGGCCCCATTTCAGTTCCATGATGGCGCAGCGCGTGTCCGGATGCACAAAGCGGATGTCGGCGCCGGACAGGATCTGGAAGCCACCCCCGAACGCGACACCGTGCGCCGCCGCGATGACCGGTGCGGGAATCTCGCGCCAGCCCCAGGCAACATGTTGCGCGCGGTTGGCGATGCCATGCGTGCGCTCGGCCAGCGTGCTGGCCTTGCTGCCGGTGACGCTCTTGGATTTGTCATCGCCGGAATCGCTTCCGAGGCTGGACAGGTCGAGCCCGGCGCAGAAGGCGCGCCCCTCGCCCGAGACGACCACGACGCGCAGGCCTTTGGTCTCTTTCAGCTGGGCAATCGCCTCATTGATGCCGTCAAACATGGCGGGGTCGAGGGCGTTCATCTTGTCGGTACGGATGAAGCGGACATCGGCGATGCCGTCATCCAGCATGGTGATTGAGACCCGGTCTTTCATGACTCTGTTCCTGATCTGGTGGCGTTTCCTGATGTTAAAGTGCGCCAGCGGGGCCCCGCGTCAAGCGCCCGCGCTTCCTCACGTCGCGTAAGTGCGCTATGGCGGGGACATGACGGATCTCGGCTCTCCTGACCGCCTGGCTGCAGCGCTTGCGCATCTTGGCGCCACCATCGATGCCCGCGCGGCAGACGGCGATGCGGCAAAGTCCTGGACGGCGAAGCTGCTGGCCAAGGGGCCGGAAGCCTGCGCGGAAAAGGTGCATGAGGAAGGCATGGAGCTGGCCGAGGCCGTGCGCCGCGAAAGCGATGCGCATGTGGCGAGCGAGGCGGCCGATGTGCTCTACCACGCTTTCGTTGCGCTGCGCTCACGGGGGGTGAGCCTCGACGCGGTGGCCGCCGCACTGGAGAAACGGCAGGGCACGAGCGGGATCGATGAGAAGGCTGGGCGGACGGGTTAGACCAAGCCCGCGCGCGTGCTTCGACCCCGGCTTTCACCGGGGCAGGCCCCGCTCAGCATGAGCGCTTCCAAACTGCGATGCTTGCCGGACTCATCCTGAGCGAAGTCGAAGGATGAAAGTGTGGCAGCGCATCGCGCCCTTGGCTTGCGACTTGTGAGCCCTCGAAGCCTAGGACACCTCTTTCGGCGGTTTCAGGCGGCGTTTGGTCTGGTGGGTGTCGGCCTTGTCGCCGGTGGGTTTTTCGCCGCGCATATAGTGGCGCTGCCAGCGCTCTTTCATGGCGTTTTCCTCACCGCCCTTCAGGCGCGTGTTGAAATCGGCCCGGCTGTCGCGCCAGGCATTGTATTCCGCCACGAGGTCGGCGTTCGACTGCAGCAGCTTGCGTTCCGGTTCGATCTCTTCCAGCTTCTTGTGCTCCATCAGCGTGATGAAGGCGAAGGGCTCGCCCTTCTCGAAGATCACTTCGCCGGGGCGGGTCATCTGCCAGTTCATCGTGAACGGGAAGGGCAGCCAATCTGTCTCGACGAGGCCCGTCAGCGGATAGATGCCATCCTTCGGCCAGTTGGGCGGGCCGGTGACCCACACGCCCCAACCGGGCGGCGTGCGGAACAAATGGCCGGTGTGGAAGGTGACGATGCCGCGCATGAAATGGGCATCGGCAAAGCTGGCAATCGCGTTCGGATCGCCGCGCGTCAGCAGCTGGATATCCTCATTCCGGTTTCCGCCATTCCACTTGATCTTGATGTCCATCGGGCAGAGCAATTCCCAGCCGGTGGCGTTCGCCATGGTCAGCGGCAGGCAGCGATAGGGATGGCGGTCGGTGAAGGCATCCATCCAGTCACGATTGGACCGGGCGGGCACGAGGTCTGGCGCGACATCGTAGATCTTGTAGCAGTCGAGATGCATGGAAACGGTATCCGGTGGCAATGCTTGACGAGGCCCCAAGTCTTGGCCCAAAGGGCGGCATGACCGCAACCCCCGATGATCTGTTCGCCTATCTGGATGAGCTGGGCATTGCCCACACCACGCACTGGCACCCGCCCGTCTTCACTGTGGAGGAAGGCCGGGACCTGAAAGCCTCCATGCCGGGCGGGCATACCAAGAATCTGTTCCTGACCGACAAGGATGGCGCGATCATCCTGATCGCCGCAGAAGCCCATTCCCAGCTGAAACTGAACCGGCTGCACCGGCTGATCGGCACACGGCGGCTGTCATTTGGTGCGCCGGACCTGATGGAAGAGGTGCTGGGCGTGACGCCGGGATCGGTGACAGCCTTTGCCCTGATGAATGACACAGGCGGGCGCGTGCGCTTTCTGGTGGATGCCGCCCTGATGGCGCATGACCCGGTGAACTTCCACCCGCTGACCAATACCGGCACGACCGCCATCGCGCGGCGAGACCTGGAAGTCTTCGCGCGGGCGACGGGGCACGGCTTTCAAATGGTGGATTTCACCCAATTGCTGGACGAGGCCTGAATTCGCCCGCCCCAGAAAGAAAGGGGCCGCCCATAATGGGCGACCCCTTGATTTCAGCTTTCGAGCCGTCTTTCGACTGATTATTCGAACGTGTACTTCAGGCGCACACCCATGGAGCGCGGTGCGCCAACATGGGTATAGTAGGTACGCTGATAGACTGGGCCACCGAGATCATCCGTGAGCACCTGATTGTAGAGGTTCGTGCCGACAACACCGGTCTCATAGAACTCGTTGAACAGATTGTTCACGAAGAAGGTCGCCTGCCAGTCGCCGGTGTCATAGACAGCGGACACATTGGCCAGGCCGAAGGAATCCAGCTGCAGGCCATTGCCAAGCCCACCCGTCCGGCTGAGCACTTCGCCCTGCCAGGTGAAGCCGCCATTGAAGGACATCTCGCCATCGGCCAACGGCATCGAATAGGTACCGAAGATGGAGAACTGGTCTTCCGGCGAACCGGGCAGGCGGTCGCCATCGCGGCCGTCCAGAAGGACCGAGCCGAAGCCCGGAGGCGAGATGGTGCCGACCAGACCCGGCGCATCCGCCGTCAGCTGTGCTTCGGTATGGCTATAGCTGCCGCGCAGGTAGAGATTGTCATTCACCGCCCAGGCGCCGCTGACTTCAAAGCCCTTGGACTCTGCGCCTTCGGCGTTCACCGTGATCGGAATGGATGCGTTGATCGTGGCAGAGCTGAGCTGCGGATCGGTCCATTCGATATAGTAGATCGCACCGTTCAGCGTGACCCGGCCATCCATGAGCGTGGATTTCACACCCAGCTCGTAATTGGTGGTCGTGTCCGGACCGTATTGCGTCTCGTCGCGGGTCGACACATCGTCTGCGCCCGGTCCGAATTGCTGGCCCGGCAACAGGGCACACGCGCCCTGCTGATTGTCGGTCGGGTCATAGGTCGGGCAGACACCGATGCCGTTCGAGTTGCCGATCCGGTAGCCTTCACTGACCGTGAAATAGCCGAGCACGGAATCCGTGAACTCATAGGAGGTGTTGAACTTGAACAGTGTGCCGTCATCAGACTGGCTGGTGCGCTCCGTCCCGTTCGGGCTGCCTGCGGCGAAGTCCGACTTCAGGCTGGCTTCCATGTCGCTGATGCCGACCGGCTGGAGGTAGTTCGGGCCGCTGTCGAAGAGCGGGAAATCCACATCGCTGAAGGATTCCAGATCATACTCATAGTAACGGCCGCCGACCGTGACGGTCCATTTATCGGTGATCTCGAACCCGATCTCACCGAACAGGGCCATTTCTTCAAGCTCTGAGTAGAACTGGGAATAGTATTCCAGATCATCCGGACGGTCGAAGCCGACATAGTCCGCATAGCCCGGCGTATATTCCTGGGAATAGGAGGTCACATCGGAATTGTTGTAGAAGGCGCCGATAATCCAGTTGAACCGGCTGTCCGTGGTCGAGACGAGACGGAGTTCCTGGTTCAGCGTGTTCTCGCGTCCCTTCTCATGCGTGAAGGACGTGAAGGTCGGGAACAGCTCGTAGCTGTACTCCAGCGAAATCAGCAGGTCAGTCTGGTCGCGTTGTCCGTCATCATCAAAGCGGGAATAGCCGGTGGCGGAGGTCAGCTCCGCAAAGCCGAGATCGGCTGTCAGCTCAAGCGCGAGCAGCTGGTTCGTGATCTCGTTCGGCTCTTCCACACGCTTGGCCAGCTCGTACTTGCCGGTGTTGAGCGTGTTGCGCCAGCTGGAGCCCTGACGGCCATCAATGTCTGACTTCTGATAATAGTAGGTTGCCGTACCATCGAGCCATTCGAGCGGTTCCCAGCGCGCGGCGAGACGGCCGGAAACGGTGCGCTCGCCATTGGCATCGGACACGCCGCGGAGGTTGGCCGCGACATCTGTCGGATCGGAAAAGTCCGGATCCGGATCTGAGACGCCGATTTCCTGCACGATATAGGGATAGTCGATGAAGCCGGAATCATCCTCGAAATCGATCGATCCGCGAATGGCGAAATTCGGGGCCAGCGCCTTGTTGAAGGTCAGGCCGGTCTCGTAGCTGAGCGAGCTGGCTTCGGAATATTTCGAAACCTCGGAGCGCACTTCCAGAAGATCGCCTCCGAAATCCGGCTTGTTCGGAATGTAGCGGATGGCGCCGCCCAGCGTGCCGGCACCGTAGAGCGTGCCCTGGGGCCCAAGCAGGACCTCGACGCGCTGCATGTCGTTCAGTTTCAGGTCCACGAACAGCGGAATTTCGCCAATATAGGTGGCCACTGTGCCACCGCCATCATTGTTGCCGTCGCCGGACCCAAGCCCGTCTGCATTCAGGCCACGGACGATCAGCGGGTTGCCCTGACGGCCGCCGCGGTCCACGACATTGATGCCTGGCACGAAGGACAGCATGTCGGACAGTTCGTCAAAGCCCTGTTCCTCGATCTGGTCACCGCCAACGGCCGCGATGTTCAGGGGAATGTCCTGAACGCTCTCGGCACGGCGCGTTGCCGTCACGGTGATGGTCTGGGCACGAAGCTCGCTTTCGCCGGTCGTATCATCCTGGGCAGCGGCGCCGAATGTCAGGCCTGTGGCAAGGACGGCGAGACTCGTCTGCCGCAATAGTCTGGATTTGGACATATCATTTTCTCCCATAGCTCCTGCCTCACCCGCGATCAGTAGGCGGCAGGAGGGTTGCCCCATCAAGCGGCCGACTCACATGGCAGCAAGATTGTTTCCCCGGCGTAGTATTTTTGGCACAGATATGCGCCTGTTCGCTACACATCCGGAATGAAGGAGCATCACCCTGCATAAAAATTGGGCACCTTCGCCACAGAGCGGGCTGCTGGACGCGGCGGCCGCGCATCTGGCCCGCAAGGCCTATCGGGACGCGCACGGCCTGTGCATGCAGGCCCTGCAACAGGACCCGGCGACGCCGCGCGCCTTTTACCTTCTGGGCATCCTGACGGCCGATCACGACAATCATGCCAAGGCCATTGACCTGTTCGCGCGGGCCCTGACGCTGGGCGGACCGAGGGCGGACGTCCTGGCGCAGAAGGCGCGCAGCGAGATTGCCCTGCTGCGCCGGGAGGATGCCGTGCGCAGCGCAGACGCTGCCGCAGGCCTCGCCCCGGAAGACGCGTTCACGCTGGACACGCTGGGCGTTGTCTACAGCCGGGCCGGCCTGCATGCGCGATCGCTGGATTTCTATGCACGGGCCACGCGCGCCGCGCCGGATGTCGCCGCCTATCACTACAATCACGGCGCGGCCCTTCAATTTGCCGGGCAGATGGAGGCGGCCCGCACGGCCTATCAGGCCTGCCGGGCGCTGGACCCGGCAGACACGCGGGCGCTGACGGCGCTGGTGCAGATCACGCGGCAGAAGGCGGGTGGCACCGCAATTGCCGAGCTGGAAGCCATATTCCCCACCGTTTCCGGGGACCCGGACGATGCGCTGCGGGTGGGGCACGCGCTGGCCAAGGCGCACGAGGACCTGAACCAGCCAAAGGAGGCGATGACGTGGCTGGCGCGGGCCAAGACGGCGAAATGGGCGCAGGTCCACCATGATGCCGGCTTTGATGCGGACGTGTTTGCCGCCGCCATGGCGCAGACAGGGCTGGCGCATGGGCGCGGACTGGACGCAGCCGAGCCGATCTTCATTGTCGGCATGCCCCGGACCGGCACGACGCTGGTGGACCGGATCCTGTCCGGTCACAGCGCGGTGACGTCTGCCGGGGAGCTGGCGGATTTTGGCCTCAGCCTGAAACAGCTGTCCGGCACGCGGTCGAATTATGTGCTCGACGCCGAAACGCTGCAGGCAGCCGGACAGGTGGACCCCGACGCGCTGGGGCGAATGTACATGCAGCGGGTGGAGGCCACGCTGGGCCTGACCGGCCGGTTCATCGACAAGCTGCCGCTGAATGTCATCTATGCGCCGGTGATCCTGTCGGCTCTGCCGAATGCGCGGGTAATCTGCCTGCGCCGGCATCCGGCCGATACGGTGCTCAGCAATTACCGGCAATTGTTCTCGACCCGGTATCCCTATTACGATTATGCGCTGAACCTGGAGGCGACGGCGGCCTATTATGTCGGCTTTGACCGGATGGTCCGGCACTTTGCGGAGACCCTGCCCGCCAGCCGGTTCACCGAAGTGCATTATGAACAGGTCGTCGGCGACATTGACGGCGAAGCACGGCGCCTGCTGGCCTTTTGCGGGCTCGATTTCGAGCCTCAATGCCTCGATTTCCACACCAATTCCGCGCCGGTGGCGACGGCAAGTTCGGCGCAGGTGCGCGAGCCGCTCTACACGCGGGCCCTGGCACGGTGGAAACGCTATGAGTCGGATCTGGGCCCGGCGCTGGACCTGCTGGAGGCGGCCGGATGTCTTGATCCGGCAGAGCGCAGCCAGGCCTGAGGCGGGCCGCGCTGGCCATTCCGGCGCAAGGCACTAGACTTGGCGTCACAAGAGGGAGTCACACGCCATGAAACATCGCCGCCTCGGCAAGAGCGCCATCTATGTGTCCGACATCTGCATGGGCACCATGACCTTCGGGACCCAGACCGACGAGGCCGAAGCCCACCGGATCCTGGATGCCTGCCTGGAGGCCGGGATCAATTTCTTCGACACGGCCGAGAATTATCCCGTGCCGCCAAAGATCGAATGGGGCGGGCGGACAGAGGAAATTTTCGGCCGCTGGATGAAGACCCGCGAGCGCGACCGGATCATCGTTGCCACCAAGGTGTGCGGCCCGTCACATGGCTGGATCAAGGGCGCGCAGCGCGGCGAGATGACAGCGCTGGACCGGCACAATATCCGTCGCGCCATCGAAGGCAGCCTGACGCGCCTGCAAACCGATTATGTCGATCTCTACCAGACGCACTGGCCCGATCACGGCACGGAATTCGACGAGACGATGGAAACGCTGGACGATCTGGTGCGCGAAGGGAAAGTGCGCGTCGTCGGCTGCAGCAATGAAGACGCCTGGGGCCTGATGAAGAGTCTCGAGACGTCCAGCCGGCTGGGCACGGTGCGCTACCAGACGATCCAGAACAATTTCAGCCTGAACAATCGCCGGTTCGAGGATGCGCTGGCCAAGGTGTGCCGCCGCGAAGGTGTGAGCCTGATTCCGTATTCGCCGCTGGCGGGGGGTGTCCTGTCCGGGAAGTACCAGGATGGCGCGCTGCCGGAAGGTGCCCGGTTCTCCAGCTATCTGAAGCATGGCGGACGCCAGACCGTGATGGCCGGACGGTTCGTGAACGAGAAGTCACTCGAGGCGACCCGGCGCTATATGGAGATTGCGAAAGAGGCTGGCATGTCGCCGGTCACCCTGGCCACAGCCTGGTCCAAACAGCATGATTTCGTGGCCTCGACCATTGTCGGCGTGTCGGCCTTCGATCAGCTGGACGACATTCTGGCAGCGGCCGGACTGGAGCTGTCACGCGAGGTGATGGACGCCTGTGACGCGGTTGCGCGGGATGTCATGTATCCGATGGGCTAGGGTCCGGAAAAGGTTGAGCCCCCACCCGCTTCTGCGTCGGATGGAGGCTCTTCCTTTGTATACCCACCAAAGCCGGTAGTGCCCTATTCCGGGCTTGGCCGCGCGCTGGCGAGCACTTCGCGCTTGCCGGCATGGTTGGGCGCGGAGATCGCGCCCTCCTCTTCCAGCCGGTCGATCAGACCCGCAGCCTTGTTGTAGCCGATCTTCAGGCGGCGCTGCAGATAGGAGGTCGAGGCGCGCTGGTCGCGCACGACAATGGCGAGGGCCTGGGCGTAGAGATCATCTTCCTCGTCACCGGAGCTGGTGCCGAGCATGGCATCCATGACGGCCGAGCCGGTAGAGCCGTCTTCGGGGGCTTCCAGCACATCCATGACATAATCGGGCTCACCCTGCTCCTTGAGCCAGTCGACCACGGTGCCGACTTCATCGTCGGAGACGAACGGGCCATGCAGGCGCTGGGATTTCTTGCCGGGGGCCTGATAGAGCAGGTCCCCCATGCCGAGCAGCTGTTCGGCGCCCTGTTCACCCAGGATCGTGCGGGAGTCGATCTTGGTCGTGACCATATAGGAAATCCGTGTCGGGAAGTTTGCCTTGATCGTACCGGTAATCACGTCCACGGACGGACGCTGGGTTGCCGTGATCAGGTGGATGCCGGCGGCCCGCGCCATCTGGGCGAGGCGCTGGACGCAGCCCTCGATTTCCTTGCCGGCCACCATCATAAGGTCTGCCATCTCGTCGATCACGACGACAATGTTCGGAATATGATCCGTTGGCAGAACTTCTGTTTCGTAGACCGGCTTGCCGCGCTCGTCAAAGCCGGTCTGGACCTTGCGCACGAGGTCATCGCCATTGGCGCGATACTTGGCCGCCTTGTCATTGAAGCCGGCCAGGTTCCGCACACCGGCCTTGGACATCAGTTCATAGCGGCTTTCCATCTCGCGGACGGTCCATTGCAGCGCGTTCACGGCCTTCTTCGGATCCGTCACGACCGGCGCAAGCAGGTGCGGGATGCCTTCATAGATCGACAGTTCGAGCATTTTGGGGTCGATCATGATGAAGCGGCACTGTTCCGGCGAGTGGCGATAGAGCAGTGACAGGATCATGGCGTTGACGCCGACCGACTTACCCGACCCGGTCGTACCGGCGATGAGTAGGTGCGGCATCTTTGACAGGTCGACCACGGTCGGGACGCCGCCAATGTCCTCGCCCAGCGCCATGGGCAGGCTGGCCCGGGTGCCGACATAGGCTTCGGACTGGAGCAGCGTACGCAGATAGACGGTGTCGCGATCCTCGTTCGGCAGTTCGATGCCGATGGCATTCTTGCCCGGCACGACCGCCACACGCGCCGAGATCGCGCTCATCGAACGGGCAATGTCATCGGCCAGGGAAATCACGCGGGATGATTTGACGCCGGGGGCCGGTTCCATCTCGAACAGGGTGATGACCGGGCCGGGGCGGACTTCCTTGATCCGGCCCCGCACGCCGAATTCCTTCAGCACGTCGGTCAGGCGGGCGGCCTTTTCCAGCAACGCATCCTCATCAACCGTGTCGCCACGTTCTTCCGGCATCTGAAGCAGGTCGATCGACGGCAGGCGCGTGGACTTGCGGCGGCGTTCGGACTTCGTCACCCGTGGCTGGCTGGGCGCAGCCGGACGGGCAACGGGAACGGAGAAGCGCGGACCGGAGCGGACCGGCGCGTCCAGATCATCTTCTTCCTCATAGAGTTCATCGTCTTCAAGATCGACTTCGTCTTCCTCGTCATAGACGTCGTCATCGTCTTCATAGTCGACTTCATAAGTGTCGGCATCGACATAATCGTCTTCGCCCTTGATCACGCGGGCGCGCGGGCGGGTGTCTTCTTCTTCAAGTCCCTCCTCATCCGCATGGCGCGGTTCCGGCTTCAGCCGCGACAGGATGGAGACCAGGAAGCCCCCGACGCCGGTCGCCTGACGTGCGGCGTGGCGGCCAGAGCGGGAAGCTGCCTGCTGGAGCAGGTGAGCATCATGACGGCGGAAGCCCATGGCCGAAAGGGCTGCCCAGGCTGTGGCCATGCCAAGCACCACGCCAGCCCAGGTGTTCGGGGAGGGCAGCAAGAGGGCCCGGAAGGGCATGGAGGCATAATAGAAGAGCGCGTCGCCGACCACGCCGCCCAGTCCGGCGGAGAGGGGCCAGGATTCCGGAACCGGCCAGGCGGCAAAGAACGCGGCCGACAGCGGCACGGCGGCAAGTCCCATCATCCACCGGCGCACACGCGGCATGCCGATCAGGACGGTGCGCATGGCCCCGCCTATCATCATGGCGAGCCCGGCCACCCAGGCCGACCATCCGAGCATCTGGCGGGACAGATCCGCGAAGATCGCGCCGGGTCCGCCGAACAGGTTCTGAACTTCAGCATCTGTGGCAGCGTTCCAGCTGGGATCGCTGGGCAGGTAGGACCCGACGCTGCCGCAGATGAATACGCCGAGACCGAAGGCGGCTGCCCCTGTCAGTATCCGCCAAACCGGATCGCTGACGCTTGGGATTTCGTCTTCGGTATAAACGTAATCTGTCATGAGGTGGGGCTTCTCCACTGGTGCCGGGGGAGCCCCCACTCTGACCCAACACGCTTAACGCCCGGCAAACGGCCGTAAAACATTCGCAGTGGCTGCGTTAACTTTTCAGAGACCGGGCGACGGCCAGCCCGGCCCTGTGAGGCGGTGGATTTGATCTGGATCATCAAGGTTGATCGCGGGTGCGCCGGCGCGTGTATTCTCTGTAATCTCAGGAACTGTCGGAGGGTGCTGGCCATTGATCGGGTGAGACCAACCAGAAAGGAGCGCTCGATATGAAACGCACACTGATTATCCCAGCCACGATTGCCCTGTTAACGGGTATGGCCGCAACCGCACAGGAAACTAATGAGGCGGCCACCGATGTTAACGCCTCTGCCGGTGTTGAAATGACCGGCGAGACCGAAAATCTGGACGAGCTGTCCATTGAGGAGCTGAACGCCCTGCAACTGAAAGTCCTGGAGGCTCCGAATGCGACCGAAGCCACCGAGGACATGATCTTCTCGGTTCAGTCCGAAAGGGACGCAGAGGCTGAAACAAGCGACTCTCAGATCATCATGGCCGAGACCGATACGGGCATTTCCGCTGAGACGGAGATGACGACCGATGAGGCCGACATCGAAGCTGACATCGAGGCCGACGCCGAGATGGGCATGGGCGGGCCGGACTATGCGTCTGAAGCCGATGCGATGGCGGATGACGCCATGCAGGGCACGATTGCCGACCTGGCCTCTGAAGACCCGCGCTTCACAACGCTTGTCGCCCTGGTCGAGCAGGCCGGCCTGACCGCGGAACTTGATGGCGACGCCGAATATACGGTGTTTGCCCCGACCAATGCCGCCTTCGAGAAGCTGGATCCGGAACTGGTGACGCGCCTGAAATCCGGTGATGCCAATGACGAACTGAAATCGATCCTGAAGGCGCATGTCGTCGAAGGGGAAACCCTGAGCACGGCGCTGACAGACGGGGAAACGCAAATCGCGACCCTGGCCGAGATCGACCTTGCCGTGAGCAAGATGGGTGACAGCGTGACGGTTGGAAATGCCACCGTTGTGGAAGCCGATATCGACGCCTCGAATGGTGTGATCCATGCGGTCGACACCGTGATCGTGCCGGCAGACAAGGACATCGACACCGAGTCGTGATCCGGACCTGACAGGCCTCAAACAGCAAAGACCCCGGCAGATCGCTCTGCCGGGGTCTTCTCTTTGGGAGGACGCAAACCTGTTAGTTCGCGAATTCCGGGTAGGCCTCAAGGCCGATCTCGGACTTGTCGAGACCCAGTTCCTCTTCCTCGGCCGTCGGACGGACGCCGATGGTGAGCTTGAGGATGTACCAGATCACGGCGGACACGATCATGACGAACACACCGGTCAGGACCACACCAACCAGCTGGCCGAGATAGTTCGGATCACCGGCCTCGTTCGGCGCAATGGCGTTCGTGTAGGAGAACGGCACGATCATGGTGCCCCAGATGCCGCACACAAGGTGGGCCGGGATGGCGCCGACGACATCGTCGATCTTGAATTTGTCCAGCAGCGGAACGGTCACCACAACCAGGACCCCGCCGATACCACCGATGATGATGGAGGCAAGCATGCTTGGCGCCAGCGGCTCAGCCGTGATGGACACCAGACCGCCGATCGCACCGTTGAACACCATGGTTGCGTCGATCTTGCCCTTGTAGAAGATCGCCGTGGTGATCATGGCCGCAATCACGCCGCCTGCGGCTGCAAGATTGGTATTTGCGAAGATCTGGCTGACCGAATTGATGTCGGCGATGGAACCGGCGGCCAGCTGCGACGCGCCGTTGAAGCCGAACCAGCCGAACCACAGGATGAAGGTACCGAGGGCTGCGAGCGGGATGTTGTTGCCCGGCATCGGATTGACCTGCTTGCCGAAATATTTGCCGATGCGGGGCCCGATGATGATGGCACCTGCCAGGGCTGCCCAGCCGCCGGTGGAGTGCACCAGGGTGGAACCGGCAAAGTCGGAGAAGTCCCAGGCGGAGTCGAGGTAGCCGCCACCCCATTCCCAGGACGCCACGATCGGATAGATGAAGGCGGTCAGGAAAGCGGTGAAGATCAGGAACGGCCAGATCTTGACGCGCTCGGCAATCGTGCCGGACACGATCGAGGCCGCCGTTGCCACGAACACCATCTGGAAGAACCAGTCGGATGCGGCAGCGTAGTCACCATGCGATTCGTCAAGCGACGGGCTGGACCAGATGAAATCCGGAATGCCGAACAGGCCGGCCGCCACAGTGGCGGACGGATAGGCCATGTTGTAACCGATCAGCCAGAACATGATGCCGGCCACAGAGAACAGGGCGACATTCTTCGTGGACTGCATGGCCGCGTTCTTGGAGCGCACGAGGCCGGCCTCCAGCATGCAGAAACCTGCGGCCATGAACATCACGATGATGCCGCCGATGAGGAACAGGTAGCTGTTGTCGACATAGGCGCTGGCACTCCCCGCCACGCTCTCTTCAAGCGCCGCAAGCCGGGCTTCCATGTCTGCGTCCTGGGCATGGGCGACTGCCCCTGCCAAAAGTGCGGCTGGCAGCAGGGCTGCTCCGCGTATCATGTTTTTTAATGTCTGGCCCATCTGGCCCCTCCTTCGTCACGAGACTGCAGAGCTCGGGACCCCCCGCGCTCTCCCAGAACCGATATGATTGCGCCCTTGCCGGAAAGTCGCACCGGCAAAGAGGCTGACCGGATTTTCTGACGGGGCATGGTCAATGCGTGGGCAGGGATGCGGCGAATCGCCTAAATCTCCATCATCGCTGGACGATTGCCCGGCCGCCCCCTAGCTAGGAACCATGACCGATACCGCACAGAAGTCTGACCCGGTGTATGACCTGGCCGTTGTGGGCGCGGGCCCGGTGGGCACGTCGCTGGCGATCCTGGCTGCGCAGCGCGGCTTTTCTGTTGTCCTTGTTGACGCCCGCGACCCGGACGCCCCCGCGCGCGAGGACACACGGACCTTCGCCATTGTGCGCGGCAGCTGGCGCCTTCTGGACGCGGTGGGCATTACCGGAGACCTGTCGGGTCTGACCGAACCGCTGAACGGGCTGGAAGCCGTGGATGGCGGCCGCCACTGGTTTGGCGCGCCGGGGGTGTTGTTCGGCACAGACGACCTGCCGGAAGATGATGCAGACCAGCCGCTTGGCCAGATGGTGCCGGCCGGCGCGCTGCAGGCCGCTCTGGATTCAGCCTGTGCAAGAACAGACGGTCTGGAATGGATCCGGGGCCGGCTGTTCGCACAGATGGAGACCCTGCCGGGCGGCGCGCGGCTGACCCTGTCGGATGGGCGCGTCCTGCGCGCCGGTCTTGTTGCCGCCTGTGACGGGATGAAATCCTCCGTGCGGCAGGCGGTGGGCATACGCACCGAGGGCCGCGACTATGACCAGTCCGTGTTCGCCGCGAATGTGAAACTGGCCCGGCCGCAAGATGGCATCGCCCGGCAATTGTTCACGCCGGAGGGACCGTTTGCGACGCTGCCCATGCCGGGCAACAGGGCCAATCTGGCCTGGTACATGAAACGCGGCGCCGCCGAAGCGATTGCTGCCCTGCCGGTCGATGACATCAATTCCGAGCTGAATGCCCGCTTTTCGGAATTTGCCGGCCCGATGGAAATTGACGGACCGCACACGGCCTATCCGCTGGTCATGCAGCTGGCGACCCGCATGGTGGGCCCGCGCACGGCGCTGCTGGGCGATGCGGCGCACCGGATCAATCCGCTGGCCGGGCAGGGCCTGAATCTCGGGTTCAAGGATGTTGGTGCCCTGATCGATGTGATGTGCGAAGCCCGCGAGGTGGGACTTGATCCGGGATCGGACGTCAGCCTGGAGAAGTATGAAAAATGGCGCCGCTTCGATGCCACCGCCGCAGCGATGTTCATGGACGGGATCGACCGGGCCTTCAGCAATGACAATCTGGCCCTGAAACCCCTGCGCGGCCTGGCGCTGACACTGGCCCGCAAGGTGACGCCTCTGCGCCGGGCCATGGCGCGGCAGGCCAGCGCCGACCAGGCCCATTTGCCCAGCCTGATGCGCTAGGCGCCGCTGATCAGCTCCCTCAGGAATTTCCACGTATAGAGTCCGGAATCATGCCCGTCAGAAAACCGGATGCGGACCGCATAGCGACCGACCGGTTCTGCACCGATCACGGAAATATCTTCCGGCACGGGCGGCTGATCCGGTTTCGGGCCGCTGCCATGGCCGCGTACTTCCGCCGACGGGCTCTCTTCCCGCAGGCGCCGGTACGCAATCACGCCGGAGACCCCGTCCTCGAATTCGACGTGAAGTTCACCTGCGGACTTGCGAAAGGAGAGCCGGACCGGCCAGGACGGATCGCTCATGCGCGGGATGCGTCCGCCGCGCTGTCATCATCCAGGTCACGCGCCTCGTCTGCCAGCATGATCGGAATGCCATTGCGGATGGGATAGGCCAGACGGGCCTTTGGTGACACCAGTTCATCATTGGCGCGGTCATAGGTCAGGGGTTGGCGACTGACCGGGCAGATCAGGATTTCCAGCAGGCGGGGATCGACCCCGGACGGGCCCGTGCGCGGGGCGGCAGTGTCATCTGACATGGGGACCTCTATTGCAGCGTGCCGTCATCGCTGCCGGACACATCCATTTCCAGCAGGGTGATGAGCGTTTCGGCGCGATCTTTCAAGGTGGGGGCCTCAACCAGCGCCTGTTTTTCCATCACCGAGAACGGACAGCCCGAACACAGCGCGTTGACGAGAGTTTCCATCGGCGCCTCCTCCACAGCGGTCCAGTCGGTGGTCATGGAATGAGTTTCGGAATAGTCCCGCAGGGCGCGGACCAGCCGGGCCCTGTCCGGCAAGGCGGCGGGCGGCACATCGAACAGGTCTTCCTGGAACGCAGTCCAGTCCGGACGGACCTGTCGATAGGGCGTCATGACCGACAATTCTTCGCCCACCTGAAAGCGGGCCACGCCGGTCAGCGTGATGAGATAGCGACCGTCACCGGTTTCAGACCAGGCGGTGATGCGGCCGGCGCAGCCCGTTCCGGCAATCTCCGGCTTGGCCCGCGCGCCGCCCGTGGTCTGGATCATGCCGATCATCCGGTCCCCCTGGATCACATCATCGACCATGTTGAGGTAACGCGGCTCGAAGATGTTCAGCGGCAATTGCCAGCGCGGAAATAGCAGCGCGCCGGGCAGGGGAAAGATGGCCAGCTCGGCGGGCAGGTCGGACAAACGTGTGAAGCCGGGCTGGGACATGGGGACTGGGTCTCTTTCTAGCGGTGCCTGAAAGAGGGATGTGGCGCGATCACACCATCAGGCAAACATCAGGGAGGCGAGCCGGCGTCGGCCACTGATCGTGGCGGCATCGGTCGGGCCGGCGGCTTCGAACATCTGGAGCAGTTTTTCCTTCGCCTTGCCCTCTTTCCAGTCGAGCCCCTGTTCAAGAATGACCAGAAGATGATCGATGGCATCGCCGAACCGGCCCGCGGCGGCATACTTCTCGGCCAGGTCAAAGCGCCGGTCATGATCTTGCGGACTGGCCAGGACGGCGGACAGGGCCTCCTCGAACTCGTCCGGCTCTCCGGCCTCGCCCATCATGTCGATGGCCATGCGAACGCCCTTGACCGCCGCATCATTGCGCTTGGCTTCCGGAATCATGTCCAGCGTGGCCTCGGCGCGCTCCTTGTCGCCATTGGCGAGATAGCAGCGGGCCAGGCCGGCCAGCGCGGCAACGTTTTCAGGATCCTGCTGAATCACGGCAGCATAGATCTGCGCCGCCGTGCCGATGTCGCCGGACTGACTGGCAGCTTCGGCCTGTTCCAGTGCCTCCGCAATCATCTTGCCCGTGTCAGTGCCATTGAGCAGCTTGTCGATGAAGGCGTTGATCTGGCCTTCCGGCAGGGCGCCCATGAAGGCATCGACCGGGCGGCCCTTGTCAAAGGCATAGACCGCCGGGATGGAGCGCACGCCAAGCTGGCCGGCATAGGCCGGGTTCTCGTCGATATTGATCTTGACCAGCTTCACCTGCCCCTTGCGGGATTCCACCGCCTTCTCGATGATCGGGCCGAGCGTGCGGCACGGGCCGCACCAGGGGGCCCAGAAATCCACGATGACCGGCTGGGTCTCCGATGCCTCGACGACGTCGGCCATGAAATCCTGGTCGGTTGTGTCCTTGGTGTGAAGCGAAGCCGTATCGGTCATGAGCGGTGTTCCTCGAATATCTGCAGGGAAGATGGGCCGCACCCTCCGGTTTCGCAAGGCACCGGAATGACCGGGACTGAAGACAGCGTTCATCTGGCAGTCAAACCCGGCCTGCCACACCCGGCAGCTGAACCGGATGCAACGAAAAGCGACGAAAATACCTTTTTCGTGCCCTGTTTAAGCAATCGGCCCGCGCTTAAGTGTAGGGCCATTGGTCAACGCACAAGGAGACCGCACAATGTTGAACTTCCTGGCCAGCCTCGGTGCCCTCACCGCGATTGCGACTTCTCCGCTCGTCATGAGCCTTCAGGTCGCCGAGTCCGAAGCCCCCGCCCCGCAAACTGCCCAACCAGCCGGGCTGACAGATGCCGAACGGTCGGACATCCTGTCACGCGCCGCCGCTGCCCTGGCCGATGTGAAGACCGCCCGCGGCACATTCGAGCAGGTGGCTCCAGACTTCTCCGAGTCGACCGGACGGTTTGCCCTGTCGCGGCCCGGCAAGGTGCGCTTCGAATATGATGCGCCCAGCCCGCTGCTTCTGGTCAGCGACGGCACGACCGTTGCGCTGCAGGACTCTGAACTGGAAACTACCGATCGCGTGCCATTGGGCACCACGCCGCTGGCCCTGTTGCTGGACGACGAGATCGATTTCGAAACCGAGGCGGACGTACTGGAAGTGACCCGCCGCAATGGACGGGTCGGCATCACCCTGCGGGACCGGTCTGGCGAAATGGACGGCACGCTGACCCTGATCCTGCAGGAAAGCGATATGAGCCTGACCGGCTGGCGGACCGTGGATTCCGGTGGAAACATCACATCGGTGATGCTGTCGGACGTCACATATGGTTCGCGTTTGAACCCGCGCCTCTTCGTTATGACGGATTTCGACGCGGAATAATGCGGGATTCTTGACTGGATGCGACAGAAAACTGGAACATCCACGACACAGCCAAGCACATAACACATTATTCACTTGAATTTTTTCTCAGGAGTGACATCTTTGCAACTGTGGATGACGGAGCAAAACGCGCGCAGCAATTGACCCCCCGCTGCGACCCCTCAGTCATCACCGTCGGAGCCTTCCCCTCCCGACGAGACGTGCAAAGCAAGCGTCTGGCGCGCCCGAACTTCCCCGCGTTCGGGCGCGTTGACGTTTCAGCAAACACTGCTACGCAGCCTGAATGTCCAAATCTCTGAAAATCGTCAGCTGGAACATCAACTCGGTTCGCCTGCGCGCGCCGAATGTTGCGGCCTTTGTGGCCGCCGAGCAGCCGGACGTGGTCTGCCTGCAGGAAACCAAATGCCAGGATGGCGAATTCCCGGAAAAGGCCTTCCGCGACATGGGCCTGCCGCACCTTGTGCTGAATGGCCAGAAGGGCGGCCATCACGGCGTGGCGATTGCCTCTCGCCTGCCGATCGAGCGGATCGACGCGCCGGATCTGTGCCGTCACGGCCATTCCCGCGTCATTGCGGCCAGGGTGGCCGGTGTCGAAATCAACAATATCTATCTGCCGGCCGGCGGCGATGAACCGGACCCGGCAGTGAATGACAAATTCGCCCACAAGCTGGACTTTCTCGAACGGCTGGGCCCGTCCTACAGGAAACAGTCGACAACGCCGCGCGTCCTGGTCGGGGACCTGAACGTTGCACCGCACGAAAACGATGTCTGGTCCCACAAACAGCTGCTGAAGATTGTCTCCCACACGCCGGGAGAAACCGAACGTCTGGAAGACTCCCGCAAGCAGGCACAATTCGCCGACATTGCCCGCCTCGCCGTGGACGACCATCAGAAGCTGTACACCTGGTGGAGCTATCGCGCGAAGGACTGGGCCAAGAGCAATCGCGGCCGCAGGCTGGACCATATCTGGGTGAACCCGGCGGCGCTGCCGGACACGAAGATCGACAGCTACAAGATCCATCTCGGCTGGCGCGGCGGCTGGAAACCGTCAGACCACGCGCCGATCAGCGTCGAGATGAAAATCTAGGGCTGGAGCCGATACCCGCCGGCATCGGTGAGCAGCAGGCGGGCATTCGCCGGGTCTGGCTCGACCTTCTGGCGCAGGCGGTAGATGTGGGTCTCCAGCGTGTGCGTCGTGACGGTGGCATTGTAGCCCCAGACTTCTGACAAGAGCTCGTCCCGTGCGACCGGTTTGCCCTGGGCGCGGTAGAGGTATTTCAGGATATTGGTTTCCTTCTCCGTCAGGCGCACCTTACGGCCGTCCTCGGTGACAAGCAGCTTCATGGACGGACGGAACTCATAGGGCCCGACCTGGAAGGTGGCGTCTTCGGACTGTTCGAAGCTGCGCAAATGGGCCCGGACGCGTGCCAGCAGGACCGAGAACTTGAAGGGCTTGGTCACATAATCATTGGCGCCGGATTCGAGGCCGAGAATCGTGTCGGCATCGCCATCCTGACCCGTCAGCATGATGATCGGCGCACGCACGCCCTTCTGCCGCATCTGCTTGCAGGCCTCGCGGCCATCCATGTCCGGCATGTCGACATCCAGCAGGATCAGGTCGATCCGCTCGGCAAGCGCCTGGGCGATGCCTTCATTGGCATTGGCGGCCTGCAGCGTGTCGAACCCGTCATGCAGGTCGAACTGTTCGGCGAGGGCTTCGCGCAGGTCCGCATCATCATCGACCAGCAGGATTGTCTTCTTGCCTGTCACGGGCGTCTCCTTGGATTTCGGTCGTCGCTGTGTATTGCGACCGCCGCCAGATGCCATATGACTTTGCATGACGTGCAATCACAAGTCCGGGAGGTGCCCGTGAGCCCGAAATTCACAGCGACCCCGTCCGGCAAGTTTTCCGGCGCCGGCTTCACGGCCCGGTGCGTGCTGGGCAAGGGCGGCGTGGTCGCTGCCTCGCAGAAACGGGAAGGCGATGGCGCCTCACCGGCAGGCATCTGGCCGGTGCGCAATGTTTTCTTCCGGGCCGACCGGATCGACCCGCCGGTCACGAGCCTGCCCCTGGTGCCGCTGAAACCCTATGATGGCTGGTGCGACGACCCTGCGCATCGCCTGTACAACCGGCCTGTCTCCCTGCCCTTTGCCGCAAGCCACGAGAAGATGTGGCGCGATGACCATGTCTATGATGTGGTTGTTGAACTCGGCTACAATGACGATCCGGTGGAGGCCGGCCGTGGCAGCGCGATCTTCCTGCATGTGGCGCGACCGAATTATGAGCCGACCGAAGGCTGTATCGCGCTGGACCTGTCAGACCTGCTGGCCGTGCTGGAGCTGATGGAGCCCGACAGCGAAATCGAGATTTCCTTCTAGGCGGAATAGTCCCGCGCGCCAAACAGGGCCGACCCGACCCGCACATGAGTTGCCCCGAACCGGGCCCCTGTCTCGTAATCGGCGCTCATGCCCATGGACAAGGCAGGCAGGCCGAGGCGCTGCGCCAAACGTGCCAGAAGGGCAAAGTGCGGACCGGCCGGCTCCTCGACCGGCGGAATGCACATCAGACCGATGATTTCGAGCCCTTGCTCGCGGGCATCCTGCAACAAGGCATCAGCGTCTGCAGGTGCGACGCCGGCCTTTTGCGTTTCTTCACCGGTATTCACCTGGATCATGTATTGGCGGCGCAGGCCGGTTTTCTGCTCCGCCTTCGCCAGTTCGCGGCTGAGTTTCGGGCGGTCGACCGTCTGGATCACATCGAACAGGCGCACCGCATCCTCAGCCTTGTTGGACTGAAGCGGCCCGATCAGATGCAGTTCGAGATCCGGGTAGGTGGCCCGGCGGGCCTGCCAGTGCTGGATGGCTTCCTGCACGCGGTTTTCGCCGAAGACGCGATGGCCTGCTGCGAGGATTGCCTCCAGCTTCTCATCCGGCTGCGTCTTGGTGACCGCAACGAGGCTGGGCGGTGTTTTGGCACTGGCCGCAAGATCAGCGAGGATCTCGTCGCGGCGCTTGGCAATCTCAGGGAAGTCCGTATCAGTCATCTTGATGGCGCAGAAACCCCAAGACTCCGACCGACGCAAGCTGATCTCTGCGGCAAGACGCGCGCGGCGCCATTTGCCCCCCGGCGTGCCGCCGGCATTTTTCCTGACCGATCCCCAGCGCACACCGGACCCGGTGAGCGTGGCCGAACACCTGCCGGCAGGCTGGGGCGTCATCTATCGGCATTTTGGCGCGGCGCACCGGGACTGGCAGGCCCGGCAGCTGGCCGAGATTGCCAATCGCCGCGGCTTGGCCCTGTTGATTGCAGCCGACCCGGACCTCGCTATCCGGGCAGGGGCCGCGGGTGTGCACTGGCCATTTGCGCAAAGGCATGCAGCCAGGATATGGCGCAGCCGGTTTGATCTGATGACCGTGTCTGCACATGGCGGCGGAGAAGCGCGGCAGGCAGATGCGGACGGCCTGTTCGATGCGGCGCTGGTGTCAGCTGTCTTTCCCTCCCGGAGCCCGTCCGCCGGGGCGCCGATGGGCGCGGCCACGTTCCGGCAGCTGGCGCAGCGCGGCACAATGCCAATTCATGCGCTGGGGGGCGTGACAGCGCGCAATGCGGCCAGCATCTGTGAGGCCGGAGGCCTGGCTGCCATTGAAGGCATACGGGACCTGTTCCGGTCCTAGAACTTGAATGCGGATTTCAAGCGAATGCCGGTTTCGACTTCGCGGGATTCCCAGGTCGAGGTGTCATTCAGCTCGTCTGCGCCCACGCTGACCTCGCCGCCCACCGAGAGGCGCGGCGTGATGCGGAACGTGGCGCCAGCCTGCATTTCCTCACGCGGGAGAGGCGACAGGTCCGTGCGGGACACCTTGTCCAGATTCAGCTGCCAGCGCTTGCTGCCGCCGAACTGCATGGAAAATTCCTGTTCCGGGCGGGACTGCCAGACCGGCTCGGCGCTGGCCGGCTTGGTCTGCGCAAACTGGCGGTACCATTCGGACTTGGCCACGGACGTTTCCGAGATGCTGGGCGCCGACATTTCGAGCGAGTTTGCCGGCACGGAATCCTGCGCCGCAGCCGGCATGGCCAGCGCAGCGCACAACGCGATCCCGAATGTTGCAATACCCAGCTTCATGGCTTTCGCACCTCTGATGAGGAAAATAGTCAGCGGGGCGGGTAAAGAGAAGATTAACATTCTGACAGGGCAGAGATTCTATCGTGATAGTGTGATTTCTATCACAACCCCATCAGGCGAGTTTTCATCGCCCAACCGGGGAATCGGGACTGAATCTACAGAATCCAGGCTGTTTTCGCCATATCCAAGAGAGATTCTTGCGTGTTTTGTGAATGCGTGACTGAGGCCGATGCGCCAGGTTTCCGACTCCCATCCCAGCAATTCGTCTTCCGCCCGGCCAAATTCCGCGCCCAGAATCACCTCGCCCAGGGATTTCGTGACTCCGACCGTCCACGATTCATACGTCCCGGCCCCGGTCAGGCCATTGTCGGAGCTGAGCCAGGACACGCCCACCGAAACGGTCTCGAATTCCGCCGACGCACCGGCCGACCAGGTCGTGACGCGGTCATACCAGCCCGACGCATAGGGCGGCGTGGAAATGTCCGCCGTGCTGGCGGCAAGCGATCCGCGCAGCCGGACACCGGAGTCCCGCAGCAGGCGCGAGACGTTCACGGCGCCCTCCACCGCGTTTTCGAGATTGACGGGCGCAGCGCCCGGCAAAGTGCGGTCCGCATCCCGGTCGAGCCCGCGCACGTCCGCTGCCGGGGTGAAGCTGATACCGGCCTGGATGCCGATCAGGCGCGGTGTGGCATAGGAGAGCTTAGCCGATGGTCCGGTCAGGTCATGCCGGGTGGTAACCATGTCCAAGCCCGTGGGGTCGAGTGTCTGGCGCCCGGTCGCGAGCGACTGGAAGACGGACGGCGCGCCTTCGGCAAAGCGTGCAGCGATGCCGAGGTCCCGGCCGAGCCGGACGTCTCCATAGCCGCCCTCAACATAGAGATAGGCGGCCTCAATCTCTCCCCGCACACCCGACTCTTCGGCCGGAAGGCCCATGGCAAGACCGGTAAAAGCGCCCTGCAGGCCCGGTCCCACGCGGTCGACCCCTTCGATCACGCCGCTGAAGCCGGCCCGGCCGGGATGGTCCTTCTGGGCCTCGACCCGCCCGGCCACGCCAACCCTGACCCCGTTGTCCAGAATCCGGTTGGTCGACAGGCCGAACCAGATACGGCCCAGCGCTTCCTCATCGGCCTCCGGCGCGAGGACAAGGCTGGCCCCGAGTTCGGTGTCGGTTTCCCACGGGTTCCAATCCTCTTCCCACTGGGCGTGGGAAAGGGGCGCGGACAGGACGGTGCAGACAAGAGTGATCTGCAGGAATTTCATGCCGGTTCTCCAAGTATGCCCACGCGCAGATCAGCACTGGCGAGCCTGTACACCCCTTGTTATACAAACCGCCGTCAACAAGGTCTTGCACTCAGGAACTTTCTTCATGGTCAAATATGTTTTCTCTGCGGCGATCGCCGGCATGCTGATGGTTTCGGGCTGCCAGTCCGGGTCCGGGGGCTCTGCGGACGCCCGCGTGATGCAGCAGAATATCGGCAGCGTGAATCCGTATCTGTGGCGCGCCTCGCTCGATACATTCGAGAATCTTCCGGTGGCCAATGCCGATCCGATCGGCGGCCTGATCAATTATGACTGGAAATCCTTCGAGTCGGCCCCGAATGAGCGCATCAAGGCGACCGTCTACATTCTCGACACGCGCCTGCGCGCGGACGGGGTGAAAGTGTCCGTGTTCCGGCAGCAGAAGAACGAGGCCGGCGACTGGGTTGACGCCGAAGTGGATCCGGAAACAGCGCTGCAGCTGGAAAACAAGATTCTGGATCGGGCCCGCCTGTTGAAGAATTCCCAGCTGGGCTAAGGCCCGGCTCGACACATTATCCGGAAAGGTCAGGGGCATGGTGACCCGTTACGATCCGCAGACAGCGGAACAGAAATGGCGTGCAGCCTGGGACAAGGCCGCCCTGTACGAGGCAAAATCGCCTGCCGAGGCCGGGGACGCGCCGAAAGCCTTCGTGCTGGAGATGTTCCCGTACCCGTCCGGCCGCCTGCATATGGGCCATGTGCGCAATTATGCGATGGGCGACGTCGTGGCCCGGCACAAGCGCGCCAAGGGATACAATGTCCTGCACCCGATGGGCTGGGACGCGTTCGGGATGCCGGCCGAGAACGCCGCCATGGAGCGCAATGTGCATCCGGGCGAGTGGACCTATCAGAACATCGCCGCGATGAAGGCGCAGTTCGCCAAGCTGGGCCTGTCCCTGGACTGGAGCCGGGAGTTCGCGACCTGCGATCCGGATTATTACGGCGCGCAGCAAGGCCTGTTCCTGAAATTCCTGGAAAAGGGCCTCGTCTACCGCAAGGCGTCCAAGGTGAACTGGGATCCAGTCGACAATACCGTTCTGGCCAATGAACAGGTCATCGACGGGCGCGGCTGGCGTTCAGGCGCGTTGGTTGAACAACGTGAGCTGACCCAATGGTTCTTCCGCATCACTGACTATGCCGAGGATCTGCTGCAGGAAGTCCAGAAGCTCGAGCGCTGGCCGGAGAAGGTGCGCACCATGCAGGCGAACTGGATCGGCCGGTCGGAAGGCCTGCAGATGCGGTTCGAATTCGACAGCGCCGCGCCGGAAGGCTTCGGGGACGGTATCGAGATTTTCACGACCCGCCCGGACACGCTGTTCGGTGCGAGCTTCATTGCCCTGTCACCGGACCATCCGCTGACGCTGCAACTGGCCGAACAATCCGACGCGCTGAAAGCGTTCCGCGCGCAATGCGCCCAGATCGGAACCAGCGAGGAGGCCATCGAAAAGGCCGACAAGCTGGGCTTTGATACCGGCCTGACGGTAAAGCATCCCTTTGATGCCTCCCGCACCCTGCCCGTCTGGGTCGCGAATTTTGTGCTGATGGGATATGGCACGGGCGCGATTTTCGGCTGTCCGGCGCACGACCAGCGCGACATCGATTTTGCCCGCAAATATGATCTGGACGTGACCCCCGTCGTGTTGCCGCCAGAGGCTGACCCGGCCAGTTTCAATGTTGGCGACGAGGCCTATACAGGCCCCGGCACGATCTTCAATTCGGACTTCCTGAACGGTCTCGAGATCGCGCCCGCAAAGCGCGCCGCCATCGGAAAAATCGAGTCCATGGGCCTCGGCCAGGGCAAGGTGAATTATCGCCTGCGTGACTGGGGCGTGTCCCGCCAGCGCTATTGGGGCTGTCCGATCCCGGTGATCCATTGCGACAGCTGCGGCATCGTCCCGGTGCCGGAAGCGGATCTGCCGGTGAAGCTGCCGGACGAGGTAAGCTTCGACCAGCCCGGCAACCCGCTGGAGCGGCATCCGACCTGGAAACATGTTGATTGCCCGGCCTGTGGCAAGGCGGCCCGGCGCGAGACCGATACGCTGGACACGTTTGTCGACAGCTCCTGGTATTATGCGCGGTTCGCGAGTTCGGACGATCTGGAAGAGCGTGCCTACTGGCTGCCGGTCGACCAGTATGTCGGCGGCGTGGAACATGCGGTGCTGCACCTGCTCTATGCCCGGTTCATTGCCCGGGCGATGCGCGATGTCGGCCTGCTGGACCTGCCGAATGGCGAACCCTTTGCCGGCCTGTTCACCCAAGGCATGGTCACGCACGAGACCTACAAGTCTGCTGCGGGCAAATGGCTTCAGCCCTCTGAAGTGACCCGGGACGGAGACACCTGGATCGAGACCGCCACCGGCGCCATTGCGACGGCCGGACCGATCGAGAAAATGTCGAAGTCCAAAAAGAACACCGTCGATCCCGATGCGATCATCGCGCAGTTCGGCGCCGATGTGGCCCGCTGGTTCGTGCTGTCGGACTCGCCGCCGGAACGGGATGTGGAATGGACCCAGGCCGGTGTGGAAGGCGCGTCACGTTTCGCCCAGCGCCTGTGGAGCGTGTTCGACGCGATTCCGGAAGGCGCCGATGCGGAACCGGGAGACGACGCGGACTCCCTGGCGCTGCGCAAGGCAAGTCACAAGGCTGTTGCCGCCATCGACAAGGCCATTGAGGAATTCCGGTTCAATTCCGCCGTGGCCAGCATTCACGAATGGGTGAGCCAGTTGAAGAAGGCCGAATCTGCAGGCGACGCCGTTCTGGGCGCCCGGCTGGAGGGCGCGTCCATGCTGGCCCGCTGCGTGACCCCATTCATGCCGCACCTGGCTGAATCCTGCTGGGAGCGCATTGGCGGTGAAGGCTTTGTGTCTGCCGCGGCCTGGCCGGAGCCGGAGGCTGCACTGCTGGTTGACGATGAGGTCACCATGGCGGTCCAGGTCAATGGCAAGCGGCGGGCGGAGATCACCGTGCCGAAGTCGATGGACAAGGATGCGGTGGAATCGATTGCCACGAGCCATGCGGATGTGGCCGGCTTCATCGAGGGAAAGGCCGTGAAGAAAATCATTGTCGTGCCGGGCCGTATCGTGAATATCGTTGTCGCATGAGACACATCCTCGCGATCGCCGCCCTGACCCTGATGGCTGCCTGCGGCTTCCAGCCGGTCTATTCCTCCGGCGCCGCCGCGGCGTCTGCCGGCAACATCACTGTTGCAAAGATTGATGGCCGTGCAGGCTATGAGATGCGGCGGGCGCTTCTGGAAGAACTGGCCATCGGCCTGCCCAATGTGACCGGTCCGGCAACGCTGGAAGTGACGCTGAAGGAAAAACTGTCGCGGCTCACCTTCGAGACCGATGGCACGGCCCGGCGATCAAGCGTGTCTGCGACGGGCCGGTACGTTCTGATCTATGGCGACCAGAGCATCTCCGGCCGACAGGATGCCGAACTCAGTTTCGCTGTCCCGGACAATCCATATGGCGATGTTGCCAACCAGACCGGCGCCAGCAATCGGGTAGCGCGCCTTCTGGCCAAGAAGATCGTCGATGATTTGCGCCTTCAATTGTCGGCAGGCTGATGCTGCTGAAGGGCAAACAAGCCACTGACTTTGCCCGCAAGCCGAAGCCGTCTGTCTGGGCGGTGCTCGCCTTTGGCGAAGATCCCGGCCTGGCCTCCGACGCAGCGCGCGCCCTGATCCAGGCCTGGACGTCGAAAGGCACCAGCATGGATGTGACCACGCTGGACGATGATTCCATCCGAAAGGATCCTTCGCTCCTGTTTGACGGGCTTGAAGCAGTGTCCCTGCTGGGCGATCCCCGCGTCATTCGCGTCCGGACCAGTGGAGACAAGATTGCCGCCCTGTTGACCGAGGCCATCCAGAAGGGCGACTCCCAAGACGGATATTACGCCGCCCGGCTGGTGATCGAGGCCGGAAGCCTTCAGAAGCGCTCCAAGCTGCGGGCCGCAGCGGAGAGCGCACAGAACACGGCGTGCCTGCAATTGTTCGCCGATGATGCGGGCGACATCGAGCAACGGGTTCAGGTGGCCCTCAAGGCGGAAGGCGTCCAGATCTCCGAAGATGCGCTGGCCGTGTTTGTCGGGGACCTTCCCGGACATCGCACCTTGGCAAATTCGGAAATCGAGAAACTCAGCCTCTATGCCCGGGGGCTCGAGCGCCCGGTTGAAGTAGATGACATTCGCGCGCTGTCTGCCACGGATGTCGACCACAATCTGTCAGCCGCCATTCGCGCGGCCCTGGACGGCAATCCAGCGCTGGTTCACAACGCGCTGGACCGGTTGGCCGTTGCGGGCACAAGCGGAATATCCATTCTGCGGTCTCTCCAGTTCGAGACGCTACGCATGCTGGATGCCCAGTCCCGGATCGCAGCGGGGCAGTCCAATCCCGGCATGAAACTTCGTCCGCCTGTCTGGCAGAGTGAATGGGGCCTGTTCAGTGCGCGTTTGCGGAAATGGCCGACCAAGCGATTGATGCGGGTAATGGAGCGGATCTATGAAGCCGAGCAACAGGCCAAGTCAGGGTCCGGAAGCGCAGACCCTGTTATCCGTGTACTGATGAATGAGATCGCCCGGGCGGCAGAACTGGCCAAATAGGCCTAGAGCTTGCGCTTGGCGGTCAGGCGCCGGCAGACATCGTCCAGCTGCTCCAGGTCGCGATACTTGATCCGGAGCTCTCCGCCATTCTTGCCATGACGGATGTCGACGTCGAGCCCGATGGAACGGGACAGGTCAGCTTCCAGCGCTTCGGTGTCCACATCCTTCTCTTCCGCTTTTGGTCGGGCCGACTTGGTCTCGAGCGGCGCATCTTCCCGCGCAGCCTTGGCGTGAGCTTCGACCTCGCGAACGGTCAGGCCCTTTTCGACAGCCAGGTCAATCAGGGCTTCCGGATCCGGTGCTCCCAGCGCAGCCCTTGCATGGCCCGCCGTGATCTTTCCGGCGCGCACCTGCTCGCGGGCCCCTTCCGGCAATTGCAGGAGGCGCAGCGTGTTGGTGATGTGAACCCGGCTCTTCCCGACGCTGGTGGCCAGGCTGTCCTGCGTGCGGCCGAACCGCTTCATCAGAGCCTCGTAGGCCTCCGCTTCCTCGATCGGATTGAGATCTGCGCGCTGCACATTCTCGATGATGCCGATTTCGAGCAGTTCGAGTTCGTCAGTCTCGCGTATGACCGCGGGAATACGGGTCAGACCGGCAAGTCGTGCCGCGCGCCAGCGCCGCTCCCCTGCAATGATCTGATACTCGTTCTTTTCCTTCGGGTCCGGCCGCACGAGGATTGGCTGCAGGACACCCTTCGCCTTCAGCGAGTCGGCGAGTTCCTGAAGCGCGGCCTCGTCAAAGGTGCGGCGCGGCTGTTTCGGATTGCGCCGGATCTTGTCGATCTCGATCTCAGTCGGTCCGCCGGACCCCGTTTCGGATGGCTTTGCAGTCGCGGGCGTCACGGCTTCGACCTCTCCAATGAGGGCCGACAAGCCGCGTCCGAGGCGGGAGGGTTTGGTCTTGCCTTCGTCGCTCATATGGGTCAGGCCGCGCGGGCCTTCTCTCTCTGCAGGACTTCGGATGCGAGGCGGATATAGGCTTCGCTGCCCGGGCAACGATAATCATATAGCAGCGCCGGCTTTCCGAAGGATGGTGCCTCGGACAAGCGCACATTGCGCGGGATGACCGTATTGTAGACCTTGGCGCCGAAAAAGGCGCGGACCTCGTCGGCGACCTGGTCGGAGAGATTGTTCCGGCGGTCATACATGGTGAGAACCACGCCCTGGATTTCCAGATTGGGGTTCAGGCCGGACCGGACGACATCCACCGTCCGCAGCAACTGGCTGAGTCCTTCAAGCGCGAGGAACTCACACTGAAGCGGAACCAGAAGCGCATCGGCCGCCGTCATCGCGTTCAGCGTGAGCGATGACAGCGATGGCGGGCAATCAATGAGAATGTAGTCATACTTCACGACATCGCCATGCATCGACCGTTCGGTATAGGCATGCAGCGCGTCGCGAAGCTTGTAGGACCGGCGGGCGTCGCTGGCCAGTTCGGTTTCCACGCCGGACAAATTCTCGTCGCCTGGAACGATGTCCAGCCGGGGCACGATCGTGGAGAGCACGGCCTCTTCCAGCGGAATCTGGTCGACGACAATATCGTAGGACGTCTGGTGGCGATCCTGACGCTCGATGCCAAGTCCGGTCGAGGCGTTGCCCTGGGCATCGAAATCGACGATCAGGACCCGGCGCCCGACTGCGGCCAGGGCCGTACCGAGATTGATCGACGTGGTCGTCTTTCCGACGCCGCCTTTCTGGTTCACGACTGCAAAGATTCTGGGTTTACCGTCTGCCACGTTTGAGCTCCCTCACGATCAAGATCACGCCTGACCCACCAGTGCGACTTGGAATCGCCTCATACGCGAAGTTCCAACTTTGCCGGGCGTCCGTCAATTCCTCATTCCAGCGTTCGCCCTTCAGGAATACCCCCATTGCCCCGTTTTTCATCCATGGCCACGCGTATTCCAGAAGTTTGGGCAGCGGCGCAAACGCCCGGGCGGTGACGATGTCCGCGTCTGACGGCGGCGCGGCCTCGATTCGCCCCTGATAGACAGATGCATTCAGACCGGCGGCTTCAATCGCGGCGCGAAGGAAGGCGCATTTCTTCCCGACACTTTCCATCATGGTGACATGGCCCTTCGGACGCGCCGCCGAGATGACAAGGCCCGGGAAACCGGCGCCGGAGCCGAGATCCACGCAATTCGCGGTTTCGGGAATGTGGGGAAGAATTTGATAGGAATCGGCCACATGGCGAGACCAGATCTGTGGCCATTCACGCGGTCCGATCAGATTTGACCGCTTCCGCCACGCATCAAGGGTTAAGATGACGGTGTCCAATCTTTCCGATGTTTCACGTGAAACATCGAATTCGGCCAGAAAGGCCGCGCGGTCATCAGAATTCATCATGAGCGTTAACCGGCTTTCTTGCGGCGCTTAACATATCCCAGAAGCGCCGTAAGCGCGCCGGGCGTTACCCCTTCGATCCGTCCGGCTTGGCCCAGCGTGGCCGGACGGACTGCTTCGAGCTTTTGCCGGACTTCATTGGATAGCCCCCCGATGCCGGAATAATCCAGATCGGACGGAATGATGAGATCCTCATCACGGCGCAATGCCGCGACATCTTCCGCCTGACGGGCCAGATATGACGCGTAGAGCGCCTCGATCTCGATCTGGGCGGCAATCTCATCCGGAATGTCGGACAGGTCGGGCCAAATCCGGGTCAGCGCGGCAAGATCGATGTCCTTGTAGGAGAGATACTCCCAAGCCGACCGGACGCGCCCATCCTGATTGACGGACCACCCGGCCTGGGCCGCCTTGGCCGGAGACAGGGTCAGCGATTGGAGGCGTGACCGGGCAGTCTCGAGCGCCGCGTGTTTCACGTGAAACACTTCTGCCCGGTATGACCCGACACATCCGGCGGCGATACCCTTCTCGGTGAGTCTCTGATCGGCGTTATCGGCCCGGAGCGCGAGGCGATACTCGGCGCGCGATGTAAACATCCGGTAGGGCTCGGTCACACCCCGCGTCACCAGATCATCGATCAGGACCCCAATATAGGCCTCGGCCCGATCAAAAATCACCGGATCCCGTCCGGCGGACGCACGGGCCGCATTCAGGCCCGCGACCAGGCCTTGCGCGCCGGCTTCCTCATATCCGGTCGTTCCATTGATCTGGCCCGCCAGATACAGACCGGGAAGGGCCTGGACCTCGAGCGCCGAGGACAGGGCGCGCGGATCGACGTAATCATATTCTATGGCATACGCGTATTGCAGGATTTTCGCCGTCTCCAGACCGGGGATGGTCCGCAGGAATGCTTCCTGAATGTCCTCTGGAAGTGATGTCGAAATGCCGTTCGGATAGACGGTGTGGTCGTCCAGGCCTTCCGGCTCCAGGAATATCTGGTGCCGGTCCTTGTCCGCAAAGCGATGAACCTTGTCCTCGATGGAGGGACAATAGCGCGGACCGCGCCCGGCAATCGCTCCGGAATAGACGGCCGACTGGGCGATGTTATCGCCAATGATGGCGTGAGTTTCCGGCGTGGTCCAGGTGATGCCACACTGGACCTGCGGTACCGTGATCTCGTCTGTAAGATAGGAAAACGGAATGGGCGACTCGTCGGCGGGCTGCATTTCCAGCCGGTCCCAGGCAATGGTGCGCCCGTCGAGGCGCGCCGGAGTGCCGGTTTTCAGACGCCCCATCGGCAGGCCGAGGCCATACAAGCGATCCGACAGGTCAATGGCGGGCGCTTCGCCAACCCGGCCAGCGGGAATGCGCTTGTCTCCAATATGGATCATGCCCTTCAGAAACGTCCCGGTCGTGATAACGACAGACGGTGCGCGATAGGTTTCCCCCGTCAGCCCGATGACACCGGCGACGTGATTGTTCTCGATGACGAGGTCCTCGGCGCCATCCTCAATGACGACGAGATTGGGATAGTCCGCCAGTTCGGCCTGCATCGCCTCGCGATAGAGTTTTCGATCGATCTGGGACCGGGGGCCCCAGACGGCCGGACCCTTGGATCGGTTCAGCATGCGGAACTGGATGCCGGCCTTGTCTGCCAGGCGGCCCATCAGGCCGTCGAGCGCATCAATCTCGCGCACGAGATGGCCCTTGCCGAGCCCGCCAATCGCGGGATTGCAGCTCATCTCGCCAATCGTTGCGCGCTTGTGCGTGACCAGCGCCGTGCGTGCACCCGTCCGCGCGGACGCTGCCGCAGCTTCGCAGCCGGCATGACCGCCGCCGACGACGATCACATCAAATTGGTTTGTCTCGCTCATGGCGCTGCTTCAGGTCCGGAGTTTCAGAAAGGCGCTATATAGCGGCTCGGCGCCCCAAACCCTAGGGGTCATTTGCCGATGCAGAATTCCGAGAACACCGCGCCGAGCACATCTTCCACACCAACCGCGCCCACGACAGAACCCAAATGGCGGATGGCCATGCGCACATCTTCTGCCGCAAGCTCGGCGCCGGTGCCAAGTTCCAGCGCGTCGCGCGCTGCCACGAGACAGGCCAGGCCTTCGACCAGACGGGCCCGGTGGCGCGCCCGGGTGATCACCGGTGCTTCCACGGATGCCGCTCTGGCGGATATGAACTTCGACAGGGCGCGCTCGAGCGTCTCAACGCCATCGCCGGTTTTGGCAGAAATCCGGAAATCGTGCGCGGGCAGATTATCCGCAAGATCGGCATCCGCCTTGTTTACCACCACCATATCTGTCGGCAGGCGGTAAGGGGAGGTGAGCACACTCAGGTCGGGGGCGCTGCCATCAACCATGAAAACGCGCAGATCCGCTTCCGCCGCGACTCTCTGCGCCCGGCGGACCCCCTCGGCTTCGATCTCGTCTTCCGTCTCGCGCAGACCGGCCGTGTCCGAGACCCAGACAATCTGGCCGCCCATCACTCGCCGGATCTCGATCACGTCCCGCGTGGTGCCTGGCAGCGATGTCACAATGGCCGCTTCACGCCCCGCCAGCCTGTTGAGCAGGGTGGACTTGCCGGCGTTCGGTGCGCCGATAATGGCGATACGGAATCCATCGCGGATCTTCTCGCCAATGCCGCGATCGCCCAGAGCAGCTTCCATGTCGGAGATCAGCGCGCCCAGCTTGCGCAGCACCGGCGCGGTGGTTTCTTCCGGCGCGTCGTCCTCATCCGGGAAATCGACTGCGACCTCGATCAGGGCGAGAATGCCCGTCAATTCCGCCCGCCACTGGTCATACTGCTGGGTCAGACCGCCAGACAGCTGACGCAGCGCCTGGGCTTTCTGCGCATTTGTCTCGGCTTCGATAATGTCTGCGACACCTTCTGCCTCGGTCAGGTCGATCTTGCCCGCCTCGAAGGCGCGGCGTGTGAACTCGCCCGGCTCAGCCAACCGGACACCGGGCTCACCTGTCAGTGTACTGATTGCATGATTGATCACCGCCGAGCCACCATGCAGGTAGAGCTCCAGCGTGTCCTCGCCAGTATAGGAGTGGGGGCCCGGCATGAACACGACGAGCCCTTCATCGATCAGATGGCCGTCCTCGTCGCGGAATCTGGTCAGGGTGGCGCGGCGGGGCTCGGGCAGTCCGCAATCAAGCAGGGCGCCCGCCAGTTTCCAGATCCGGTCCCCGGACAACCGGATGATGCAGATGGCGGCAGGGGGCTGGCCCGAGGCGAGGGCGCAGATCGTGTCGCGCTCGCTCATGGCCAGGCTCGCTCCGCTAGTTCTTCATTGCTTCGAAGAACTCGTCATTGTTCTTCGTCTGGCGCAACTTGTCGAGCAGGAAGTCGATCGCATCATTCGTACCCATCGGTCCGAGGATGCGGCGCAGGATGTAGATCTTCGACAGCTGGTCGGCTGGCGTGATCAGCTCTTCCTTCCGCGTGCCCGACTTCATGATATCGATGGCCGGGAAGGTCCGCTTGTCGGCAATCTTGCGGTCCAGCACGACTTCGGAGTTACCGGTTCCCTTGAATTCTTCGAAGATGACTTCGTCCATCCGGCTGCCGGTATCGATCAGCGCGGTCGCCACGATGGTCAGAGAGCCGCCATTCTCGACATTCCGGGCCGCACCGAAGAAGCGCTTCGGACGCTGCAGGGCATTGGCGTCCACACCGCCGGTCAGCACCTTGCCGGAACTCGGCACGGTCGTGTTGTAGGCGCGGCCGAGGCGCGTGATGGAGTCGAGCAGGATGACCACGTCTCGCTTGTGTTCAACAAGGCGCTTGGCTTTTTCGATCACCATCTCAGCGACCTGAACGTGGCGAGTTGCCGGTTCGTCAAAGGTCGAGGCCACGACTTCTCCCTTCACCGTGCGGCGCATATCGGTGACTTCTTCCGGGCGTTCGTCAATCAGAAGGACGATCAGGTAACACTCCGGATGGTTCTCTTCGATGGCCGAGGCAATGTTCTGCAGCAGAACGGTCTTACCGGTCCGCGGCGGGGCGACGATCAGGGCACGCTGGCCCTTGCCGATTGGGGCGACAATGTCGATCACGCGGCCGGACCGGTCCTTGCGGGTCGGATCCTGGCTTTCCATCCGCAGGCGCTCTTCGGGATAGAGTGGGGTAAGGTTGTCGAAGTGGACCTTCTTGTTGGCCTTGTCAGGTTCCTCGAAATTGATCCGGGACACATCCGTCAGGGCAAAATAGCGCTCATTGTCCTGCGGCGCGACAATCGGGCCCTCCACCGTATCACCGGTGCGGATATTGCCCTTCTTGAGCACTTCCGGGCTGACATAGATATCGTCCGGCCCGGGCAGGTAGTTCGATTCCGGCGAGCGCAGGAACCCGAACCCGTCGGTGAGCACTTCCAGCACGCCCTGGCCGGTGATTTCCACTTCACTGTCGGCAAGCTCCTTCAGGATGGCGAACAGCATGTCCTGCGTCCGCATCGAGGAGGCATTCTCGATTTCCAGCTCTTCGGCATAGGCCAGCAACTCTTCCGGCGATTTCGCCTTCAAATCGCTGAGCTTCACACTGGTGATGTCGTCAAGCATGGAAGATGCCATGGTGGATATCCGGATAAGGGGCTGCCGTATGGTGTGTCGGAAGCCGGATTTTGTCGTTTGGGAGTTCTTCGCCTGCGCAAGGACAGCGCGGCGGTTTTCCGGCATATGGGGCCAGATGGCCTGAAACGTCAAGCGCCGGGATGCGGCAGCGCCCTAGAACGGGCGTACGATCACCATGATGACAATGCCGATCATCAACAGGAATGGCACTTCGTTCATCATACGCAGGCGCCGGGCCTTAACCGTGTCCACGCCGCGATCAATCTTCTTTCCAATGCCGATGAAATAGCCGTGCATACCCGACAGGATGAGGGCGAGGCTCAGCTTTACATGCATCCAGGCTTCACCAAGCAGGGACTGGTTCATGACCAGCATGGTGATGCCGAACACCCAGACCAGGACCAGGCTGGGATTGAGAATGATCTTCCGAAGCCGGTCAGACGCCGCCTTCATCGTCTCGAACAGAGGCTCGCCGGGTTGGCTGGACAATTGATGTATCTTGTAGCGGGGATAGACGAGCAGGCCGCCCATCAGTGCAATCACGAAGATGATGTGCAGGGCTTTGACCCAGAGATACAGCATCAGACAGTTTCCTTGCTGGCAGGATTGACCCGCTCACCCGCTTTCGGATGCGGCAGCCGGTTCGGACAATTCTTCCAGTCTCCCGGACAGAGGCGGGAACCGGCACAAGACCGGATCGGCAGGTCTTCCCGAAGCGCGTTCAGCACTTCATCGCGCAACATGTCGATGAATTCCTCATGCACACCCAGTGCTTCGACGCGTGTATAGCTGGCAGCGCCATGCTCCTCGGCCACGATCCGGTATTCTTCGCCCAGCTCGACCAGGGTCTCGATATGCTCGGACACGAATGCAATCGGCGCGATGAGGATATTCTTTCCCTCCTTCGCGGCCTTCTCGATTTCCTCCTCCGTCGGCGGTCCGATCCATTTGAGCGGACCTACACGAGACTGGTAGCAGGGGACGACTTCCCAATCCGCCGGGACGCGGGCGGCTAGCATGTCGCCCATCGTCTCGCACTGCCACTGATAGGGATCACCATCCTTGACGATCTTTTCCGGCAGACCATGTGCCGACAGCAGCAAGCGGACATTGCCGGGTTCGCCCGCTGCACGATGGGCCTCCATGATCCGGTCGACATGCGCCGTGATCAGGCCTTCGGCAAAAGGATAGCAACAGATCGTCTTGGCCGGCCCCTTGTAGGCCCTGTTCCAGGCCGACAGGGAAGACCCGGTCGTCGTTGTGGAAAACTGCGGATAGAGCGGCAACAGGATCACCTCGTCGGCGCCCCAGGTTTTCACATCTGCCGCAGCTTCCTCGGTGAAGGGATGCCAGTAGCGCATGCCGATGAAACATCTGACCTCGTCATCGGGAAGCTTGGCAGCGAGCGCCACGGTCAGCGCGTCGGCCTGCTTTTCCGTTTCCGGCAACAGCGGCGATCCGCCACCCGCGTCCATCATGGCATAATTCTTCTTCACCGAAGGAGCGCGGGTCGTCGAAATCAGGCGTGCAAGGAACCAGCGAACGGGCAGGGGTGCACCGATGATGGCCGGATCGCGAAACAGATTCTTCAGGAATGGCCGCACCGTCTTGTCGGAATCCGGTCCCCCCAGATTGAACAGTACAACAGCGATCTTCCGGCCCATGATGCCCTAGCCCTTTCGAATGATGTCCAGCACACGCTCAACATGTGCGATGGGAGTCTCCGGCCGGATCCCATGCCCCAGATTGAATATATGGGGACGGCCTTCATAGGCAGAGATAAGTTCCCGCACGCGAGCGTCGAGTCTCTCACCCCCCTCAATCAGCAGCAGTGGGTCAAGATGTCCCTGTACCGGAAATCCGGCTGGCAGCGCCGCATTGATAAATGACGGCACTGCGGCTGTGTCGAGACCCACAGCGGTCACGCCGGTCGTTTCCACATATTCCGGCAACATGGCCGCCGCGCCGCGCGGAAAGCCGATGATGGGCGCGTCGATCCCCATCTTGCGCAAGCGGGCAACCAGTTTCTGCGTTGGCGTGATGATGACTTCGCGAAAGATATTGTCCGGCAAACCCTCGGCCCAGCTGTCGAACAGCATCAGGGCGTCTGCCCCGGCCTCGACCTGCGCCGCCATATAATACGCCGTCGCATCGCTGATCCGGTCGAGGACGCCGGCAAGTTCGTCCGGTTTGCCATGCGCCCAGCGCCAGGCCATGGATTTGTCCGTCTTGCCACGCCCCTCAATGGCATAGAGCCCGACTGTCCACGGGGATCCGGCAAATCCAATGAGCGCTGCCTCTGCCGGCAAGGCCGCTTTCACACGGGAGACGGTTTCGTAGACAGGAGACAACCGATCCGCCGCCTGCTGGGGCGGGACGCTTGCCAGATCTGAGGCCGTCTCGATCTGCTGGACAATCGGCCCGACGCCTTTCTCGAACTTCACGCCCAGACCCATGGCATCGAGTATCAACAGGATATCGGCGAACAGGATGGCCCCGTCCATTCCGTAACGCCGTATGGGCTGGAGCGTTGCCTCCGCCGCCATCGACGGTGTGTAGCAAAAATCAAGGAAGTCTTTCGCTCGCGCTCTCAGCTCGAGATATTCGGGCAGATGGCGACCGGCCTGTCGCATCATCCATACCGGAGGCGGTGAGACCGGTTGTCCCTCGAGTACCTGAATCAGCTTAGGCTTGGCGCTCATGCCTCTGGCCCCCTTCCATCCCAAAACAAAAACAAAGCCCGTCAGGGCGCTTATGACTATTAGACCGTGTAATTCGTGGAGAAAGGCCACTCACAGGAATTGTCCAGCTAAATCCACAGGCGAGTCACAGGGTGTCGCACGCCGGTAAGGTTTCATTAACTGGCGATTCCATCGGGGTTAACGATGGGTTAATGCCCCAGCGGGAGTCACAGGGGCGAACGAAAGGGGATTCTGCCGGAGTCGGATTCGTGGCTTGTGACTCGATTGTGAATCCTTTTGGGGAAGATTGGTTTTCCACAGAGGAGTCACAGGTCTTGTGTGTTGCGCCAACCTCGGCAAGACAGGAGCCATGAACAAGCCGCCCACCCGACTCAGCATCTATTTCAATGTGCACCTTGTTTCCGACAGCACAGGGGAAACCCTGAATGCCATTCAGCGGGCTGCCTGTGCGCAGTTCCAGAATGTGCAACCCTTGGAGCACAACTACTATCTCGTCCGGTCCGAACGCCAGCTGGAACGCGTGATGCGCGAGATCGAGGCGGCGCCGGGTGTGGTCTGGTACACGATCTCCGACGAAACCCTGCGCTCGAAACTGGAAGCATTCTGCCGCGAACGCGGCGTATCCACCCTGCCGGTGCTGGATGCCTCCGTTGCCATGCTCGGCCGTCATCTTGGCGTGTCTGCCAATCGGATCGTCGCCGGTCAGCATGCACTGGATGATGACTATTTCGAACGCATGGAAGCGATCAATTTCACACTCGCCCATGATGATGGTCAGAACGTCGACGGTTTGCGCAATGCCGATGTCATCCTTCTCGGCGTGAGCCGGACCTCGAAGACGCCTACCAGTGTATATCTGGCGAACCGCAAGGTGAAGGCGGGCAACATTCCGCTTGTGCCGGGTGTTCCATTGCCGGGGTTCGTCGAGGAACTGGGACCGAAAGGTCCGTTGATCGTCGGCCTCAAGATCAGCGCCGAGCGGCTCGTGCAGATCCGGCGTCAGCGGCTGATCTCTCTTCAGGAGGATGAGCACACGATTTATGCCGACGAGGCGGCAGTGCGCGAAGAGGTCACGCAGGCCAATCGCCTGTTCCAGCGCAACAAGTGGAAGACGATTGATGTGTCCCGCCGGTCCGTGGAGGAAACGGCTGCGGCGATCCTCAATTTGCTGAACGAACGGAACCAGCATCTATGAGCCAGCGCATTGTCCTGGCCTCGGGCAGTCAGAGCCGCCGCGCGGTACTGGCGGCAGCCGGGGTTGAAGCCGATACGGTCAAGCCGAATGTTGACGAGGACGCGGCCAAGGCTGCCTTCCGGGCGGACGGCATGTCTGTTCGCGACCAGGCGATGCAGCTTGCCGAACTGAAATCGGTCAAGGTGTCGATGCGCGAGCAGGGACTGGTCATTGGATGTGACCAGATGCTGTCGCTGGACGGGGAAGCGTTCGACAAGCCAGCAGATCTCGAGGGTGCCCGCGACCATCTCAGGAAACTGTCCGGCAAGACGCATACGCTGGAGACGGCGATTGTCATCAGCGAGGACGGCAAACCGGTCTGGCGGCACCTGGCCCGTCCGAAACTGACGGTCCGCCCCCTGAGTGAACCTTTCGTCGAGACCTATGTTGAAACCGTGGGAGCGGCGCTGCTTTCCACGGTCGGGGCCTATCAGCTGGAAGGACTCGGCGCACAATTGTTCAGCCGGATCGAAGGCGACTATTTCTCCATTCTCGGCCTGCCATTGTTGCCGCTGCTGGATTATTTGCGGACGCGCGGAGTGTTGATGTCATGACGAAACTCTACGGCGTCGTCGGAGACCCGATCAGTCATTCCCTGTCACCCGTCATCCACAATGCCTGGATCCGCGAGCATGATCTGGATGCGACCTATGAGGCCCTGCACATTCCTAAAGGCCAGTTTGCGGACGGCCTTGCAACGCTGGAGGCGCGGAAAGCGCTTGGCCTGAATGTGACGTCGCCGCACAAGGAGGCCGCCATCGAGCTGGCCGAAGGGACAAGCGATGCGGCCCGCCGCATCGGTGCAGCCAACACGCTCGTACGCCTGAAGACCGGCGGCTGGCTGGCCGAGAACACGGACGCGCCGGGATTCACCGAAGCCCTGGCGCAAGCGAACATCGACATTGCCGACCAGAATGTCTGCCTCCTCGGGGCAGGGGGGGCTGCCCGCGCCGTGGCGCTTGCCTTGTCGGACATGCGCGCAACCCTCACGATCTGCAATCGCACGGAGTCGCGTGCAGAGGAACTGGTCAGGCATCTGAACATCAAGGCGGATGTTCGCAGCCTGGAGCATGCGCCGGCAGAAATGGGCAAGGCAGATCTCGTCATCAATACATTGAGCATCGGACAGACAGGACAGGCGCTGGATTTGCCCGAAGGCAAACTGCGGACCTTCTACGATATCTCCTATGGCAAGCCGGCGCAGGCCATGCTGGGACGGGCCGAAGCCGCGGGATGGAAACCGCTGGACGGGCTGAGCATGCTTGTGGCGCAGGCGGCATTCAGTTTCGAAATGTGGTTCGGCATTCTTCCGGACATGCAGGGTGCGCTGGCGCGGTGCCGGAAACTGGTGGAGGCGACGTCATGATCATTCTTGGCCTGACGGGGTCGATCGGCATGGGCAAGTCTGCCACGGCCGGTCTGTTCCGGGATGAAGGCGTGCCGGTTTATGACGCCGATGCGGCCGTGCATGCGCTCTACGCCGAGGGCGGCGCGGCGGTGGCACCGGTCGAGGTGGCCTTTCCGGGCGTGTCGGTGGACGGGGCCATCGACCGGATGAAATTGCGGGACCGCGTGCTGGATGATGCGGATGCGATGAAGCGATTGGAGGCGATCGTGCACCCACTGGCCGGCGATGCGCAAAAACGGTTCCGCGATGCGGCGCGGGAAGCAGGGGCGGCCATGGTCGTTCTGGACATTCCGCTGCTTTACGAGGCCGGTGGCTATGCCTATTGCGACTATGTCACCGTCGTCACGGCTCCCGCCGACGTGCAGCGGGAACGCGTATTGTCACGACCGGGGATGGACGAAGAGACGTTCCAGAACATTCTCGGACGGCAGTTGCCGGATGCGGAAAAGCGGGCACGGGCTGATTTTATCATCTCGACGGCCCACGGTTTCGCGTATGCTGCAGACTGTGTGCGCGCCATTGTGGCGTTGATGAACCGCAAGGTCGAGGAGGCAAATTCATGAGCGACGACATCCGCGAGATTGCGTTCGATACCGAGACGACCGGCCTGCACCACCTGGAAGGAGACCGGATCATCGAACTGGGCGCGGTGGAGATGATCAACCACATTCCCACCGGGCGTACATTCCGGACCCTGATCAACCCCAAGCGGTCGGTTTCCGAGGACACCGTCCGGATTACCGGGATCACCGATGACGACCTGAAGGACGCCCCCTTCTTCGAACACCCTTCTGTTGTGGACGCGTTTCTGGAGTTCATCGGCGATGCCATTCTTGTCGCGCACAATGCCGGGTTTGACAGGAACTTCCTGAACATGGAGCTGGAGAAATGCGGCCGGGCTCCGATCCCGGAAATCCGCTGGGTTGATACGGCCATGATCGCGCGGAAGAAATTCCCGGGCGCCCCGGCCAATCTCGATGCGCTGTGCCGCCGGTTCGACATCTCGCTGGAAAGCCGGACGTTTCACGGCGCGCTGCTGGACAGCCAGTTGCTGGCGGCGGTGTATCTGGAATTGCTGGGCGGCCGCGCCCATGCCTTCTCGTTCGAGACCGAAAGTGACCGCAGCCGGGGCGAGCGCAAACGGAATGCCAGGCAGCGTCCGGAGCCGATGGCGGCCTTGCTCACGGATTCAGAGCGCGCCGCCCATACCGCCTTTGTGGACAGTCTGGGCGAGGACGCGATCTGGAAAAAGGTTGGCTGATCAGGCCTGGCCGGTTTCGCCAGCCGGCGCGGACGGGGAATTGCCGCCAGCGGCCGCCGCGCGCTGATACTGCGACTGGTAGAGCTGGACGAAGTCGACCGGATCGATCAGCAGCGGCGGGAATCCGCCTTCCCGCGTGATTTCGGCGATGATGCGGCGCGCGAAGGGGAACAGCAGCCGCGGGCATTCGATCAGCAGCATCGGTTCCATCTGGCCCTGCTGGGCATTCTGGATCTGAAACAGGCCGGCATAGTCGAGCTCGCAGATGAACAGGACAGACTGTTCTGCCGTCGCCTTGGCGGAGAGTTTCAGCGACACTTCATACAGGCCATTGCCATCGGCATGCGGCGTGGCGCCGACATCAATGCCGAGATCGATGTTCGGCTGGGACTGGACCGGACCGACGCCGGGATTCTCGAAGGAGAGGTCCTTGATGTACTGGCCGAGCACCCGCATGGCCGGGCCTTGCGGGGGCGTTCCCTGCGGTTGGGGGTTTTGCGGTGCGCTGGCATCTGTCATGCTGGTACTCCCTGAAACTGAAGCCGCGCGGGTAGCATGTGACCCGGTAACGCGCAACGGATGACTGGCATCGCGCGGGCGTTGGCCCTATCTATGCTGTTACGCAAAGCGCCGGAGGAATATACGCGTTCATGTTTGATCCCGTGATTGAGGTTGTCATTCTTGCCGCCATCGCGCTGTTTGTCCTGTTCCGTCTCTATACGGTGCTGGGACGCGGCGAGGACAATTCTCCCATGCAGCGCACGGAGCCGACGGCCAAGCCCCGTCCGGTTGACACCGGCCCTGCCGATGTTCCGCAGGCGGGCGCGGAGGCCGAACGGCCGATCTTTACGGGACCTGCAGCGGGCGGTCTCGAAGACATCTACACTGCCGACAACAGTTTCACCGAGCCGGGCTTCATGCGGGGCGCGAAGGCGGCCTATACGATGATCGTCACGGCCTTTGCCGAAGGGGACCGCGCGGCGCTGCGTCCCTTGCTGGACGATGATGTCTATGAAGCCTGGGACCATGCGATTGCCGAACGCGAAGCCACCAATGGCAAGGCGTTCGAATTGCTGCGCATCAGACGGGCCGAGATCGAGAGCGCGGAAATGGACGGCGACACGGCCCGCATCTGGGTGCGGTACGAAGCCGAACTGGGCGACGGCGAAACGACGCGGACGGCCAGGGAATTGTGGGCCTTCATGCGCAATGTGACTGCAAATGATCCCAACTGGATCCTTGATGACGTCGAAGAGGCCAAATAGGCCCGGCCCACAAGAAAGCGCCCCTTTGGGGCGTGACAGCCAACCGTTTTCCATTCCATAAGCGGCGGCATGCTTCGCCGTCTCCTCCTGCTTGCCAGCGCCTGTGTTCTGGCCGCGTGCCAGTCTGCGCCGCCACCGCCTGCCCCGGTTCCGGTGCCTGCTCCGACCCGGCCGGTGGACACCACGCCGTTGCCGCCGGCAGCGATTGAACGGCCTGCCAGCTTCCTCGACCTGCCAGGCTGGGACACCGCGCCCATCGAACTGCCGTTGAGCGCATTCAAGCGGTCCTGCGTGAAGCTGCAGGACCGGTCCGCCGGGGACTATCTGGCCAATGTCGCGCCCTGGGCCGGTCATGTGGCGGAATGGCTCCCGGCCTGTGACGCGGTCAATGAGGCGGTGGACGATGCCACCGCGCGGCAGATCCTCGAAGCCCTGTTCACACCGGTCGAGATCATCGATCCGGCCGGCGAGAGCCGGTTCACCGGCTATTTCGAGCCGCTTTATGAAGCGCGCTATACGCCGACACCACCCTTCACCGAGCCTGTCCCGGCGCTGCCGGCCGACCTTGTGCCGAACGGGGCGAGCCCGAAACAGCGCCTGCGCGATGGCCGTACGCGGCCCTATCCGTCCCGGGCGGAGATCACGACGAATGGCGTCTCGGCCATCGCCTATGCACATCCAGCCGATGTGTTTTTCCTGCAGATCCAGGGTTCCGGCCGGCTGAAATTCCCGGATGGGCGGACCGTGCGCGCGGCCTATGCGGCGCATAATGGGCATCCGTTCAAATCCACCGCCAACTGGTTGATGGAGACCGGGCGCATCACGGCCGGAGAGGCGAGCATGCAGGGCATCCGGGCCTGGATGGACCGGGCCGGACCGATCGAGACACGGCTGGCGATGAACCAGAATCCGCGCTTCGTATTCTTCCGTGCCCTGCCGGAAGGGGACCCCAATCTGGGCCCTGAAGGCGCGCAGGGCGTGCCGCTGACGCCGCTGTCCTCCATGGCAGTGGATACCGACATCCACCCCCTGGGCGTGCCGATGTATGTGCAGACGACCGCGCCCGGCCTGGGCGGGGACTGGGCCGGAATGCTGATTGCGCAGGATACCGGCGGGGCGATCAAGGGCGCCGTGCGCGGCGATCTCTATTTCGGCACCGGGCCGGAGGCGGGCGAACGTGCCGGAACAATGAATGCACCGGGCCGGCTGTGGGTGTTCCTGCCGCGGACCGTGGCCGACCGGCTGCAGGGCGCGGATGTCGCCTCGCTTGGGTTCCACGCCGGCGCGCCCTAGATTGCGGCCATGACCGACCGCCGCCTGACCCCGGAAGAATCGCGTGCCTGGGCGCGTGTGGCCCGCACGATCAAGCCGATCGGCCCGGCCCGGGACGGTCTGGAAGATTTTGAACGCGCGCTGGAAGCGGGCGAACCGGTGTCCCCGACCCGGCCGCGGTCTTCTTCGGCCAGCAGCCTCCTGGCCGCCTCGGGCCAGGGGGAAAAACCTGTCCGGCGCACGGCCCGCGCGGCGGACCGCAAAGGTGAAAAGCGGGTCAAGCGAGGCCGGCTGGAACTGGCCGGCCGGATCGATCTGCATGGTCATACCCAGGCTTCGGCCGATGCCCTCCTGCGCAACTTCCTGGCCCGCAGCCGCGCCGATGGCGCGCGCTGCGTGCTGGTGATCACAGGTAAAGGGCGCGGGGGCGAGGGGGTGTTGCGCCGGAATTTCCTGGACTGGGTTCAGGGGCCGGAGGCAAGTCAGTTCGTGTCAGGCTATTCCGAGGCGCATGCGCGTCATGGGGGGGCAGGGGCGTTCTATCTGTTCCTGCGCCGCTGAGGGATTTGCGCAGGCTGGCGGACAATTCTTCCAGGCGCCGCATCGTTTCCGCTTCTGCTTCCGCTTCCGCGTCCGGTCCGGATTCCCAGATGATCTGGTTGGGCACATGAAGATTGTGCGTGGGATCGGCCTCGAAGGCGTCAACGATCGGATCCAGCCAGGGTTTTCCGGCGACCAGACGGCGCAGATGTCTGACAATGGTGCGATAGGATTGCAGGTGCAGGGTCGGAAGTCGCGAGACACCGAAGGAATTGCGATGGCGGGCTTTGCGTCTTGGCATGGGAATGTCCTTTTTGTTGCATGAGTCGGGTTGGTCGGGATTTCCCCCTCCATCAGTCGGCTGCGCCGGCTGCCACCTCCCCCGCAGGCGGGGGAGGAGACGGACGGATCGTCTCGCCCCTGTCCTCCCGCACCCAGTGTCTGGGTCCCGGATAAATCCTGACGGATTTTCCGGGATGACAGGGTTGAAGACGGGACGGGGTTGGTGAGTATCGCTGCGCCGGGCCCGCCCTGCCTCACCCCCCACCGTGTCCCCGGCGGATGCCGGGGTCTCGTGCGGTTTCTCCGTGTAGCCAACCGAGGGAGGCTCCGGCGTGCGCCGGAGATGCGGATGAGGGGTGTGTTACAAGTTTCCTCCTGCACATTTGGCCGGACTGGCCAAAACCATCCGGGGATCTCATAGGCGGCCCCAACAGAGCCACGGCGCGGCGGGCGCCGTGGCGCTCCGCCATGAAAGATAAAGGCTACGGAATGGAGCGTTACCGCCCGCCGCGCCGGACAGGGTCTTCGGCGGGACACCCTCATGGGGGCCCATGGTCCCGGGTCTTCGTTACCGGCGCCGCGCAAACGGGTCTTCCGTGCTTTTCACACGGGAAGTCCATCCGGGAGCGCAAAGCTCCGGGCTGCCGGACGAGGCGGGTTCCCTACCTGCTTTCGCAGGCTCACCCTGGCCTGACCTGCCTAGGGCCCGGCGGGACCGTCTGACTCCCGCAAGGCCCATCCTGTCCCTGCCCTCCCGACCAGAACGGTACCTGATCCGGCTCCCGGAAGGGCAGGTGACCATCATCGCATGAGGGGCTGTGCGTCGGATTCGACGCGCCTGTAGGGCGGGTCATGACCCGCCATGTGGACCGCGCGGATGGCGGGTTACGCTTCGCTAACCCGCGCTACGATCGGGCGTTCATCGATGCGTCACCCCCGATGGCCGCAGGCCATCCGGGGGCCCATCTCGGGTCGGTGCGGCGGGAGCAGAGGGGGATGGTGAGGGCGATAATTCAAGCCCGAAGATACCTGCGCAGGCAGGTATCCATCTCCCGCCATCGCCTGAAGCGCGTGAGGAGGGAGCTGGAGATGGGCCCCACGCTTGGGCCTTCTCGGGGCGAATGCAGTGCATTCGCTTGTCCCTCGAAGCGTGGCAGGGATGACACATCAGCGGCAAGTTTTTGCGAGTGAATGTCACGTGCACATTGATCCGGAGCAGAATGTGCCGCTAGACAGCGCGCAATTCATTCTCAATTTCAAAACAGGTATCCCTCATGCCGTTTTCCCGTCTGTCTGTGCTGCTGGCCTCCACCGCGCTGGTCTCGCTCGCCTCCCATGCGGATTCCGCGACCGAGCCAGGCGAGCAGAACCCCTATACGCTGTTGTCGACCATTGTCGTGACCGGATCGTCTGATGCGGTGGACGAGGTGGCGGGGTCTGTGTCCTTCCTCACCGATGCCGACCTGTCGGCACAGGCGCAGAGCGACATCCAGCGCGTGCTGCGCGTGGTGCCGGGTGTGAACATCCAGGAAGAGGATGGCTATGGCCTGCGCCCGAATATCGGCCTGCGCGGGTCTGGCTCGGACCGGTCATCCCGCATCGTTCTGATGGAAGATGGCGTGCCGATCTCGCCAGCGCCCTACGCCTCCCCGTCGGCCTATTACTTCCCGACCACAGCGCGGATGAGCGCGGTGGAAGTGACCAAGGGCCCGGCTGCGATCCTGTACGGCCCGCGCACGACCGGAGGCGCGCTGAACCTGTTCTCCACGCCGGTGCCGACCGAGATGAGCGGCTTTGCGCAGGCTTTCTTCGGCACCAATGACCGCCAGCGTGTGCACGCCTGGACCGGCGGGCGCGCAGATGTGGGCGCAGGCTGGCAGCTGGGCGGCCTGATCGAGGTGTTCACCGACGAGACCGATGGCTTCAAGGAGCTGGACAATGGCGGCCCGACCGGGTTCGACGCCGATGATCTGATGCTGAAGATCGGCGCCTACAAGAGCGATGGTCCGATGCCGCAAAGCGTGGAGCTGAAATACCAGACGCGCGAAGAGACCTCCAACGAGACCTATCTGGGTCTGACTCTGGAAGATTTCCGCGTTAATCCCGACCGGCGCTATGATGCCAGCGCCGATGATGTGTTCCGGGGCGAGAATGAGCTGTTCCAGCTGACACACAAGATCGAGGTCTCGCCGACGCTGAGCCTGACCACGATTGCCTATTCGCACGAATTTGCCCGCAACTGGTACAAGCTGCAGGGCATCAATGCGGCCGGTACGGGATCGAGCGGCGATGTCGGTATATCGTCCATCCTGGCCGATCCGGTCACCTATGCGGCCGAATATGCCCTGATCACGGGGGCGGCGAGCCTCGACAATTCCATCGTCTATCGCGCCAATCAGCGCGCCTATTCCAGCGAAGGCATCCAGTCGACGCTGAGCTGGCAGACCGATCTGGGCGGGCTGGACCATGATGTGACCTTTGGCATCCGCGTGCACCAGGATGAGGAAGACCGGTTCCAGAAGGAAGACGCCTATCGCCTGGCAGGCGGCGCGCTGGCGCTGACCACGGCCGGGGCCGCCGGCAGCAATGCCAACCGCGTCTCCAGCGGTGAGGCGGTGGCCGTATTCATTCAGGACCGGGTGACGCTGAACAGGCTGACCGTGACCGGCGGCCTGCGCTTTGAGGATTACGAGCTGACGCGGGAGGATTATTCCACCGCAGACCCGACCCGCGCCGACGGGCCGACCAATGTGCGCACGCTGGACGATCAGGTGGTCGTGCCGGGCCTGAGTGCGCTTTATGAACTGAATGACGATCTGACGCTTCTGGCCGGTGTGCATCGCGGCTTTGCGATTGCCAGCCCCGGCGCCACCGACGCCGATGCCGAGGAAAGCGTGAACTGGGAGGCCGGCGGGCGCTTTTCCCGGAACGGGCTGGATGTGGAGGCGATTGCCTTCTTCAATGATTATTCCAATCTGCTCGGCACCTGTACCGCGTCTTCGGGCGGGAACTGCACGATCGGCGACCAGTTCGATGGCGGCGAGGTGGACGTGATGGGCCTGGAGCTGACGGCGAGCTGGGATGCGGCGAAACTATTCGACACCTCGCTCTCCCTGCCGGTCGGCGTGGTCTACACCTGGACCGATGCGGAGTTCCAGTCGGCCTTCGAGAGCAGCTATGAGCCCTGGGGCGATGTCGAGGCGGGCGATGAGCTGCCCTATGTCTCCGACCAGCAGATCACGCTGATGGCGGGCATCGAGGCAAGCCGCTGGGGTGTGGATCTTTCGGCCAATCATGTCTCCGAAGCGCGCGCGCGGGCCGGGCAGGGCGCCATTCCGGCGGGCGAGCGGATTGATGCGCGCTGGCTGGTCGATGCGGCGGCCTGGATGGATCTGACCGACACGCTGCGCCTGCGCGTAAAGGCCGAAAACCTGTTCGACGAAACCTATGTGGCGTCCATCGACCCGGCCGGCCTGCGCCCCGGCAAACCGCAAGAGATCCTGTTCGGGCTTGAGGTGAAATTCTAGGGGGAATTGGGAAAGCGCTCCCATGCCGAAGATGCCTGCCTTCGCAGGGGCCTGCGGGACGAGAGCGCGAACCTCTATCCCCACACTCCGCATCCGCGGCGTTCGCCGGGGTGAGCGGGAGGGAGCGTGCCCAATGCGAAGCCTCATTCCAGAGATCCGGGCTTTTGCGCGAAAGCTCACCTGAAGGCCTTTCATTTCGGGGGAAAATGAGCCATAAGCCGCCCCTTGTGGTGGGATATCGGGTTCTGACCCGGCTGGACGACATCCCGGCCGTGGCCTGGAGCTGCAGATACTCACCCGAAAACCCCGCCAATTCAGGCGTTTAGACGAAACCCGCCGCAAGGCGATCACATGAAAGATATTCGATGTCGATTACCGCTGAGAAGAAAAAAGAGCTGATCGAAAAGTTCGCCACCAAGCCTGGCGACACCGGCTCTCCCGAAGTGCAGGTCGCGATCCTGACCGAACGGATCAACAACCTCACCGAACACTTCAAGACGAACAAGAAAGACAATCACTCCCGCCGCGGGCTCCTGGCCATGGTTGCCACCCGCCGGAAGCTGCTTGACTACACCAAGAAGAAGGATGAGGCGCGCTACAAGACCCTCATCGAGGCCCTGGGCATCCGCCGCTAGGCCGACAAAACAAGCCCGCCGGGCATAGGGCCGCGGCGGGCTTTTCGTATGTGAAAGAAAGACTGTTTGATGTTTGACAAGAAATCCGTGTCGCTGGAATGGGCCGGCCGCACGCTGACGATCGAAACGGGCCAGGTGGCCCGCCAGGCCGATGGCGCCGTCATGGTGACCTATGGGGACACGAGCGTCCTCGCCACGGCCGTCTATGCCAAGGAAGCAAAACCGGGTCAGGACTTCTTCCCCCTGACCGTCAACTACATGGAAAAATACTACGCGTCGGGCCGGATCCCCGGCGGCTACTTCAAGCGTGAAGGCCGCCCGACCGAGAAAGAGACGCTGACGTCTCGCCTCATCGACCGTCCGATCCGTCCGCTGTTCGTCAAGGGCTTCAAGCATGAAGTCCAGGTCGTGCTGACGGCGATCTCCTATGACCTGGAGAATGATCCGGACATTCTGGGCATGATCGGCGCCTCTGCCGCGCTCGTCCTGTCCGGTGCCCCGTTCATGGGCCCGATCGGCGCCGCCCGCGTCGGCTACAAGGATGGCGAATACCTGATCAACCCGTCCGTGATGGATCTGGAAGAGTCCGAACTGGACCTCGTCGTGGCCGGCACCGCCGACGCCGTGATGATGGTGGAATCGCAAGCCAAGGAACTGTCCGAAGAGGTGATGCTGGGCGCCGTGGTCGCTGGCCATGAGGCGATGCAGCCGGTGATTGATGCGATCATCGATCTGGCCGAACAGGCCGCCAAGGAGCCGTTCGACTTCGCACCGGTCGACCATTCCGACGCGGTTTCCGCGATCCAGAAACTGGTCGGCGACGATCTCTCCGCCGCCTACAAGATCACCGAGAAGCTGCAGCGCCAGGCCGCTGTCGGCGAAGCGCGTGACAAGGCGAAAGAGGCTCTGGTCGGTACCGAGGAAGCCCCGGGCGAAATGACCGGCGAAACCTTCAAGGCCGCCTTCAAGGAAGCCGAAGCCGCCGTTGTCCGTGGCGACATCATCAAGACGGGCAAGCGCATCGACGGCCGGAACCTGGATCAGGTTCGCCCGATCGTGGCCGAGGCCGGCTTCCTGCCGCGCACGCACGGGTCTTCCCTGTTCACGCGCGGCGAGACGCAGGCGATCTGTGTGGCCACGCTGGGCACGTCCGATGACGAACAATTCATCGACAGCCTGGACGGCACCCGCAAGGAACGCTTCCTGTTGCACTACAACTTCCCGCCATACTCTGTCGGCGAAACCGGCCGCATGGGCGGTGCTGGCCGCCGCGAGATCGGTCACGGCAAGCTGGCCTGGCGCGCGCTGCAGGCTGTCCTGCCGGAACATTCGGAATTCCCGTACACGATCCGTCTCGTGTCGGAGATCACCGAATCCAATGGCTCGTCTTCCATGGCGACCGTGTGTGGCTGTTCCCTCGCCATGATGGATGCCGGTGTGCCGGTGAAGCGCCCGGTTTCGGGCATCGCCATGGGTCTGATCCTGGAAGGCGAAGACTTCGCTGTGCTGTCCGACATTCTCGGTGACGAGGATCATCTCGGCGACATGGACTTCAAGGTGGCCGGAACGGAAGCTGGCGTGACCAGCCTTCAGATGGACATCAAGGTGGCCGGTATCACCAAGGACATCATGGAGAAAGCCCTTGCCCAGGCAAGCGGTGGCCGCATGCACATCCTCGGTGAAATGGCGAAAGCGCTGGATACGTCCCGCGACAGCCTGTCCGACAACGCCCCGCAGATGGAAATCATCAAGGTGCCGACCGACAAGATCCGTGACGTGATCGGATCCGGCGGCAAGGTCATCCGTGGTATCGTGGAAGAGTCCGGTGCCAAGGTGAACATTGATGATGACGGCACGGTTCAGGTCTCTGCGCTCGACAAGGAGTCGATCAACAAGGCGCTGAAGATGATCAAGGAGATCGTCGCAGAGCCGGAAGTTGGTGAGATCTATGAAGGCAAGGTTGTCGGCCTGAAGGATTTCGGCATCTTCGTGAACTTCTTCGGTCCGAAGGACGGCCTCGTGCATGTGTCGCAAATGGCGAACGAGCGCGTGAACCATCCGAAGGACATGGTGAAGGAAGGCGACACGGTCTGGGTCAAGCTGATGGGCTTTGACGATCGCGGCAAGGTGCGCCTGTCCATGAGAGTTGTCGATCAGGAGACCGGCAAGGAACTTTCCAAGGAAGAAGGCGGCGAAGAGGAATAGTCCTCTCCCCACCCACAAATTGCAGAAGGCCGCCCCACCGGGCGGCCTTTTTTGTTGCGGGCCTAAAGGCCCTGTCCGCCGGACACTTCGATGCGCTGTGCGGTGATCCAGTGATTGTCCGGGGCCAGAAGGTTGGCGATGGCCGGGCCGATATCTTCCGGCAGGCCGACCCGGCCCAGCGCGGTCATGGCAGCAATCTGCTGGTTCAGGCCGGGCGTGTCACGCACCACGCCGCCGCCAAAGTCTGTTTCCACCGCCCCCGGGGCGAGCGTGTTCACGGAAATACCGCGCGGGCCGAGTTCCTTCGCCATGTAGCGGGTGAGCACTTCGACCGCGCCCTTGGCGGCGGCATAGGCGCCATAGCCGGGATATGTGAACCGCGTCAGCCCGGACGAGATGTTCACGATCCGCCCGCCATCGGCAATCAGCGGCAACAGGGCCTGGGTCAGGAACAGCACGCCTTTCACATGTACGGAAAAGAGCGTGTCGAACTGTGCCTCACGGATCTCTGTCAGAGGCACATTGATGCCTTCGCCGGCATTGTTGACGAGATGATCGAAACTGGACCGGTTCCATGTCTCCTGCAGCGCGGCCTTCACGCTGTCTGCAAAGGCGGGGAAGCGGGTCAGCTCGCTCGTGTCGAGCTGGAGCGCGCGGGCCTTCCGGCCGAGCGCCTCGATTTCAGTGCTGACGGCATCTGCGGCATCGGCGCGGCTGCGATATGTGATCAGCACATCGCCGCCCTTGCGTGCGATGCTGAGAGCTGTGTTGCGGCCAAGGCCGCGGCTGCCGCCAGTGACGAGGGTGAGAGGGGGCATGTCGGTCTCCTGTAGGGGGTGATGGCGTGAAGGTGGGAGCGAGGCATGCCGCGCGGTTGCCGGAACCTCGCCAATTCTTGCCTGATCCTCCAAATTCGGATGCGATGACACGCTGGATGGGGTAGGATACGGTCATGACCGACCCCTTGATTTCCGCCGCCCGGCATTATGCGGCTGACCATGCCGATGCAGATGGCACTGCCGAAACCCCGATCCCGGGCCTTGTCATCATAACGGCAACCCGGCCGACCGCGTTGCAGCGCCTGATCCTGCAGCCCGTGGTCTGCCTAGTCCTGCAGGGCAGCAAGCGGGTGATGACGGGCCCGGATGTGTTCGACTTTTCGGCAGGTGATTCCCTGTTGATCACGACCGATGTGCCGACCCTGAGCCAGATCACGCAGGCGAGCCGGGAGAGGACCTATCTGTCCCTGGCGCTGGATCTCAACCCGTCCGTGATCGCCGATCTGGCAGGGGACATGCCGCCGGCGCGGACTTCTTCCGGAGCGCCGGTACGAGTGGACCCGACGGACCGGGAAGTGGCCGATGCGGCGAGGCGACTGGTCGGCCTGCTGGACCGGCCGGACACCTTGCCAGTCCTGCAGGAGCAGCTGGTGCGGGAGACGCATTACTGGCTGATGGCCGGGCGTCATGGAGACGCGATCCGGCGGCTGGGCTGGCCGGATGGCCATGTGGAGCGGATCGGGCGGGCCGTTGCCATCCTGCGCAGGGACTATGCGCAGGCCCTGCCGGTAGCGGATCTGGCCGCGATTGCCGGAATGAGCGTGTCCTCCTTCCACCAGCATTTCCGGGCTGTCACATCCTTGTCGCCCCACCAGTTCCAGAAGCAATTGCGCCTGATCGAGGCGCGCCGCCTGATGCAGGTGGATGGACGCACTGCAAGCCAGGCCGCCCATGCCGTCGGTTATGAAAGCGTGCCGCAATTCACGCGGGAATATGGACGCCTGTTCGGCCGTCCGCCCGCGCAGGATGCCCGGGCCGTGCGGGCGCGGCCTGATGCTGTGGCGGGCTGACTGCGTTCAGGGCATGGCTCGCCGCAATAATCCGTTGAAAGGCCAAGGGGTTTGCCGGTAGACCACGGGCCATCATGGCAAAGAAAAAACCCTTCCTAGTCGCAATGTCGGGCGGTTCGGGATCCGGCAAGTCCACGCTGGCCGAAGCCCTTCTGGACCATCTGGAGCCCGGTCAGGCTGTCCTGTTTGGCGAGGACGCCTATTACTATCCGATGAGCCATTATGGTGAGCCGGCGAACCGGGAAGAATGGGAAACCCTTGTGGCGGGCATCAATTACGATGCCCCGCGATCCAAGGAGGCCGACCGCTTGGTCAAGGATATCCGCGCGCTGAAGGCCGGCGAGACGATCCAGCAGCCGATCTATGATTATGAGCGCCATGACCGCAGCGACCGGACGCGCGAGATCAAGTCGGCACCGATCCTGATCCTGGAAGGCATCCACGCCTTGTCCTTCCCGAAAATCCGCTCGCTGATCGATTTGTCAGTCTATGTCGACACGCCGGACGATTTGCGTCTGGCCCGCCGGATCCGCCGGGACGTGACCGAGCGCGGACGCAGCCTGGAGAGCGTGCTGCAGCAATATCTGGGAACGGTGCGCGCGGCGCATTACCAGTGGACCTATCCCGCGAAATTCGAGGCCGATCTCGTGATTGCCGATGAAGGCCTGCCGGCCTATGGCAATGTGCGCCCGACCGACGAGGCGATCGAACGCATGATTGCGCCGGTTCTGGCCCGCCTGCAGAATTGCGGGGCGATCTGACCGGTTCTCGTCTGGCGGGCCGTCTGCTATGACAGCGGCCAGATGCACAGGAGACGGCCATGACTTCCAGACTTTCACTTCTTCTGCTGGGCCTTGTGGGGCCGGCCTGCCTGTCGGCCTGTATCATTGTGGATGAGGCCGATGCGCCCGTCCGCGAAATTGTGGTGGAGCGCGAGGTCATCGTGGAAACCGGCCCGGCGCAGGATGACCGGATGAACGCGACCCTGTGGGCGCAGCAGGCCGTGGAGTACAAGGCCACGACCGACGGCATCTATGCGCTGGCGGGACTGCGGCTGGAGGAGGCGCTGGCCGATCCGGACTGGACCGCGGCGCCGGACCTGCAGGGTGAAGGATACCAGAACCTGCCCCCGGCCATCATTCTGGATGCGGACGAGACCGTTCTGGACAACACGCCCTATGCGGCGGCGGATGTGCTGGAGGGAACCGGGTTTGACGAGGCCCGCTGGAATGCCTGGGCAGGTGCCGGGGTGGCCAAGGCGGTGCCGGGCGCCGTGGACTTCACCCGCGCAGCGGCGGCCAGGGGCGTCAAAGTGTTCTATGTCACCAATCGGGACGCCGTGACGGAAGAAGGCACGGCGCGCAATCTGGCCGCGCTGGGCTTTCCGATGGGCGGCAATGTCGACACGCTGCTGATGAAAAGGGAACAGCCGGATTGGGGCTCTGCCAAATCGACCCGCTGGGCGGTGGTGGCCGAGGATTACCGTATCCTGTTGATGCTGGGCGACAATCTGGGGGATTTCACGGATGACTACAAAGGCAGCCCGGCCGAGCGCCAGGCCGTATATGACGCCCATGCCGGTAAATGGGGCCGCGAATGGATCGCCCTGCCCAATCCGGGCTATGGCAGCTGGGAAAGCGCGCCCTTCGGGCATGATTACAGCTTGACCGAGGACGAGAAGCGCGCCCTGAAGCGCGATGCGCTGCAGCCCTGGCCACCAACGCCGTAACTGTCCCATTCATCTTGGCTGGGGTATCATCAACCAGAGATGACCCTAGGACGCTTTTTCATCAGCCTGCTTGCCCTTTTGCCGGGCCTGCCTGCGTTCGCCTGTGATCTCGGCCTGACGGGCCGGGGCATGGCGGTGGCCGATTATGTTGAACAGGTTCAGCCCTGTTTTGCCCACTTGCCGGCAGGGTACGAATTCGACTCCCGGATGGAACAGGAATTCCTGAAGCTGACCAATGCTGCGCGTGCCGAGGCGGGATTGCCGCCTCTGGTGTTTCGCGCGCATCTGCGCAATACGGCGCGGTTTCACAGCCTGGACATGGCCTATAATGACTTTTTCGGCCATGTCGGCCCGGACGGGCGCGCGCCACAGGACCGGGTGGCGGCCTTTGACCGGCGGGCGCTGGTGCAATTCTCGGCCGAGAATGTCGCCATGGTCGAGATTGTCCGGGGGCGGTGGAATCTGCAACGGGAAGCCGTCCGCCGACTGCACGAGAATCTCATGGACAGTCCGGGTCATCGCGCCAACATTCTGAGCGAAGAGGCCACGCATGTGGCCATGGGCGTGGTGCGCACCGATCAGGGCGTGTGGGTGACACAGAACTTCCTCACCCTGTCCGGCAGCCTTGCGCGCGATGTTCCGGTGCGGATGCGTGCCGGGGACCGGCTGCGTCAGATGCCTGTGCTGAATGGCTGGACGTTCCGGCGGTTCTCCGCGGAATCGGCTGACGGGAATGTGCTGTCCCTTGGAGAGGGGATCCCGGCCGGTCTCGATGGCGACATCCATATCGCCGCCGAAGGCCGCAAGCCGGGCGAGGACCCGTTGAGTTTTTACACGATCCGCCTGCCCGGCCCGGCCGTGACGGTGGAGGGGTGAGCGGGCTTGGACGGTGTGCGTCAGAGCACGTGCATGATCTGGTCGAGCGGTTTTTTGACGAGCGCGTGTTTTGGCACCATGGCACCGTCTGCCGGATAGCCTGCGACGAGGATGAGGAAAGGTTTCTCCGTTTCCGGACGGTCGCAGATGCGGTTCAGGAATTTCATCGGATTGGGCGTATGGACGAGCGTGGCCAAACCGGCCTGATGACAGGCCGCCATCAGCAGACCGGTGGCGATGCCGACGCTTTCATGAATGTAGTAATTCTTGCGGGTCTCGCCCTCATGCGCGCCGCCGCGGCGCTGGGCGAAGATGCAGATCAGCCAGGGCGCGGTCTCCATATAGGGCTTGTCGGCATCGGTGCCGATCGGGGCGAGGGCGTCGAGCCAGTCCTCGCCCGCGCGGCCGGCATAGAATTCACGCTCCTCGGCCTCGGCGGCTTCGCGGATCTCGCGCTTTTTCCCGGCGCTGTTCACACAGGCAAAGAACCAGGGCTGGTGATTTGCGCCGGACGGGGCCGAGCCCGCGGTGGCGATGCAGGCCTCGATGATCTCGCGCGGGACGGGCCTGTCTGAAAATTCCCGCACCGAACGGCGGGAGGTCATGGAGGCGTGGAAGGCCCGGGCGCGGGCGCGCATCTCGTCTTCCGGATAGTGCGGGAAACCGCTGAGCGGCACATGGGTTTCGGTGCTGGTTTTCATGAGGCCCCTCCCGGTGTGTGGAGGGGCATCATGGAATGGCGGCGCGGGCGTGTCAGCCCCGTTTCAGGCGGGCGACTGCTTCTGTGATGGGGGTTTCGCCATTGGTCAGCTCGATGATCTCGTTCGTGATCTCCGGCGTGTTGATCAGTTCGGCGAGCGTGGCAGCGACATTGCCGCGGGCCACATCTCCATAGGTGATCGCGCGCCCGGCGCAAACCTGGCCGTCGCCATCCTCATCTTTCAGCGTGCCGGGACGCAGGATGACATAATCGATGCCGCTGGTGGCGAGGGCGGCATCGGCGCGGCGCTTCATCGCCATATAGTGTTCGAATTCATCGCTCGTGTCGCGGTCGCGCCCGGCATCCATGATGACCGAGACCATGTAGATGCGATTGACGCCGGTGGCGCGCGCGGCCTCGATCAGCTTTTCCGGGCCTTCGCCATCAATTGCCGTGGTCTTGTCGCGGCCAGATCCGGCGGCGCCTGCGGAGAAGACGGCCGTGTCACAGCCCTGCAGGGCGCTGGCCATGTCGTCGGCCGTCATCTCGATGAGATTGCCGAAGACCGGCTCGACGCCCTGGTCGCGCAGATCGCCGGCCTGTTCGGGCTTGCGGTGCAGGCCTTTGACGCTGTGGCCAGCGCCCACGAGTTTCGGGCCAAGGCGGCTGCCGACGCCGCCCGTGGCGCCGATGAGGAAGATGTTGGACATGGAAGTCTCCTGTCAGAATGGGTTCACCAGACCAACAGGAGAGACAGGCAGGAGTTCCGGGCGATTACAGAAGCGTGATCGCTACTCCTCCGGCAAATCCGGGACGCCGACGACGTGGAAGCCGGCGTCGACATGGTGGACTTCACCGGCGACGGAGTGGCCGAGTTCTGAGAGCAGGTAGAGCGCCGCGCCAGCGACGCCTTCCATGCGTGTGTCTTCCTTCAGCAGAGACCAGTCGCGGCCTGTGCCCATCAGGCTCTTACCGCCGCGAATGCCGGCGAGGGAGAGGGTGCGCATGGCGCCGGCCGAGATGGCGTTGACGCGGATGCCCTGGGGCCCGAGATCGCGCGCGGCATAGCGGGTTGCGGCTTCGAGCGCGGCCTTGGCAACGCCCATGACATTGTAGGAGGGCACGGTGCGCTCAGCGCCGAGATAGGTCATGCAGATCATCGCGCCGCCATCGGGCATGATCTCGCTGGCGCGGCGGGCACAGTCGATGAAGCTGTAGACGGAAATGTCCATCGCGCGGCGGAAGCCTTCGCGCGTCGTGTTGGCGACCATGGAGCCCTGCAGCTCGTCCTTGCCGGCAAAGGCGATGGAATGGACGAGGAAATCAATCTTGCCCCATTTGTCCTTCACCGCATCGAAGGCGGCATCCATGGAGGCATCATCGGTGACGTCTGCCGGGATCATGAAATCCATGCCGATGCTCTCGACCAGCGGGCGGACGCGGCGTTCGAGGTTTTCGCCCTGATAGGTGAAGGCGATCTCGGCGCCCTGCGCGGCGAGCTGGCGGGCGATGCCCCAGGCGATCGAGTTCTGGTTGGCAACGCCCATCACGATGCCGCGCTTGCCTTTCATCAGGTCGCCTGCCGGCGGGGTCCAGTCATCAGCCATGGGAAAGCCTCTCTTTGGTGAATGTCTCGTTGGGAAACCGCTAGGCATCCCCGCTGGGCGCGTCAAGTTTCCGGCGGTGTTTCGGGCGCCGGCTCAGGCCCGGGCGAGCCGGTCGGACAGGGCATGCAGAAGGGCGGCCATTTCGTCGACCCGCTCGCCCAGCGCCCCGTCAATCAGGTCGTTGATCTCGCCGAACGGCGCCTCGATGGCGGCGAGCGTGGCCGTGCCGGCGTCTGTCAGCGACAATTCCCAGGCGCGGGAATCCTCCTGGCTGCGGGTGCGGGCCACCAGGCCGAGCTTTTTCAGCCGCGTGACCATGACCGTGATGGCGGATTCGTTCAGGCCGAGCGTGCGGGCGACCTCGTTCTGGCGCATGCCGGGCGAGCGCGCGATGACGGCCAGGACGGCAGACTGGGCGGTGGAAATGCCGGCGGCACCAGACACGGCCTGGTCGGCCTGTTTCTGCAGGCGATGGGCGGCGATCTGGAGCGCGTGATAGAATCGGCTGGAATGTGCAGTCATGCCGCTACGTAGCCTCTGGTGGGGGAGAGCGGAAGCCATATACTTCAATAGTAAAGTAAATGGAGAGTCTCATGGTCATCGATGTCTGGGCCCAGGCGACGACGCCGCGCTTTGCGGCGGCCCCCTGGCTGCAAACCCTGCTGAAATGGACCGGCCGGGAGGGGGAGACGCGCGGCACGACCGTCGCAGAGACCCTTGTCGCAATGGATGCGGCGGGCGTGGATATCACGTTCCTGTCGGCCTGGTCCTCGCCGACAGGGGATCTGATTTCCAATTCCGAGCTGCAGGAACAGATCGACCAGGCACCCGACCGGTTGAGAGGGCTGGCCACGGTGGACCTGACTGATCCAATGGGGGCGGTGCGGGAGATCCGGCGGGTCGTGGACGGCAAGCGGATCGTCGGCGTGCGACTGGTGCCGTGGCTGTGGGACCTGCCGCCGAATGACCGGCGCTATTATCCGGTCTATGCCGCCTGTATCGAAGCGGGCGTGCCGTTCTGTACGCAGATCGGGCATACCGGGCCGCTGAAACGGTCCGAGACCGGCCGCATGCTGCCCTATCTGGAAGATGTGATGCTGGACTTTCCGGAACTGGTCGCGGTGGGCGGCCATGTCGGCTTCCCCTGGCTGGACGAGCTGCACACGATGACGATCAAGTTCCCGAACTTTCATGTCGACACATCGGCCTATGCGTTGCACCGCCTGCCTCCGGCCTTTGTCGACTGGATGAAGGGGGTCGGGGCGTCGCGGGTGATGTTCGGAACGAACTGGCCGATGCTGTCGCCCCAGCGCTGCCTTGATGGCCTGGACGGGTTGGGCCTGGACGCGGCCGCACGGGACGCGTTCCTGTCCGGCAATGCGAAACGGGTGTTCAAGCTGTGACGGGTGGTGACAACCGTTTTATTTCAGCCCTGCAAGCACCGCCACGGCGCTAGAGCCGGGCCAGCTCCGGCGTGGCGCCGCGTTTGCCCATCCATGCCTTCTTGAACAAGTGTTTCGCGTAGCGGGCCGAACGCCGGTCCCCTTTCGCCTTGTAGGTCTGCCACAGGCCATAGAGGGCGTGGGCATTGTTCGGGGATTTGAGCAGGGCGCGGTGAAACATCACTTCGGCGCGGTCAATCTGGCCATCCTGAAGGAGCAGCGCCGCGAGCGTCTGGCGGGCGGGATAATACCAGATCGGCGGTTCGCTGTAGGGAAGCGCATCCTGCAGGTCTGCGGCGCGCTCCATCTGCGAAATGGCACTGTCGAAGTCGCCATTCCGGGCGGCAATCCGCGCGGATACGATGAGCGATGAGATCCGGGCGATGTCGCCCGCCGGAAGGTATTGCGCTTCCAGTTCGGCCACACCGTCGCTGGTGATCAGGGCATCGATCCGGTCTGCTTCGGCCTGTGCGCTGACGGCGTTGCCCTCGGCCGCGAAGGCCAGCCCGCGCGCATAATGCCAGGCGACGCTGTCCATTACGGATTCCGTGCCCGGATCGGGCAGGCCGAGCACAGTGTCCGGCGAAGAGAACTGCGCATGGGCATAATAGGCAGACGGACGGATCAGGGCGATCCAGGGGGCGAGGGAGGACATGTCCTGCGGCAATGCCGCATCCAGCCGGGAGGCTGTGGACAGTGCAGTCTTCCCGTCCCCGGCCATCATGGCCGAGGTCAGGATGAAATGGAGATTGTGCGGATAGTATCCGTATTCGTAGAGCGGCGGCGCATTGCCGCTGGCAATGTAGAGTTCGTCCGCATGGGCCGCGGCCAGGTTCGACTCCATCGACCGTTTCCACTGGCCAGTCAGGTACCAGAGATGCGAGGGCATGTGCACGAGATGGCCCGATTGCGGGGCAAGGCCCGGCAGCTGTCCGGCCGTCGCAATGGCGCGGAAGGGATCGTCGGATGCCTCGGTTGCATGGATGTAGAGATGGATGGCGTGGACGAAGTCCGGATCGCGGTCCAGCACCGTCTCAAGCAGGTTGATCACCTCGGCCGTGCGGCCTTTCGGCGTGTGACCGTCGGCCTGCCAGTAATCCCAGGGCTGGGTGTTCATGGCCGCTTCGGCGGCGAGGGAGAGGACAAGGTCATTATTGGGGTATTGCACGGCAGCCAGAGCCAGGGCGTCTGCGAAGGCCACCGGATTTTCCGACACATTGCCATCTTCCGTACGCGGATACCGCGCCACCATGGCATCGATCAGAACCTGTTCCAGAACGGGCGTGCCGGAGGCGCGTAGCCTTGCGGCCTGCGCCGCATCATGCGCCAGCTGCAACGCATCCTCGCCAACGGCCAGGTTGAGATTGCTGCCGCGCGCAAACGCCTCGCCCCAATGGCACATCGCGCAGCCGGGATCAGCGGCCTGCGCCTGGCGGAACACGTCGATGGCCGCATCATGATTGAAGCTGATGACGAGGGACAGGCCGAGATCGAACAAATCCTGCGCGTCAGGGGATTCGGTGGTGACCGGATAGGTGATGATCGGCGCCGTCAGGCCGGCGGCGAATGTGTTGTCGACCTTTCCGGACTCGGCATAGGCGCGGGCGGCGCCGAGAAACAGGCTGAGGCGCCGGGCGCTGCTTTCGCTGCCGAGACAGGATTCGCCTGACAGAAGGACGGGATCCGGGAAGGGGGCCTGCCGGGGCCGCTCTGCCAGGTCCACGCCGCCGAGCGCGAGCAGGGCGGCTGTGAGAAGTGTGCCTGTTTTCCAGTATGCCATACGGTGTCCCCTTTTCTCCCGAGAGGGGAAAGTACCGCAGGTCTGTCAATCTGTCATGGGCCGGGCCGATTTGCGCGCCGCCATGCGACGCGCATGAAAGCCCGTATGCTAGAGCACGTTCTTCAGGCCGACCTTCATGTCGAGGGCGGTGTAGACATGTTCGCCATCCACATAGACGCGGCCATCGGCGATGCCGAGATTGAGCTTGCCGCGGCGCACGCGCTTGATGTCGATCTCGTAGCGGACGAGTTTCTTGTCCGGCGTGATCTCACCGGTGAACTTGACCTCACCGACCCCGAGGGCGCGGCCCTTGCCGGGGCTGCCGGACCAGCCGAGCCAGTAGCCGACGGCCTGCCACATTGCATCGAGCCCGAGACAGCCGGGCATGACCGGGTCGCCGGGGAAATGGCACTGGAAAAACCAGAGGTCCGGCGTGATGTCGAGTTCGCCGATCACGCTGCCCTTGCCGAACTGGCCGCCATCCATGGTGATTTCCGTGATCCGGTCCATCATCAGCATGGGCGGGATCGGCAGCTGGGCATTGCCGGGCCCGAAATAGCCGCCGGCGCCGGATTTCAGCAGGTCTTCCTTCGAATAGGAGGATTGGGGCGTGTGGTAATCGTGCGGTCCGGACATGGCGGTTCCCTTGTTCATTCAAGCGCAAGAGGCCGTTCGAGCCTGTGCGGCCCGGCTTGTCAACCATGCGCTGCGGCTTTGCGGGAGCGGGAATCAGAGCGCGGCGGCGCTGGTCTCGATGCCCCAAAGGGCGCGGGCGGGAACGTGGCCGCGATATTGCCCGGCCGAGACACGGCACCAGCCCCGCTCACAGCTTCCGAGTTCGACAAGGACAGTGGCCTCGATGCGGGCAATCTCGGGACTCATTGCGTCCGGGTCCCGGTGCATCACCGTATCGGCCTGGACCATGGCGCGGTTGCCCGGCTCCAGCATGCGGGCATGGACCCAGACTTCGGCGCCTTCCGGATCGCGCACCCGGCGCCAGTTCTGGCTTTCCTTGATGATCAGGAGCGGCAGGCCCTTGCGTTCGTATCGCCAGACAATGGGATGGTCGCGGCTGGGCCCGGCGCGGCCATTGACGGCATTGTATTTCAGAGACTCGAAGCGCGGCACTTCCTTGCCGGAAAATTTGCTGACCCGGACATAGGTCGGGCCCTCGGCGACGGCGACCGAGCCGGCCAGGAGGAGTCCTGTCAAAAAGAGGGCTGCCCACTTCATGTGCAGTCTTTTCCCATGTCTGCGAGGGGCTAGAATTCCATGGCCGAATGAATCTTGTGTAAAACATGAAGCGTTGGCGCGGCCTGATCCCTCTGCTAAGGCCCGAATGAGAATATTTGCAAAAAGAGTCCCCATGCCTGCGAAGAAGCTGAAAGTCGTTGTCACAAGAAAACTCCCGGCTCCGGTCGAGCTGCGCCTGAAGGAGTTGTTCGATGCCCGCCTGAATGACGATGATCACCCCTTCACGCAGGAAGAACTGGCCGAGGCCATGCAGACCGCCGATGTGCTGGTGCCGACGGTGACCGACCGGCTGGACGGGCGCATCCTGGCGCGGGCCGGCGAGCAGTTGCGCCTGATCGCGCAGTTCGGCGCAGGCGTGGACAATATCGACGTGCAGAGCGCCGTGCAGCGCGGCATCACGGTGACCAACACGCCGGGCGTGCTGACCGATGACACCGCCGATGTCGCCATGGCGCTGATCCTGTCGGTGCCCCGCCGCCTGTTCGAGGGCGCCGAGGTGATGAATTCGGGCGGCTTCGATGGCTGGACCCCAACCTGGATGATGGGGCGTCGGCTCGCCGGCAAGCGACTCGGCATCATCGGCATGGGCCGGATTGGCCAGGCCGTTGCGCGCCGCGCCAAGGCGTTCGGCCTGCAGATCCATTATCACAACCGCAAGCCGGTCAGCCCGCGTATCGAGGAATTGCTGGAAGCGACCTATTGGGACAGTCTCGACCAGATGCTGTCGCGCATGGATATTGTTTCGGTGAACTGCCCGCACACGCCAGCGACCTTCCACCTGATGAATGCGCGCCGGATCGAGCTGATGAAGCCGGAAGCCTATATTGTGAATACGGCGCGCGGCGAGGTGATTGACGAAGCAGCGCTGGCCCGCGCGCTGAAGGCGGGCAAGATTGCCGGGGCGGGCCTCGACGTGTTCGAGCGCGAGCCGACGGTGAACGAGGAATTGTTCGGCCTGCCGAATGTCGTACTGTTGCCCCATATGGGCTCGGCCACGATCGAAGGCCGCACGGAGATGGGCGAGAAGGTCATCATCAACATCAAGACCTTCGCCGACGGCCACCGCCCACCAGACCGCGTAATCCCGGCGATCCTGTAGAATTTGCACAATTAGAGGTTGACGTTTCCTGACCGGTTTTCCAGTCTCCGCTGGTACGGGGAGGGTCTATTTGGTGTTGCGTATCCTGGCGGTTCTGGCCGCCATTTTTATTTGTGGTCCAGCGTTCGCGCAGGAGCCCGACCCTCCAACCCTCGAAGAATTCCTGAGCGATCTGGATTTCTGGAGTCCGGAATTGTCGCCATCTGGCCGTTATATGTCAGGTGTGCGCCGCGTCGAAGGTGAGGATTTCCTGGTGGTGCTGGATCTTGACGATCCGGCGCCCACACTCGATGCGACCAATCTGGGGAATTTCTACATCCGCTGGGTCGACTGGATCAGCGATGATCGATTGCTGGTCGCGCTGACGGGGTACATCGACATCCGGTCTGGTCGCCCCATGTCCCGCCAGGAATTGCGAGATTGGGATGAGGACAGTCGGACTATTCCTAAACCCTTTTCTCGACTGGTCTCCGTGGAGCGTGAAACCGGGAAGACGGTGGCCATGTTCCAGGAAGAGAAAAGCCTGCACCGGAACTTCTATCTGACCTCGGTGACGGACATGTTGCCGAATGATCCGAACCATATCCTGATGCCCGCACGCCTGGACGGAGATCTCGACCTCTTCAAGGTCAATGTCACCGACGGCACAGTCGAGCGGATCGCGACAGGAACGAAAAACACCTATGCGTGGTACACAGACCGCAATGGGGAGCCAGCCTTTCGTCTGAATGTAAATTCGCGGGGCACAGTGATTTACATCTATGCGCGCGAAGACCGGAAAAATGGCTCGACCAAATGGCGAAAGATCCGAACGGTACGCCTCAAGTCCCGCCAGAATGACGAGGCGGCGCTAGACTTCCAGGTGCTTTATCCCGGTCCTACAGAGACGACCTACTATGTGTCCGCCCGGCCGGATGACGAAGACAAGGCTGGCATCTATCTTTACGATTTCGAGCGGGATGAAATTGTCGAAACTGTGCGTAAGCATGAAGAGGTCGATATTGAAGATGGATTCTTCAATACCGAAACTCAAGAATTGGTGGGGGTGTTCTATTATGATGACCGCCTCGTCATCGAGATGGACGATCCGCTGATCCAGAGTCACCTAGACGGGTTGAACACGTATTTCGGGAATGAGGCCAATGTGATCCCGCTTGATGCCAGCGAAGATGGCAATCGATGGCTGCTCAAGGCCGTCGGGCCGCGCGAACCAGGTTCGTATCATATCTACAATCTGGAAACCGCTTGGGCGACGGAACTCGGTAACCAGCGCAAGCGCCTCAACGATAAGACGTTCGGCGCCACCGATGTTATCACGTATACGGCGCGCGACGGACTGGAATTGCGTGGATACCTCACCCGTCCTCCGATGACTGAAGGTGCGCCTCCGCCCCCGCTGGTCGTGATGCCGCATGGTGGTCCTGAAATGCGGGACATGGTCACGTTCGATCAGGATGTGCAAACTCTTGTGGCGCGTGGATACCAAGTGTTCCAACCCAATTTCCGTGGCTCTTCCGGCTTCGGGAAGGCGTTCGCTGACAAGGGGCGGCGGCAATGGGGGCGGGCCATGCAGACCGATGTGGAAGATGGATTTGACCATCTTGTGGCCGAGGGCTTGGCAGAAGCAGACCGCGCGTGCATTTTCGGTTATTCCTATGGCGGGTATGCCGCGATGGCGGCCGCTACGCTGACCCCCGAAAAGTACCAATGTGCGATTGCTGCAGCAGGGGTCAGTGACTTACATGCATTCCTGCGTCGCGAACGACGTGAAGAGGGTAGTAATTCCGAAGCCTATCAGTACTGGGTCGCTCATATTGGCCACCCGGGGCGAGACAAGGAAACCATCAAAGCAGTTTCGCCGGTTGAGCATGCGGGCAATCTGTCACGACCTCTTCTGATCCTGCATGGCAAGGATGATGGTGTGGTAGACTACGAACAAGCCGAACGTATGGAGAAGGCCCTACGCAAAGCAGGTAAGTTCTTCCGGCTCGTGACGCTGGAAAACTCCTCTCATTCCTACATGCCTGAAGAGGATGAGCTGATCTACTATACCGAGATAATCGCCTTTCTGGAGACGTATTTGCCGGTCAACTGAATGAACGGAATCAGTCCAGGGCGCCGATATAGGGCAGGCCGCGATACTTGCCGGCATCGTCCATGCCATAGCCGACCAGGTAGCGGCCGGGCGCATCAATGGCGCAATAGTCGACGCCCTGCTCGCCGCGCGGGGCCCAGGGTTTCTGGGTCAGCGCACAGGTGATGACCTCGCGCGCCCCCTTGGCCTGCATATGGGCCTTGGCGAAGGCGAGCGTGCGGCCGGTATCGAACACATCATCCAGAATGATCACGCCGCGATCCTTCACCGAACGGGCCAGATCCGCGCGCACGACGACCCGGCCGGAACTTTCCCGCGCATCGCGATAGGATTCGAGCCAGATGACATCGAGCGTCGGGTGAATGTCGCGCCGGGCGAGGGCCTTCATCAGGTCTGCGGTGAACGGCGTTGCCCCAATCAGGATCGACACGATGGTCCAGTCCCCGGTCAGGCGTGGGGCCAGCGTTTCGGCCAGCTGGTCGATCTGTGCCAGGAGTTCGTCTTCCGGCACGATGACTTCGATCTTCGGCATGTCGGTCATTGCGCAGGCAGGTCCGTTTCAGTTGGAGTCTGGGGGTCCGGTTCCGCGTCCGGTTCAGGCGTTTCGTCTGTTTCACCGGCAGGGACGTCGGCAAGATCCACGAATTTCAGTTCGATCTCGAAGCTTTCCATCGGGGCCTGTTCAACCACGATCCGGAACATGCCGGCCTCGCCGGGTGCCAGGGCATCCGGGCGGATGCGGCCATAGGTGGTGGCCACGATGACGCCGCGCTCATCCTTCAGGTCCACCTGAACGGCGGGCGTGTCGACTGTGGAGCGCGAGATGTTGAGCGCCTTGCCGGCGACGGTGACGACCGGAATCGTGTCATTGAAGGTGCGGCTGCGTTCAATGTCCTCGAAATCGAGGCCAAACCGGTTCACCTTGAATCCGAGCTGGCTGTAGGCGGTCCCGGCTTCGGGCCAGACTTTTGCCACTTCATTGCGGTACATGATGGCTGCGACGCCGAGCGAGAAGAAGACTGCAGCGGTCACAAGCCAGGACAGAAGGGCGGCCGTTCGACTCTTGCGGCGGCGTTGTTCGCGGACTTTCTCGCGGTAGATTTCATGTGCCGCAGCGGGGGTGCGCTTGACCGTGTCGCCGAGATGTTTCGGTTCGACAAACCAGGATCCGCCACAGGCGGCGCACTTCACGGTACGGCCGCTTTCACCGATTGTTGAGTCATCGGCGAAATACTGGGTTTCACAATGGGGACAAGTGAGGATCATGACTTGGTGTTTCCCGCAATTCGCCCCAATAATCCACTCGAACGAGCACAGGACAGGAGCTGATGACTCTTTCCCGCCATGACCTGTTTGACGATGTTGCCGTGCGCCTGGACAGCGTCTCGCTGCGATACGACACGTCGGAAGACATTCTTAGCGGGATTGACCTGGTCCTGAAACCCGGATCGTTCAGCTTTCTGACGGGGGCTTCCGGTGCTGGCAAGACCAGCCTGCTGAAACTTCTCTATCTGGCGCTGAAGCCGACGCAGGGGGAAGTCTCGCTGTTCGGCCGCCCGACCAGCCGGCTGACGCGCGACCAGCTCTCGGCGCTGCGCCGGCGGGTGGGCGTGGTGTTCCAGGAATTCCGCCTGCTGGACCATCTGACCGCCTATGAGAATGTGGCATTGCCGCTGCGGGTGCTCGGCCGCAAGGAAGCGAGCTATCGCCATGATGTCGAGGAATTGCTGGCCTGGGTGGGGCTGGGTGAGCGGATGCATGCGCGGCCCCCGACGCTGTCGGGCGGCGAGCAGCAGCGTGTGGCCATCGCACGGGCCGTCGTGACCCAGCCGGACATCCTGATCGCGGACGAGCCGACGGGCAATGTCGACCCGGAAATGGGATCGCGCCTGATGCGCCTGTTCCTGGAACTGAACAAGCGCCGGGGCACGACCGTGATCATCGCGACGCATGATCTGGGCCTGGTGCGGCAGGTCGAAGCCCCGGTCTTCCGCCTGCAGCACGGCCTGCTGGTGCAGGATGTGGAATACGGCCCGACGGCGCGCCGTCGCACAGATATCGTGAAGGCGGCGGAATAGGCATGGCCAGAGAGACCCCGCTGCTGCCCGTTGAGGATGCGCGCGAAATGGCGCTGTTCTTTATCGTGGGCGCGCTGTGTTTTCTCGCCGCGCTGGCAACCCTGTCGGCCAAGTCGACCTATGGAGCTGCGCGCAGCTGGACCGCCGAAGTGGAGGGCGAGTTGACCGTGTCCCTGCCCGATGCCGACCGGCGCGGGGCCGAGGAAGCGCGGCAGATCATCGAGGCCACGGAGGGTGTGCGCGAGGCGCGCCTGTTGTCGAAGGCGGAGATCGATGCGCTGCTGGAACCGAATTTCGGGAGCCGGGGCCTGCCGGACAGCCTGCCCCTGCCGCAACTGGTTGCGGTGCGCGCTGATCCCGAGGTCGACTTCATGGGGCCGACCCTCGAGCGCCGCCTGACCGAGGCCGGATTTGCCAATGCCGTGGATGAACATGCCGACTGGGCAGGCGATGTGCGGCGGATGCTGGCGATTGCGCGACTTGTGGCGCTGACGGCGGTGGCCCTTCTGGCCTCGACCGCCGTGGCGGTAATTGCTTTCGCCACGCATGCGGCCCTGCTGGCGCGCCGGGACATTGTGGATGTGCTGCATCTGGCGGGGGCGCGGGACCGCTATATTGCCGGCCTGTTCGAGCGCCGTTTCTGGCTGCTGGGCCTTCGGGCCGGGGCGGTCGGGGCGCTGTTGGCGCTGGGCGCGGCGGCGGCGATGATCTTTGCGGCCCATTCGAGCGGCGCGCGCTCGGGCTTGCTGCCGGTGTTGAGCCTGGACCTGCTGGACGTGATGATTCTTGTGGCGACGCCGCTGATCGCGGGCCTTGCCGCCCGCCTTGCGGCGCGCGTGACCGTTATTCGTTCCCTGAAGAGTGTGATGTGAGCGGCGAACGACGATTGCGACAGAAACGGATCGGACTGGTGCCTGCCCTGCTGCTGGCCTGCCTGCTGCTGGCGGTGGTGGACTTCATCCTGTTTGCGCAGCGCGCCGCCAGGGCTGATCACGCGCCGGAGATCACCGCCGATGCGATCGTGGCCCTGACGGGCGGGTCCGGCCTGAGGATTGCCGCCGGCGTGGATCTGGTCTCCGAAGGCCGGGGGGCGCGCCTGCTGATCTCCGGGGCGCATCCGGATGTGACGGTGGAGGACCTGATCGCGCTGGCCGGCGGATCGGCGGACGTCTGGGCCTGCTGTGTCGATGTCGGTTATGTCGCCGAAACCACGCTGGGCAATGCCGACGAAACCGCGGCCTGGGCCTATGAGCGCGGTTATGAGAGCCTGATCATCGTCACGTCTGACTATCACATGCCACGCAGCCTGATCGTGCTGGAGAAGGCAATGCCGGACATTGCGCTGAAACCCTGGCCGGTGCGGACGGTGAATGATCCGGCCCGGATCTGGGCCGATCCCGATTCGTTTCGTGGCGTGCTGCTGGAATGGGCGAAGTGGCGGGTGACGACCTTTGCGTGACGCGCTATCTGAAGCGGGATGATGATGTTGCGTTCCATCCTGTTCGTGATCTGGATGTACGGCCTGATGGCCGTCATGGGGATCGTTTGCCTGCCGGCGCTGCTGCTGCCCAAATCCGTGACTTTCTGGGCGATCAGCCTGTATGCACGGGGCCTGATCTGGGGCCTGCGCGTGATCTGCGGCATCGAGGTGGAAATTCGCGGACGCCAGAACATGCCGCGCGGGACGGTTCTCTATGCCGGCAAGCACCATTGCATGCTGGATGTGTTCATTCCGTTCCTGGTGATGCCGGCGCCGGCGATCATCCTGAAGCAGGAATTGCTCTGGTACCCGTTTCTCGGCTGGTATGCGCTGAAGACGGCGATGATCCCGATCGACCGGGCCGGGAACACGAAAACGCTGAAGAAGATGGTCGCCGAGGCGAAGACCCGCGCCGAGGATGGACGCCAGATCGTGATCTTTCCGGAAGGCACCCGGACGGAGCCGGGTGCCCCGCCCGCCTATCATGCCGCCGGCATTTCCGGACTGGCGAAGGCCATCGAGGCCCCCATCGTGCCGGTGGCAACCAATGCCGGCCTGTGCTGGCCGGGCCGTGGCCTGAAGCGGACGCGGGGGAAAATCATCTATGACATCCTGCCGCCGATCCCGGCAGGCCTGCCGCGCAGGGAGCTGATGACACGGCTGCAATCGGACCTCGAGACCGCATCGGACGCCCTTGTCGCAGAAGGACGCAGCGTGCAGGGTCGCCTCGCCGCCGCCAGCCAATAGGACCCGTTCATGGCCGAGCCTTCGACATCCCGGAAGAAGAGCCGATTCTGGCTGTATCTGCCCTTCACCCTGTTGCTGCTGGGCGTGGGTGCCTGGACCGCCTATTGGTTCGTGGCCAAAGGCCAGCTGGACAAGGGGATCGATCAGTGGATTGCCGAGCAGCGCGCCAATGGCACGGTGATCGACTATTCCTCGAAATCCCTCGGCGGATTTCCCTACAGGTTCGAACTGGTTGTGGACGATCCCGTGTATCAGGCTGCCGGGCAGGGGCGCTGGGAGGGCGAGAAACTGCGCCTGGTGATGCAGCCCTGGAACTGGCAGCATGTGATCGCCTATTCGCCGGGCCGCAATCTGGTGACCGAACCGGGCGGCCTGCGCCAGACCGTGACGCTGGACACATCGTCGGCGACCAGCGTGTCCTGGACCCGCGACGGCATTCGACGGATCGGCGTGCAGATGGGCAGCGCCACCGCGCTGATCAATGGCGAGTCCTATGAGACGGCCGGGTTCTCCCTGAACCTTGCCCCGCGGTCGGGGGCAGAGGATGACCTGATGATTGCGCTGCAATGGGATCGGCTGACCATCAATGCCGCCCCGCAGGGCGCAGAATTCCTGGGCGACACGCTGGGCCCCTCGCGTCTGATTGGCGAGGTACGCGGATTTTTCCCGGCCTGGATTCGGGCCGGCGGAGATCCGGAGCGGTTCCACCGGGCGCTGGTCCAGCAGGAGGGCGGCGTGGAGATTGCACAGGCCCTTCTGGACTGGGGCCCGCTGGACCTCGGCATGAAGGGGGACATTGCCTACACCAATGGACGGGCCAATGGGTCCTTCGGCGTTCGGATAGAAGATACGACCGAATTGAGGGCGGTGCTGGAGGAGTCCGGCCAGCTGGGCCAGCAGGAAAATGCGATGCTTACCATGCTGGAAACTTCCTCGGCGGACGGCGGATTCCTCAGCTTCACGATCCAGGATGATGAGGTCCGGATGGGGCTTGTCCCGGTCGGGACGCTGCCGGGACCGGCCTATTGACGGCGCCGTCGCGGCGCAAGCTGAAAGCGGCCTGCGAAACGCTGGCGGCCGCAGACCCCGCGCTGGGACGGGCCTATGACGAGCTGGGGGTGCCGCACTGGAGAGTCGGCGATCCCTGCTATGCGGCGCTGTGCCGATTGATCGCATATCAGCAATTGTCGATCAAGGCAGCCGGAACCATCTGGGGGCGGACCGAAACCCTGTTCGGCGAGGTGACGCCGCAGGCCGTGCTGGCGGCCGATCCCGAGGACATCCGTGCGTGCGGCATGTCGCGGCCCAAGGTGCGGCACATGCGGTCGATTGCCGAAGCGATCACACGAGGCGATCTGGACCTGCAGCGCGTATGTGCAACCGATCTTGAGTCGGCGCGCCGCGAACTGGTTTCGGTCAAGGGGATCGGCCCGTGGACGGCGGAACTGTTCCTGCTCTATTCGGTCGGGGCGATGGACGCCTTCCCTGTGGGAGATGTCGGCCTGATGGAGGCGCACAAGCTGCTCTCGGAGGTCGAAACGCGTATGGAAATCAAGGAATTCACGGCCCATGCCGAAATCTGGCGGCCGTATCGCGGTGTCGCTGCGCACATGTTGTGGGGCTGGATCAATGATCTGCGCGACAAGGCCGGGCGGGCGGGCCCGCAGGCCTGATCAGGGAAAACGTTGCAAAACGCCGTTTCTGTCATAATCTGATGATGTGAATCACCTAGAGCAGGGGCGAGACGAAAAGGAGCTGCGCCTTCAGTCGGTTCGAGCAAGCATATGTTCTCTGCACCATGGAGGTCTTCCATGGCTGAGATCCTTTCGGCCCCTCCGAGCGGCCGGCCCGCTCTGGTATTGAACGCCGATTTCAGGCCCCTGTCCTATTATCCGCTGTCATTGTGGCCCTGGCAGGAAGTGGTGAAGGCCGTTTTCCTCGACCGTGTCGATATCATTGCAGAATATGATTATGTCGTGCGTAGCCCGAGCACGGAGTTCCGCCTGCCGAGCGTCATCGCATTGCGGGATTTCGTACGCCAGGACCGCCCGCCGGCGTTCACGCGATTCAATGTCTTCCTGCGCGACGGGTTCGCCTGCGCGTATTGCGGCACGTCCGAGAATTTGACCTTCGACCATGTGATCCCGCGCTCTAAGGGCGGCCGCACGACATGGGAGAACATCGTTGCGGCATGCAGCCCGTGCAATCTGCGCAAGGGCGGAAAAATGCTGAAGCATACCGACATGCACCTGTCGAAGCCGCCGGCACGCCCGAACAATTACCAGCTGCAGCAAATCGGCCGGAAATTCCCGCCGAACCATCTGCACGAGACCTGGATGGATTATCTCTACTGGGATGTCGAACTGGACGGCTGACCGTGCGTGTCAGGACCCGAGATAGGCCTGGCGGGCCTGTTCGATATGGGCGAGTTTCGCCTCGACCGCCGACCAGTCATCGGATTCTGCAACCGGAGCCCAGACGGCCTCGACTTCGTCTATCAGCAGGCTGACCGGAACGGGCGCCTGGAAATAGGCATGGCGCAACCGGTCCGGGCGGACCGGCTGGCGGGCCTCGAAGCCGGCCCGGACCGGTGCGAAAGGATCATCGACATAGAGCGCGGCCAGCGGAGAGGCCGATGCGCGATCCGCGCTGGCCACGCCGCCAAACCAGTCGAAGAAGACTTGGGGCCAGCTGGCGCCGGTTTCGGTCATCCAGGCATAGAAGGCCTGCAGGAATTCCGTGTCGGCCTGCAACTCGCCCAGTGGCGCAATACCGAGCAGGGCATGCGTGTGGGTGATGAAGCTGTCCTGATAGGCAGTCTGATAGGGGGCCAATCCGGTTGCCAGTGCGTCGGCATCGGCGAGCGGCAGCAGGGCAGAGGCGAGCTGCTGGAGGGCCCAGCCGCCCTGTACGGGCTGGCGTCCGAACCGGTAGAGTCCCTGCTGGTCGAAATAGGCGGCAGTGAAGTTCGGATCGGAGACAGGCAGGAAGCGCCATGGCCCGAAATCGAATGTCTCGCCAGTGATGTTGAAATTATCCGTGTTCATCACACCATGGACGAACCCTGCGGCCATCCACTGGCCGATCATGCGGCCGGTGGCGGCCGAGATGGCAGCGAGAAGGTTGACCGTCCTGCGGACCCTGTCCGGATCATCTGCACCGGGATGGAAATGGCGGACGGCATAGTCGACCAGTCGGGCGAGATGGTCTGTTTCCTCAAGATAGGCGAGACGCTGGAAGCTGCCGAACCGGATATGGCTGTGGGAAAGCCGTGTCAGCACGGCTGAGCGCGTGGGGGAGGGCTCGTCATTGCGGGCGAGCTGTTCCCCGGTCTCGACGAGGGCAAACGCCTTCGATGTGTTGACGCCGAGCGCTTCGAGATAGCTGGCGGCGAGAATTTCCCGCACGCCGCCCTTGAGGGTCAGGCGGCCATCTCCCTGCCGGCTCCAGGGCGTCTGTCCGGACCCCTTCGTGCCAAGATCGAGCCAGCGGGATGCGCCATCGCGCAGCTGCGCGAACAGGAATCCCCGGCCATCGCCAAGCTGGGGGTTGTAGGTGCCGAACTGGTGCCCGTGATAGCGCAGGGCCAGTGGCTGCGGGAGGTTTGCGTCCAGCGGGTCGAACCGGCCGAAATGGGCGATCTGTGCCTCCGGTCCCAAATGCCCGAGGCCGACAGCCTCTGCCCAGCGGGCATTCCAGAAGCGCAGCGTGTGGGAGGGAAAGTCGGCGGGGTCCACCGGGTCTGCGATGAAATCGGCAATGTCGAGAATCGGCGGGGACTGGGTCATGGCCAGACACATAGGGGGTGAATGAAGAAAGGGCGACCCGCCGGGCCGCCCTTTCCTGAAAATTCGTAGTGCGGGCTGAGCCTAGTATTCGTAGGTCAGCTCGAGGCCGACAAGGCGGCCCTTCTTGAGCGGGGAGAACGTACCGCCGGCCGGCAGGCCCATATACGGATAGTTCTGACCGGTTGAGAGCGGGCCCGGGAAGGGCAGCTGCGTGTCGTTGCCGGCCTGGACTTCGTCGAGCAAATTCTTGCCGTAGATGGAGGCCGCAAGACCGTCGATCGGCGTTTCCCAGGTCAGATTGGCGTCCAGCATGTTGGCGGACTGGATCCAGCCGAAATTGCTATCCGTGTACGCAATGCGGTCGCGGAACTGGTAGTTCACCTGACCGACCAGTGCGCCATTGTCGCCAAGATCGACATCCTTGATCAGGCCGACACCCCAAGTTGCCTGCGGCACGCGGGGCAGGTCGAGGGAGAGGTCGCTGGAGCCGACAACGCCGTCTGCGTCGAGATCGAAGAAGACCTCGTCATAGGAGGCATCGATCATGCCGACATTGAAGGTGGCGAGCCAGGAATCGGCGATTGCGACGCGGCCATCCACTTCGATACCGGTGATGGAGGCATCTGCCGTGTTGATGATGTTCTGCACCACGCCGGACGATCCGGCGGTGTTCACTTCCCGCTGCATGTCCTGGATCTTGGTGTGGAACAGGGCGCCATTGACCTGGACGCGGCCGTCTTCGCTGCTGGTCTTGAAGCCGACTTCGAAGGCATCGACTTCTTCCTCATCGAAGCCGAGATCGCCGGTCTGGGTCACGAAGGACTGGAAGATCGGAATATCGGTGATGCGGAAATTGTAGCCACCGGACCGGAAGCCCTTGGTGTAGTGGGCATAGGTCTGGAAATCGTCGGTCCAGAAGTATTGAAGGCCGACTTTCGGCGTCCAGTTGGACCAGTCATTGCCATCGCTGAAGCCGTTCGGCTCTGCCACCAGGCCGCCGGTGATCAGGGAGATCAGGGCGTTGGTGCCGTCCGGCGAGCAGGTGCCGCTGACAACGGAACACTCGTTACGCGGACGGATATAGATGACGTCGGCATCCTTCTCCTCGGAGGAATAGCGCAGGCCGACCGTGGCAACCAGTTTGTCGGTCACGGAATAGTCGACATTGGCGAAGGCGCCCCAGACCGTGTGATCCTGACGGCCGCCACCATAGAAGCCCCACGGAATGGAGGCCGGCAGCGTCGCCGGGCGGGTCGTCGGCAGGTTGCGGGTCTCGGTGTAGGCGATTTCCTGTTCGAAATAGTACAGGCCGGTCGTCACGTCCGCCTTGCCGAAGGTGCCGGCATAGCGCAGCTCGTTGGAGAATTGTTCCTGATTGAACTCCGATCCGGAGTGGAACAGCGTGAACGGCGTGGCGTCGATGTCGCCGACCGTGGCCGATTCCAGATCGCGATAGCCGAAGATGTTGGTGATGCGGCCATTGCCGAAATCAACATCATAATCGGTGCGGATGGAGCCAAAGATGGTTTCGGCTTCGGCAAGACCCGGCTCGTTGATCGAGAAGTCGAACGTCTCGCGATCGAAATAGGAGCGGTTCTGACCGGACGGGCCGTCGCCGCGGCTGTCGGTGTACTCGACCTTGCCGAGCACGGTCAGGCGCTCGGTCGGCGTGAATTCGAGCGCGCCGCGATAGGTGGCGATCTGAAGTTCGCCATGATTGTCGCCATTGTACTGGTTTTCGAAATAGCCGGCGTCGGACGTGTAGGAGGCGCCGATCTTGCCGTTCAGCAGGCCTTCGATCAGCGGACCGGAGACATAACCCTGAATGGTGCCGCTGGCACCGCCACGGTCTTCATCCACAGGACCGTCGACCTTTGCGCCGATCTTGTAGGTGAATTCGTCGCTCGGATTGCCGGAGTTCACGACCACGGCACCGCCGGTTGTGTTGCGGCCGAACAGGAGGCCTTGCGGACCGCGCAGGATCTCGATGCTTTCGACATCGAACAGGTCGACGACGACACCGGTGTTCACGCCGATATAGACGCCGTCGACAAACACGCCGACGGCCGGGTCGATGGAGGGAATGGAAGAGTTCACGCCGAGGCCACGGATGGCGAAGTTCGCCGTGCCGCGCGAGGTGCCGACATCATCCAGCGACACGTTCGGGGACGAATAGGACAGGCTTTCGAGGGTCGTGACGTTCAGGGCGTCAAGCGTGTCGGAGTTGAACGCAGAGACGGCGACCGGCACGTCCTGGACGTTCTCGACGTCCTTCTTCTTGGTCGCGGTGACCGTAACCGTGCCAAGCACGCGGTCGATGGCGGATTCGCGCTCGGATTCTTGCGCCGGAGTGGCGTCCTGGGCCTGAGCATTGGCCGCAAGAAAGAGGACGGCAGAAGCCGTCACAAACAATGACTGTTTGAGATGCATAGCAGTTTCCTGATTGTGTATTTCGAGTTCCGGGAGGGGGTTCGAGCCCGCTCTTGGCGGCGGGTGTTCGTCAAAAATAATCGTTCTATTGCCGGATACAGCCTCAAAATCTGGTTAGGTTTCAGGTTTGTCCAACACTGTAACATTTGCGCCACAATCCGGGCGATTCTGACCGATTTCGTGCAGATTGTGACGGCGGGTTTCCGAAGAAGATTAAAACAACAACGTTGTCACGAAATTTATCCCCCATTTGGAGGGCGAAATTGCTGCGCCGCACAACAATATGCCCCTGTTCGACTGGCGAACCGGGCATATTCTGTCTGCGGGTGAGGCCAGAGCCGGGCATTAGATACCGGCCGCTCACAACACGGGAGGAAGTAGATGAATCGTGAAATGAAAATGTGGCTTAGTGCGTCTTGCGTTGCGCTTGCGGTCGGCATGCCAGCCGTCGCGCAGGAAGACGCCGAGGCGCGTCAGGAGACGGTGGTGGTCACCGGGTCCTTTATTGCCGGTACGCCGGAAGACGCGGCCCTGCCGGTCGACGTTCTGACGGCCGGTGAACTGAAGCTGGAAGGATCGCCCAGTGTCACCGAACTGATCCGGAACCTCGGCGTATCGTCGGGGGTCGACGGACAGACCAACCAGTTCGCCTCGAACGGATTGGAAGGAACGTCCAACGTCAACCTGCGGGGTCTCGGGCCCGGCCGGACGCTGGTCCTTCTGAACGGCAAGCGCCAGACCTTCTCGCCCTATGGTGTGGGTGAGCAGGCACAGCTGTTTGTCGACACGAACATGATTCCATCTGCCGCGATCGGCCGCATCGAAGTGCTGAAGGACGGCGCAGCCGCCCTGTACGGCTCGGATGCCATTGCGGGTGTCGTGAACTTCATCACGCGGACGGACCTCGACGGCTTTGAAGTTGGTGGCAGCTTCCAGCAGTTCGACGGATCCGACGGCGAGTATGATGTCTCGGCCGCCTGGGGCAAGCAGGGGGGTGACTGGAACTTCATCATCTCCGCAGGCTACCAGTACAAGAATGAAGTGGCGCTGCTCGAGAAGGACTGGGCGATTTCCGACATCACGGAAAACCCGGTGGGCGGCTTCTCGTCCCTCTCCAATCCTGGCCGCTATGTGGCGCTTGGCCTGACCGGTACCGGCCTTGGCGTCATTGGCGCCGTGAACCGCGAAGCCGGCTGTACCGATGTCGGCGGCATCGTCAATCCGGCCAATGACCAATGCTACTTCCAGTTCACCCAGTTCGACAATCTGGTGGAAGAGGAAGAGCGCTACCAGGTCTTCACCGAATACAATCGCGAATTCTCGAATGGTATCGGTCTTCACCTTGAAGCCCTCTACGGCATGACGGATGTTCCGAGTTGGAAGACGTCTCCGTCCTATCCGCCGCAGGAACTTGCAACGCAGGTGGTGCCGGTGAGCAATCCGGGCTTCCAGCAATATATCGCGGACAATCCGGGTGACTTCCCGGCAGGCACGCTGGCTGCCCTCTATATCGGCCGGTCATTCGGCTGGGGTGGCTATCCGGGCACGGGCGGCGCCCAGGAAGGTTTCCGCGAGCATGAAACGCTGCGGGTTGCCGGTGAACTGGACGGCACTTTCGAGAACGGCATCAACTGGTCGACCAGCCTCGGCTACAGTGAAGCGTCTGCAGACCGGAACACGAATGACACCTATATTCTCGGCTTCACGGCCGCTCTGAACGGCTATGGTGTCTGTACCGATCCCATTACCGGGAATGACCCGGCAACAGGAACGCAGCCATTTGCGGCCGGCTATACCGGGTCACTCGTCGCTGGCACGGGCGCATGTGAATACTACAACCCGTTCTCGAACGCGATTCCGGCCAATGCGATCACCGGCGAAGCCAATCCGTCCTATGTTCCGGGTCTGGAAAACTCAGCGACGCTGGCCGACTGGCTGACCGACGGCCAGTTCACGGCGGCTGAAACCAGCCTGCTTGTCTTCGACGCCGTGACGAATGGACAGTCGAATGTGCAGGCGGCCGGCGGATCCGTCGGCTGGGCAGCTGGTTTCCAGGTTCGCCGGGAAACCTACACACTCACCCCGAACAGCCTGAACAACCTCAACATCACGCCCGGACCGGGCGGCACCGGACCGTTCTCCTTCCTGGCGGGCTTCACCCCGGCAGACCGTGAGCAGACGATCTACGCCGCCTTCGGCGAACTGCAGATCCCGCTGTTCGAGGATCTCGATGTGCAGGTGGCCATGCGGTATGAGGATTATGGTGGCGAGGTCGGTTCGACCTTTGACCCGAAAGTCGCTGCCAAATGGGAGGTGAACGACGCGCTGTCCCTGCGCGGGTCGGCCCAGACCTCGTTCAAGGGCCCGACGCTGAACCAGCTGGCCGGCAATGTCACGACGCTGCAATTCGTTGCACCGACGTCGGCGTTCAAGGCGGTGGACCAGTTCGGTAACCCCGCCCTGTCGCCGGAAAGTGCCTTCAGCTTCAATTTGGGCGCCATCTACCAGAATGGCGGCTTCAACGCCTCGATCGACTACTACAATTTCGACTTCTCTGATCCGATCATCGTTGAAGATCAGGCTTCGATTGTGAACGCTGCACTTGCAGCACTTGCGGCCGGGGATGACGAAGCAGCGATCCTGGAGCGGATCACCTTCACGGACAATAACAGTGACGGTGTGAACCAGGCGAACGAGATTGCCCGTGTCGAGACGAATATCGTCAATGGTCCGGACATCAAGACGTCCGGCTTCGATGTTCGCGTCGAGAATGTCTGGGACAATGCCTTTGCCGGGGGCGACTTCTCCATGGGTGCCGAAGCGTCCTACATCCTCGAATATGACGTGGACGATTTCGAGATCGAAGGCGTGATCATTCCGGGCGGAGACCGTGTGGACCAGTTCAACCGGTCCAACTTCTCCCGCTCCCTGCCGCAATGGAAGGCGAATGTCTTCGCCAACCTGGCGACCGGAGACCACAATTTCCGTGGTGTCATGCGCTACATCGACTCCTATGAAGATGAGCGCGGCGACCTGACCGGAAACAACACGACGGAGATCGACAGCCAGACCACGTTCGACCTGTTCTACACTTGGCAGTCGAGCGCCTGGGACCTGGATCTCGGCCTGTCGGTGGTGAACGTGACGGACGAGGATCCGCCGTTTGCCCAGTTCGACCTGAACTATGACCCGTACACCCACAATCCGTTCGGACGTACGTTCAAGGTCAGCGTGACAAAGCGTTTCGGCGGCAGCAACTGATTGCCATCGAATGCAGCACTGGAGGCGGCCCTCGGGTCGCCTCCTTTTTTATGGGATCAGATGGCGCCGAGCGCCCGGCCGGCTTCGACGCCTGCATCCCGGATGGCGATACGGACAGCATCCGACAGGGCGGTCATGTTCATGAACCCATGTACCATGCCGGGATGTTCGCGGACGCTGACCTTGACGCCGAAACTGGCCATCTTGTCGGCATAGGCGAGGCCCTCATCCTTGAGTGGATCCCAGCCGCACAGTACAAAATGTGCGGGCGGCAATCCCTTGAAGGCGGCAGGTTCGGCGAACAGGGGCGAGACGCGCGGATCCATGCGCTGGGCATGGTCGCCGATATAGGCGTCGCGAAAATATTCGAACAGATTGGCCGAAATGAAGAAGCCGCCTTCCTGGAAGGTCATCTTCTTTGTGCGGATGTCGACAAACTGGACGAGCGGATAGAGCAAAAGCTGGAAAGCGGGGCCCCGCTTTCCGGTGCGCACCAGTTCCTGCGCGAGGAAGGCTGACAGGTTCCCGCCGGCACTGTCGCCGCAGACGGCCAGCCGGTCCGGATCCACCCCGCAGATATCGGCATGGGTCGTGATCCAGTTCCAGGCTGCCAGCGCATCTTCGTGAGCGGCAGGAAATTTGTGTTCCGGGGCCAGGCGGTAGTCGACGGCGATGACCCGGGCGCGGGCCCCTTCGGCCAGGCGCCGGCAGATCATGTCATGGCTGTCGAGGTCACCCAGCACGAAGCCGCCACCATGGAAGAAGATGATTCCGGGGCCCGGCGGAATACCAGCGCCAAGGGGCGTGTAGATTCGCGCCTTCATCGGGCCGGCCGGGCCGGGCAGGGTGATCAGCGAGATATTGGCCATTTCCGGCGCGTCGCGTTCAATGGCGCGGCTGGCGACATAGAATTGCTGACGCAAACGGTCGACCGAGCCCTTCCAGTCCATGGCGGAAAAGTCCGGCATCTGGAGTTTGTCCATGAACTGGCGGAAGGTGTCATCAAGGCCCATGCGAGCTAAATGGCGTTTAATTGAGGCCTTGTGAAGACGTCATTCCGTCGCCAAGGTGATGGCATGAAAACTGTCGACGTCTTCTGGTCGTTCCGGTCGCCCTATTCCTATCTGGCCACAAAGCGCCTGCGCGCCCTGCCGCAGAAATGGGAGGTGCGGGTGCGCCCGCGGCCGGTCTATCCAATCGCGATCCGCACGCCGGAATTCTTTTCGGAAGTCCGCCCGCAATGGGTGCCCTATTTGATGCGGGACATCGTGCGCCTGTCCCAGTTTCTCGGTCTGCCACTGGGCCCGCTCAATCCGGATCCGGTGGTGATGAACATGATGACGCGGGAAATTTCCCCGGACCAGCCGCATATCGGGCGGCTGACGCGGCTGGGCATCCTGGCCTGTGAGGCCGGAGACGAAGCGGGCTGGGCGTTCATGGATGAAGTCTCGACGCTGATCTGGTCCGGCGGGGCGTGGACAGAAGGCGATGCCCTGGCTGAGGCCGCCGCCCGGGCGGGATTTGACCTGGCAGACCTCGATGCCCGGCAGGCGGCGGAAACAGAGCGGCTGGAAGCGGTGATCGCGGAGAACCAGGCGGCGCAGGACCCGCATCATTGGGGCGTACCGCTGATGGTGTTCGACGGAGAAGCCTATTTCGGACAGGACCGGCTGGACGTGCTTGAATGGCGGCTTGCCCAGTCCGGCATCGCGCGGCGCGCGGATTAGAGGTTCGGCAGGCCGCGGAAATCGTCAATCGCGACATTCTCGAAGTCCGCTGATCTCACCATGTCGGCGAAGACCCTTCCCTTCGTGCCCTGGGGCAGCGTCTTGAAGGCGGTCAGGGCCGTGACGCCCAGATCACAGACGTCAAGCGCAGCGAGGGCGGAGTCCGATGGCCCATCGCGGCCGGATGCCATCAGCAAGGGCATGATCTGGGGATCGGAAATCAGGGACATGGCGAGACTTTGCAGAGCCGCTTCGTCCCGTGAGGTGACCGGGCCGTGCTGGACCGGGTGGCTGCGGGCATCGCCTATCGCGCGGAAGGCATGGGCGAAGGAATCGAATGAATAGTCGGACAGTTCCGATCCGAGCTCGGCAAGATCCGATGCGGCCGCCATCTGGCCGGATAGACCGGAGACGGCGTTGAAATCCTGATAACGGCTGCCGGCGCACCATCGATGACGCGACCGGGATGCCTTGCGCAATCCCTTGCGGGTCATGTCCAGCCAGGCATCCACATGGCGCATGTCGGCCTGGGCCAGCTGATCGCTGTGACGGGCAAGCACGGTCGTGGCTTCCTCCATGGCGATGCGCGTATGGTCATAGGGTTGCGCCGTGGCGAGCCGGCGATCGAGCCGGTTGCGGGCGGCCGGGTCCACCTCTGCCATGGCGGCGAGAAAGTTGCGGGCAGACTTGCCTTCGAAGGCCGCATGGACGGCGGAGTCCTGTGCGGGGGCGTGGTGAGACGGCGTCAGGGTTGCCGCGGCGACCGGCTGCGGTGCGGGATCCGGTTTGGGCAGGCTGAGCACGGCAAAGAATGCGCCGGCGACGACGGTCAGCGTGATGGCCCCGAACACCAGCGTGTTCCCGCCCGACGATTTCGACTCGCCCCGTGCATCAAAGGTCATGCCGCTGTCCCCCAATAGAAACGGGAGCATAGGTGCAAAATCCTGACAAAGACTTATCAGGAATTAAAGCTCAATATAATCAGATGGTTGGAGCGGTTCAGGCTCAGGCTTCCGCTTCGACGGCGTTTACCACATGCGACAGGGCTTCCAGCATCAAGGGGGCTTCGAGCGCCTCTGCCATGACCCGGATGAGAGGTTCCGTGCCGGATTTGCGCACCACCATGCGGCCGCGCTCGCCCAGCATGTGATCTGCCTGCGCAAGGGCATCCTTCACGGTATCGCTGTCCAGCGGATTTGCGCCGCTGAACCGGATATTGACCAGCTTCTGCGGCGCGGGCGTGAAGACACGCAGCAATTCCGAGGTCGGCCGGTTGCTGGCTGACACGGTCTTGAGCACCTGCAGCGCTGCCAGCAGCCCGTCTCCGGTGGTGGAGACATCCGACAAGATGATGTGGCCGGACTGTTCGCCCCCGAGGTTGAACCCGTGCTGGCGCATATGCTCGCCGACATAGCGGTCACCGACCTGTGTCCGCGCGAGGGTCAGGCCCATCTCCTTGAGATATTCCGCGAGCCCCATATTCGACATGACGGTGGCCACCATGCCGCCGCCCTTCAGGCGTCCGGCGCGGTGCAACTCGCCCGCGATCAGCGCCATGACCTGGTCGCCATCCACTTCCTCGCCCTGTTCATCGACCACGACCAGGCGGTCGGCATCGCCGTCGAAAGCGATGCCGATATCCGCTTTCCGATCGAGCACGGCAGATCTCAGCTGGCCGGTAGACGTTGATCCGACCCCGGCATTGATGTTCATGCCGTCCGGCGTGTTGCCGATCAGGAAAAGATCTGCGCCGAGCTGGCGCAGGGCTGCCGGGCCGACTTCGAAGGCCGCGCCATGGGCGCAATCGAGCACGATCTTCAGGCCGGACAGATCCATGTCGGCACCGACCGTGTCCAGGCACCGGTCGAGATAGAGCGCGGTCGCATTGCCGAGCCGCTGCGGCGTCGTGATGGCGGCCGGCACCGCATAGGCGCCTTCGAACGCCGCTGCCATGGCGGCCTCGAGCGCCTCCTCGGTTTCGTCGGTCAGCTTGATGCCTTCGGGACTGAACAGTTTCAGGCCATTGTCATCGGCCTTGTTGTGGGACGCCGAGATCATCAGGCCCAGGGCGGCGCCGGTGGCGCGTGTCATCAGGGCAACGTTTGGCGTCGGTACGATGCCCAGCAGGACAGGCTGCAGCCCCATACTGGTCAGACCGGCGATCAGGGCAGCCTCGATCATTTCGCCTGACCGGCGGGTGTCGCGGCCGATCACGACTTCCCGGCCGCCTTCCGGCGCAAAGGTCCGCGCGGTGGCAATGGCCAGCCGCAGGGCGGATTCCGCGGTCATGGGCGGCGTATTCACGCGGCCGCGAATCCCGTCCGTACCAAAATATTGACGTGCCATGGGCGAATCCTCCGCAGGCGAGTCTGGCAGGAATACCGCCGGAAATCGAGACGGATCGTCAGGCGGGCGTCACGTCGCCATAGACGATGAAATGCGGATTGTCATAGCCGCGTTCGGTCTTTCCATAGAGCAGGGGCGTCCCGTCTTCTGTCAGCACCCGGCCGCCGGCAGCTTCTACGACCGCGTGTCCCGCAGCGGTATCCCATTCCATCGTCCGGCCCATGCGGGGATAGAGGTCTGCCTCTCCGGCCGCGATCAGGCAGAATTTCAGGGACGAGCCCGCGCCGACGGTTTCGGCGACATTGAACTTGCCGAGCCAGTCATCGGTTTCCGGGGACCGGTGGGATTTAGATGCCACGGCGGTCAGCCCGGCAGGCGGGGCCGGGCGGATCTTCATCGGACGACGGCTGGACGGCACGTCCCCACCCGGAGCGGCCTCGGCCTGCCAGGCGGAATTGTGGCTTTCAGCGACAAACAGGCGGTTGCGGGCCGGCGCATAGACGACCCCCATGACCGGGCGGCCATGTTCGATGATCGCGATGTTGACCGTGAACTCGCCATTCTTGTTGATGAATTCCTTCGTGCCATCGAGCGGATCGACCAGGGCGAAGCGATGACCGTGTTCGGGCACCTTGCCGTCGCTGAAGGATTCCTCGGCGACGACGGCCAGATCGGGTTCTGCCTCGGCCAGGCCTTGCAGAATCAGCGTCTCGGCGCGCTGGTCGGCTTCGGTGACCGGGGACGCATCTCCCTTGCGATCGACATCGAAATCGCTCTCATAGATGTCCATGATGAGTTTGCCGGCGTCGAGCGCAATTCGGGCGAGCTGGTCTGCTGAAATCGTCACTGTGTGTGGTCCCCCTGACTGAATGCGCGCCCTTCCTGTCAGCCGCGCGGGGGAGAGGCAACCCAATTCCTGCACGGCGTTGACGTGGCAGGCGCGCATGGGCAACATTTGCCCATGCGCTGACAGAGAGGGTGAAGATGATATCGCGTCGTCACATGCTGCTGCTGGGAGGCGCAGCCGCCTTGCCCTGGCCGGGACAGGCCCAGGATGCGCCGGAGGCCCCGAGGATCGCCCTGATCATGGGCAATGCGGCCTATCCGGCCGATATCGGGCCATTGGCCAATCCGGTAAATGATGCCCACCTGATCCGGGGAGCCATCGAGACCTGCGGGTTCAACCTGGTGACCGGCGATGTCGTTGTGGATGCCGACCGGTCGACCATGTTGCGCGCAATCCGCGAATATGTGCGCCAGATGGAGGCTGCCGGTCCGGACGCCATTGGGTTTTTCTATTATTCCGGCCACGGGGCCGCGCGCGAAAATCAGGGAAACTATCTGATCCCGGTCGAGGATGTGGATCTGCTCGACGAGGCCTTGTGGGACGATTCCGTCTCGATCGAATTCCTGATGGACAAGCTTGTGGCACTGGAAGCGCCGAGCGTCGTGGCGATCGATGCCTGCCGAAATGTGCTGCGTTTGCCGGAAGCCCAGCGTGCCCTGGGGGGCGGCGAGGCGTTCCGGGGGCTGCGACGCTCCACTGGCGGGGCAGGGGAGCGGAACATGTTCCTGTCCTTTGCCACCTGGGAAGGCGAGACGGCCAGCGATGGCCGCGCCGAGGATGGCGGGGGCCCCTATGCGAAATCGCTCGCGACGCGCCTGGCTGCGCCCGCCGTGACGGTGCGGGACCTGTTCGAGCAGGTTCGGGTCGATGTGCTGGAACGCACGCTGCAGCGCCAGGAACCGATGAATCTCAGCCGGTTGCAGCGCCGGTCCATCGATATCAGCATCGGCGATGAGGACGTCGTGTATGATCCCGACCGAATCTGGACGCCGCGCCCCAATCTGCGGCACGCGTTGGTCATCGCGAACAGTCATGCGGGCGCGGCCGGGCAGGACCTTCCCGAGGTTGCCGCCGATGGCGAGAAGGTGCGCGCGGCCCTGCAGGCCAGCGGCTATGATGCCGGCCTGACGCTGGATGCCGATCAGGCGGCCATCAGGGACGCGCTGGACGCATTCCGATACCGGCTGCGGGCGGCAGGGCCTGCGGCGGTGGGGGTAGTCTATTTTGCCGGCTATGGCACCGCGATTGCGGGGGAGAATTATCTTCTGCCGGACGGATTGCTGCCGGAAGACGAGTCCGGCGTCACGGCACACGGGGTGCCGCTGGGCGAAATCGTGTCCGGCCTGGAATCCGCCGGCGCGCAGGCGGTGGTGGTTCTGGTGGATTGCGGCCGGCCGTTCGAGCTAATGGGGAACAAGGGGGCCGAACCGGGCTTTGACCGGGAGTTTGGCCAGAACAATGTCGTGATTGCCTATGCCGATGCGCCGGAATCGACCCACGCCGATGCGCGGGATGCATCGCTCTTTGCCGCGGCCTTCGCCGCCCGCGTCCAGTCGCCAGACCGGGTCGACATTGAAACCGTCATGCGGCGCGTGTCTGCCGATGTGAAGGCGCAAACGGGCGGGCAGCAGACGCCCTGGTTCCAGTCGTCGTTGCCCCTGCCAATCTATTTCCGGGAAGGCATTCCCTGGCAGACTCCAAGCGCCGAGTAACGCGCCGGGCCTATTTCATCACATCCAGCAATTCGACCTCGAACATGAGATCGGCATTCGGCGGAATGGGGCCACCGGGCGTGCCCTGGGCGCCATAGGCAATGTCTGACGGGATATACATCAGCCAGCGGTCGCCCGGCTTCATCATCGCCAAGGCCTCGACCCAACCGGGGATCAGCCGGTCTGACGGGAACAGCTCCGGTTGGCCGCGCTGGAAGGCGCTGTCGAACAAATCGCCCGTCTCGGCGAGGCGGCCCTCGTAATAGACAGCGACCATCTGGCCGTTGACCGGGCTTTCGCCTGCCGGATCGCCGCTGTCGAGCACGACATATTGCAGGCCGGATTCGGTTTTCATGACTTCAGGAAGGTCGGGGTTCCAGGGCGTATACTTGGCCCAGGCTTCGGCATCCGCGGATTTCGGCTCCATCACCTCCACCAGTTCGACCTGGAAGACGAGATCGTCCCCGGCCTTGATGACATCGCCGCGATTGGCGTTTCCGTAGGCCAGTGCGTTCGGGATGTAGAAGAGGTAGGTGTCGCCTTCGCTCATCAGCTGCAGGCCCTGGGTCCAGCCTGGAATGACCTGGTTCAATCTGAACATCGAAGGTGATCCGCGATCATAGGAGGAGTCGAACTTCTCGCCGGCGGCGGTGCGACCTTCATAATGAACGCGGACCATGTCGGTCGGCACCGGGCTGGCGCCGTCTTCCGGCCCTTCCTTCAGGACGATGTATTCGAGGCCAGCCATGCCGGTTTCCACGCCATCCCGGCTGGATTCCCAGGGCAGGTAAGTGCTGAACGTCGCGTCCAGGTCGGACGTGTCGGAACCATTGCTGCAGGCAGCGACGAAGCCGATGGCGGCAAGGGCGGCAAGGGTGCGGCGGAACATGGGACTCTCCAATGGGACAGGGTTCGCTAGGGTCTAGGCGGGAACAAGGGCAAAGTCATCTCGCCGCTGTCAGAGCGGGCGGGGCGGATATCCGGCCTGGGCGAGCGCGTCGATCACTTCCTGCGTGTGCTGCGCATCGCGGGTCTCGATCAGGATGTCGAATTCCGCGCCCTTGGCCGGGACGTCAAGTGCGATCCGGTTGTGCGCGACTTCCATGATGTTGGCGCCCTGGTCGCCGATGATCTTGGAGACGAGCGCGAGCAGGCCTGGCCGGTCGTCCCCGATGATGCGGATGGAGGCGAGCCGGTGCTCGCGCACCAGCGCGCGGGTCAGCACCGAGGACAGGAGGCGCGTGTCGATGTTCCCGCCGCACAGGACGAGGCCGACCTTGCGTCCCTGAAAGCGGGTGGGGTGGGCCAGAAGCGCGGCAAGCCCGGCCGCGCCAGCGCCTTCGGCAATGGTCTTCTCGACTTCAACAAACAGGGTGATGGCGCGCTCGAGATGCTCTTCCTCGACCAGCACAATGTCGTCGACCAGTTCGGCGCAAATCTGGCGGGTCAGCTCGCCCGCTTCCTTGACGGCGATGCCTTCGGCAATCGTGGCCCCGCCGGTCTTGGGAGTCTCGCCGCGCAGCGCGGCATGCATGCAGGGATACATGGCCGCTTCGACGCCGATGATCTTGATGCCGGGTTTCAGCGCCTTGGCAGCGATGGCGATGCCGCTGATCAGCCCGCCGCCGCCAATCGGCACGACCAGCGTGTCGAGATCCGGATTTGCCGCCAGCATTTCCAGCGCAATCGTCCCCTGTCCGGCGATGATGTCCGGGTCATCGAAAGGGTGGATGAAGGTAAGGTTGTCGCGTTCGCAAACCTCCAGCGCATGGTGCTTGGCCTCGTCGAAGATCAGGCCTTCGAGCAGGACGCGCGCGCCATGATTGCGGGTGTGTTCCACCTTGTTGAACGGGGTGGTCTTGGCCATGACGATGGTGGCCGGAATGCCGAGACGGCGGGCGTGATAGGCCACGCCCTGCGAATGATTGCCGGCGGAAGCGGCGATGACTCCGCGCCGCTGCTCATCCTCGGTCAGCTTGGACAGCTTGTTGAGGGCACCGCGTTCCTTGAAGGCAGCGGTAAAC
>MRWF01026626.1_pt1 | contig 151315 bp, 146 predicted proteins | sample 1013331 | NCBI WGS metagenome assembly MRWF01 (sample SAMN06117577, study PRJNA244670) | biofilm metagenome | biome: Water; feature: Cathode Biofilm; material: Biofilm; isolation source: microbial consortium enriched at the cathode of a solar microbial fuel cell | place: USA: District of Columbia... | reverse complement strand
CTGGTCCCCCGACGCCCCCACGTTGATCAGCAGGTGGTTCCCGCTCCGCGTCAGGGCCACATCCGTCGTCGCAATCCCCGCGCCCAGGATGATCTTGTCCACATACGCATTGTTCCCATACTGCTCATCGATGGTGTCCTGGCCGTCACCCAGGTTGAAGTAATACCGGTCCTCGTAGTAGCCTCCTTCGAGCGTGTCGCTGCCGGTCCCACCGGTAAAATACGCCGACGCATAGCCGTCCATGACCAATGTGTCGTTGCCGGCGCCACCATAAAGATAACCCTCTTTCAGGATCAGACTGTCATCCCCGTCGCCCCCGTACAGCGTGTCGATTCCGGTGCCACCGTCCAGTACGTCGTTGCCGGCGTCTCCGTACAAGGTGTCGTTACCGCTCAAACCAGTGATCGTGTCATCCCCACCGTGACCATAGATGACGTCCTTGTGGCCGTTCAACCCCGCCAGCGTCTCGCCGGCCCCGGTCCCGTGCACTTCCAGGCCCAGACTGTTCAACGTCCCAACATCCCACACCGTGCCGTCGTCGAAGTGCAGTTCCTCCACCCGGTGCCGTGGGTCCAGATACCAGTTCTTCACCTTGAGCTGGTCCCCCGACGCCCCCACGTTGATCAGCAGGTGGTTCCCGCTCCGCGTCAGGGCCACATCCGTCGTCGCAATCCCCGCGCCCAGGATGATCTTGTCCACATACGCATTGTTCCCATACTGCTCATCGATGGTGTCCTGGCCGTCACCCAGGTTGAAGTAATACCGGTCCTCGTAGTAGCCTCCTTCGAGCGTGTCGCTGCCGGTCCCACCGGTAAAATACGCCGACGCATAGCCGTCCATGACCAATGTGTCGTTGCCGGCGCCACCATAAAGATAACCCTCTTTCAGGATCAGACTGTCATCCCCGTCGCCCCCGTACAGCGTGTCGATTCCGGTGCCACCGTCCAGTACGTCGTTGCCGGCGTCTCCGTACAAGGTGTCGTTACCGCTCAAACCAGTGATCGTGTCATCCCCACCGTGACCATAGATGACGTCCTTGTGGCCGTTCAACCCCGCCAGCGTCTCGCCGGCCCCGGTCCCGTGCACTTCCAGGCCCAGACTGTTCAACGTCCCAACATCCCACACCGTGCCGTCGTCGAAGTGCAGTTCCTCCACCCGGTGCCGTGGGTCCAGATACCAGTTCTTCACCTTGAGCTGGTCCCCCGACGCCCCCACGTTGATCAGCAGGTGGTTCCCGCTCCGCGTCAGGGCCACATCCGTCGTCGCAATCCCCGCGCCCAGGATGATCTTGTCCACATACGCATTGTTCCCATACTGCTCATCGATGGTGTCCTGGCCGTCACCCAGGTTGAAGTAATACCGGTCCTCGTAGTAGCCTCCTTCGAGCGTGTCGCTGCCGGTCCCACCGGTAAAATACGCCGACGCATAGCCGTCCATGACCAATGTGTCGTTGCCGGCGCCACCATAAAGATAACCCTCTTTCAGGATCAGACTGTCATCCCCGTCGCCCCCGTACAGCGTGTCATTGCCGGTGCCACCGTCCAGTACGTCGTTGCCGGTACCGCCTAAAATCAAATTATTATTGCCAGAGCCCGTTATAGCATCACCATCATTTGTTCCACCAATATATTCGCTATCGTTAATTTTTGATGACCAAGCTTCCAATTGAGTGCCAGTCAATGCATCATTAATTTCAGCGGTGATATCAGAAAATGATATGTTTAATTCTTCTTTTAAGCTATTTAACGCCTGACGATGGTTCGCCCAATAAGCAATTGCATTTTCAAAATTCGATGGCTGGTTATCAAAGATGTTTTGAACAATATCTGGTAGTTGTCCGCTGATCTGCACACTGTCATCCGAGTAGTTATATGTGGCAGTTGATAAGTAGAAATCACCATGGGTCTGAATAAATAGCCGAGTCAAAATCGAGGAACGAAGCGTTTCCCAAGCATCCTCCATTACAGAAATAGCCTGGCCTATGACATCACTTGTATTGTAGGCTGTCGAGTAATACGCTTCGCCCATGAATGCTTCCAGGCTTTCCAGTTTCCTTGCATCAAGATATCCGCCCCGACTGTCCTGGTCTACATTCGCAGATCCTGTCCATTCAATGATTATTCTATCAACTTGTTGATTGATGCTTTCCAAAGAATTTAATGCATTATCGGAAAACTCTTGCACAAGATTCTTCAGCGTCTCGTTTTGGGACATGGCGATATGTAAGTCTGCTACATTGCCATAACCTCGCGCCTTGGGCAGCAATAAAGCCTCGAATTTCAGTTCATAATCGCCAATGTAACGGGTGTTGCGTTTATCCACTTCAAAAAAGACATCGCCGATATCGCCGCTTGAGCCGTCACTCCGGGTGAACGTGGAGACCAGTGGTACCGAGTGGCCGTTGATAGTTTGGGAGGAAGATTGTGCGTTGAGATCAATGCTGACGATATTATGATCCGAGAGTGTCTTTAACTCATCCGTAGTGGACAGGCCATCCTGGTTCAGATCCCGCCAAACCCTGAGATCAGAGTACTGTGTATCAGAAGCATCAATAACACCATTTGCATTCGTATCGAACTCCGCCAATGCGGCAAACCCGTCAGCCGCGGTTTCGGTGCCACCATTGATGGGCGTGTTATCGCCAAATACTTCTGTACCGTCATCAATGGTACCGTTGGCGTTACGGTCATAGACAAGGAACCCATCATCCGGCGATACCCAGCCGGTGAGTTCGGCATACTGATTTACATCGTGATCGAAATGAATGCCGGATCCATCAAGCGGGGAGAGTTCAAGGCCGTCACCGTCCAGATCAAGCACCAGTGGTGATGATGCGGCGCCTATGGCTTCCGCCTGGGTGAACAGGCCGAGGATGTCGTCGAGGAAGTCGCCTATATTTTCTGCTGCCACATCCATAATGCTTTTTGCTTCATTTGATAAATCCTCTAATTCATCAAGAGTCTCATTTAAGAAGTTTCTTACATCATTAATTGAAGACTGCTTTACTTCTTCATATTTATTTACAAAATCTTCAATGAAATCCGTCGTATTATTTACGGCAACTTCATGAGCTTCTTCAACAGCATCTGAAATAGATTGATATTGATCACCAATCCAATCTCTTATTTCATCATATAAATAAACCGCAGATTCTCCAAGATCTTCTACATTTTCAGCTTGATCATCAATCCAATCCATTAAATCCTTTATAGGCTTAATTGCATCTTGCACTAGCGGCGTTGATAACACGCTATCGCCATCCCTAGAACCTGGCGCGAAATATCCATCTACATTATCTTGCGATGGCGCCGAAAGACCGGCGTTTTCTAACGCCTCATCTACTATCGTATTAGAATTATCATTGAGAACTCTGTAAAGTCTATCATCAGATTCAATATCATCCATTGTTTGCTTTATAACATTCCATTCATTTGATAAATCTTGCGCTTGAACTATTACTTCACCAGGATCATCATTTTCTCTATCAAAATCCGCAAAAGTTTCATCGTACACACCATGTTCGGTTACGATTTCCCCCAAGGGTTCTGAGCCACTACTATCTATTGTTTCACTTGATGTTTTTATCAAAGTATCTGAAAAATCATTAGCTCTTACACTTGTTCCACCACGAGTGGCAAATTTATTTCCATCAGAATCAGTATAAACAATATACTTATGATAGAAAGCAGTCCCGTTTATATCTCCTAATAATGTATAAAAGACTTCGATTGTCTCCATATTATTTCTCCCTAAAGTGACCTATAAACGATTTTTGCATAGATTTTCTCAACCACGTTGCTCTTAACAAATAAATAAATCTCGATAACGTCTCCAAAACCAAAGTTATACCATTTTCTTGTGTCGTGTCCTGCTGAATAAATAACATCATACTGGGGTTTCATTTCCATTAGCGTTTCATTTATTCTATATGTAAAAGAATTTTCACTAAGAACTCTAAGCGAGTCGTCTACTTTATCACCTATGGAAATATGATTTGCAACAACGGTTGTAATATCGACATTGCTGTCGGTATTTGTTTTCCTAAATGACAAAACATCATCAAGCATAGTATCTGCATTACAAACATTTAAAAAAAACAATGAAAAAATTAATACTAAATGTTTCACAATAGCTCCAATCAATATGTATTTGTGCGTTTTGATAGAATGATGCTTGTATGATCAAAATATAAATTGATCATCAACGCTCCCTCACACTCTCATCTTTATATCTCAGTAACGGGCTTAACAAGAATTCAATCAGTTTGCATTTACACATATTCATCTCCACTATCACGGCCATACCGGGATTCAGGTTTACGGTTTTGTCATTAACAAGCATGGTGGTCTTCGTCATCTTTATCCGCGTGACATAAACCAACCCAAGGTTTTCGTCGGCGGTAGCATCGTTGGAATGGTTTTTGATTTCTCCATCAATGGCGCCGTATTTGGTGAAGGGAAAGCTCTCGACCTTGATTTCGGCGGGCTGGCCTTCGTGCACGAAGCCTACATCCTTGTTTTGCAACCAGGCTTCCACTTCGATGGCGTCTTGTTCCGGTACGGTGCGCATCAGTTCCTGCGCCGGGGTGACGATGTCGCCGATGGTGTGAATGGCCAGTTGATGGACCTTACCGGTGACCGGAGACAACAGATTTTGCAGGGTGACTTTCTTATCAGCCTTGATCCGTTCCTGCTCCAGGGTGGTAATACGGTTTTCGATTGTTCTTCCCTGTCCATGGCCTCATATGAATAATAAGGGTTCAGCGGTGTGTTGGTTTTACCATGGGCATGATAATGGAAACTGAAGCAGGGATAATCGCCCGGATGTATCAGCATCGCGGGCCGTACCGGGTTCATCCCGATATAGGGGTAAAGAGCGGTTAGTAACGATATTTTTCCGGAGGAATATAAACAGGACGAACGGTTATGTTCACACCGGACCACGTGGCAGGAAACAGGTGGAAGTGACATCCCGGGTTTCCGTGGCATTATTTGCTCCTTAAATATCGCCTCTGGTGAATAAGATAACGATCTTATGGGATATTTCAAGCGGTAATTGCAATCTAAATCCTTCTTGTTTGGCCCGGCCGTATCAGGGATTTACACAGATTTCCGTATTTTTAATTACTCAGCTATTTCTATTATTGCAATTCCTCATCAGTTACCAAACGGTAACTTGTACTGCGACCGCCGCCGGGGTTTTGAATAATTATGCCGCGTTCAAGCAGGTCACGGATATCACGCAGGGCTGTATCATTCGAACATTTTGCAATTTTGGCATATTTGGATGTGTTCATATAACCTTTAAACCCGCCAAGCATACGGTTAATAACCAACTTCTGCCGTTCATTAACAGTTTGCTGATTGGCCTTCTCCCAAACCCGGGCTTTGTAAAGAACAGATGAGAGCGTGCCTTCAGCGCTTTCAATTGCCCGGCCAAGACAATCAAGAAACCAGTCAAGCCAGGAAGTGATATCAAGATCATTCTTCTGTTGTTGCTCAAGGCATGCGTAATAATCCTTGCGTTCGGCCTCTATTTGCGCGGACATGCTGTAGTAACGCTCCTTGCTGCCGTCTGACCGCGCAAGCGACATATCGGCAATGGCACGGGCGATTCTTCCGTTACCATCTTCAAAGGGATGGATGGTTACAAACCGGAAATGCGCAATGCCGGCCTTAAGAACCGGATCGATTGTCGCATCCTCTGCATTAAACCACTCAAGAAAACGCAGCATCTCCTTTTCGAGCCGCTCTGCATGAGGGGCCTGGAAATGAACTATCTCCCGGCCAACAGGGCCGGAAACGACCTGCATAAAGCCGGAAGCTTCCGTGCGCCATGCACCAACTGTAATCATACGCATGCCACTCCGGCCGGTCGGAAACAAGGCGGCATGCCAGGCATACAGACGTTCACTCGTCAGTGCTTTATGATGATTCTGCGTCGCATCCAGCATCATTTCTACGATGGCTTCAACATCACGCCCGGCCGGAATCAGGCCGCCTGTCTCTATACCCAGGTGGCGAGCGAGGGATGACCGGACTTCGTCCGGATTCAGCTTCTCACCCTCGATTGCGGATGACTTAACTACATCTTCGGTCAACGTATGGAGGCTGGCTTCCGTCCTGAGCTCAAATCCCAGGACTTTCATTCGGCCGAGCAATTCACCTTGCCGATAGCGCAGGACGGAAAGCTTTGAAGACAGCTTGTCCCTGTCCCAGGTAAAATCCGGCCAATCCGGTTTCTCGTGAATGTAGGTCATAATCTCCGCATCTTCTGCGGTGAATATAACATCTAATCACCGCAAATTGAATAATTACCGCGTTATGTGCGGTGAATAAGGGGCTTAATCACCGCATAACGGGCTTTTACACGAACGGAAACGGTTGTAGGTAGATTCCAGGTTCGGATCTCTGGCTGGCATTACGGCAATCTTAATGCGAGTCCCACTGCGCCGGCAGGTTGCGCCTTGTCTATCGTCGGTGATTAAGATGACAATCGATGGGTTATTTCAAGCACTTGTCCTGGTAAGAATTCTAAGCATCCAGCCCCGGCACCATTCAGACTACTGTAATCTGTTACCTGTTACCTGTTACCTGTTACCTGTTATCTGTTATCTGTTATCTGTTACCCGTTACCCGTTACCCGTTACCTGGATCTGGCTTCCTGACCACGATCATAGCCTCGTTCCTGATTCCCTGTTCCAGATCGCCGGCATCGGCATTGTCGGAGTAAAACAGAACTTCCAAATCAGCGAAAGTCTGCAGCAGTTCATTGCTTTTCAGCAGGTAGTCCGGGTTGGTGGGGCCGATGTCATTGACTTTTAATCGGGTAAAAGTCTGGTAGAAGAGCAACCCGCCGGCTGTCAGTGCAGCAGGCAGTGACGGCATCAGTGAGCGTTCCAGAAAATGGCTGACGACGATAACGTCAAAACTGTTTTCATCCGGTGGAGTGGTAGCTATGTCCCGGACCTCGGCTCGGATGTTCAGTCCTTCATGTTGTGCATAGTTATCGAGTTTGCGGATGGCTTCCGTTGAAATATCCCAGGCGTGTGTTTCCAGACCTTGACGGCACAGGTATATGGCGTTTCGTCCCAGGCCGCAGGCCAGGTCCAGCGCCCTGCCGTGACGGGGCAACAGGAAGGACTGCCGCTTCAGGACCATGCACGGTGGAAAAAACCCATGCTGATCGCCGGCGTAAACGCGGTCCCATTTGTCGCGTAACTCACTGTTCATAATTACTTGCGCCAGAAAGCCGGTGATATCAGCACCAGCAGGGTAAAGATCTCCAGCCGGCCGAGTAGCATGGCCACGCAGAGAATCCATTTTGCCGCGTTACTGATATCACCGTAATGCGCACTGACCGCTCCCAGTCCGGGACCAAGGTTGTTCATACATGCCGCCAATGCCGAGAAAGCGGTTACCTGGTCCAGACCCGTAGCCATCAGCGAGAGCAATAAAAAAGTGAAAGTTGCCACATAGGTGGCGAAAAATCCCCAGACAGCATTAATGACCCGTTCCTGTACCGGTTTTTTATTGAGTTTGATCGGGATAATGGCATTGGGATGGATCAGTCGTTTGATTTCCCGAATGCCCTGCCGGTACAAAAGCAACACACGGATGACTTTCAAGCCGCCACCGGTGGAGCCGGCACAGGCGCCGACGAAGCTGGCAAACAGTAACAGTACCGGTAAAAAGCTCGGCCAGCCCTGGTAGGCTGTGGTGGTAAAACCGGTGGTCGTGGCAATGGATACCGTCTGGAACAGGCTTCTCAATACGGCATCTGAAATATCTTCATAAAAATCCTGTTCCACCAGGTAAACCGAACAGACGATAAAAACAACCAGCAGGATATAAAGGTAGGCCTTGAATTCCGTGTCATAGCGGTAAGGTTTGAGACTGCCGTGACGCCAGGCGTGAAAGTGTAACGTGAAGTTGATGCCGGAAATCAACATGAAAACGACGGCAATGAGTTCTATGCCAGCATTGTTGTAATGACCAATGCTGGCATCGTGCGTTGAGAAGCCGCCGATTGAAACGGTGGAGAAACTGTGACAGAGCGCATCAAAAAGGGTCATGCCGGCCAGCCAGTAGAAAAAAGCGCAGGCTATCGTCAGGGTTAGATAGATATACCAGAGTGCCTTGGCTGTTTCCGTTATGCGTGGTGTCAGCTTGGAATCTTTCAGGGGGCCCGGCGTTTCAGCGCGGTATAACTGCATGCCGCCGATACCCAGGATGGGCAGAATAGCAACCGCCAGTACGATGATGCCCATGCCGCCCAGCCACTGCAACTCCTGGCGATAAAACAGAATGGATGGCGGCAGGCTGTCGATGCCGACGATAACGGTGGCCCCGGTGGTGGTCAGGCCGGAAATGGATTCAAACACGGCATCTGTGAAACTGAGGTGAGGCACATCGGACAAGGCCAGCGGCACGGCGCCGGTCAGGCCGAGCACGGTCCAGAACAGCACCACAACCACAAAGCCGTCACGCAGTCTCAGTTCACGCCTGATGTGACGGACCGGCAACCAGAGCAGGACTCCGCTGACCAGGATGCCGGTGAAAGCATAGACGAAAGCAATAAAACCCGAGTCTCCAAACCAGAAACCAATCAATATCGGCGGCAACAGGGTAATACTGAAGACCGAGAGCAAAATCCCGAGAATGCGCTGTATAACCGCCAGTTGCATCAGTCAGTATGGTTCGTTGCTGAGCAGGGTTGTACGGCAGATTGATTCCGGTTGGTCACAGGAATGTCACTCCCACCTGGAACAGGCGTTCGACGTCATTGACATGTTTTTTATCGGCAACGAGCAGTATCACGTGGTCTTCTGCCTCGATAACTGTATCGTGATGGGCAATGATTACCGCGTCATTACGTACAATGGCCCCGATGCTGGTTCCCGGTGGAAGTTTGATGTCCTGTATCCGGCGGCCCACCACTTTCGAGGTGTTCTCATCACCGTGAGCGACGGCCTCGATGGCCTCGGCGGCGCCACGGCGTAATGAATGAACAACCACGACATCACCCTTGCGGATATGCGCCAGCAGGCTGCCGATGGTGGCCTGCTGCGGTGAAATGGCGATGTCAATGACATCGCTTTGCACCAGGTCCACGTACGCCGCACGGTTGATCAGGGACATGACCTTGTCGGCGCCGAGACGTTTGGCCAGCATGGAGGAAATGATGTTGGCTTCATCGGCATTGGTGACGGCGCAGAATATATCCGTATCCTCGATATTTTCATCCAGCAGCAGATCCTCGTCCGCGGCATCTCCATGCAGGACTATGGTTCTGGTCAGTTGCTCGGATACGTAGTTTGCGCGTTCCAGGTTATGCTCGATCAACTTGACGAGGTACTTGTTTTCCAGCGCCTGCGCCAGGCGCACACCGATGTTGCCGCCGCCGGCCAGCATGATGCGGTTGACGCTTTTTACCACGGTACGGATTTTTCTCAACAGGTTGTTGATATGCTTGGGGGCGCCCAGGATAAAAATCTCGTCGTCCTCCTCGATGATGCTGTTGCCATCGGGGATCAGACCCTCGCCCTGCCGGAAGATGGCAACGATGCGGTATTCCACGTTGGGCAGTTGCTTTTGCAGGTATTTGATTGCCTTGCCGGCAAGCTGGCCGTCCTTGTGCGCCTTGACGGCGACCATAAGCGCACGGCCGTTGGCAAAATCGAGCACCTGAAGAACACCCGGAAAAGTGAGCAGCCGTTCAATATACTCGGTAACGACCTGTTCCGGGCTTATAAGCACATCAATCGGCAGCGCCTCCTGGGCGAACAACTGTGTGTTGCGTAAATACTCGATGTTCCTGACCCGGGCAATCTTGGTTGGCGTATGAAACAGCGTGTAGGCTACCTGGCAGGCGATCATGTTGACCTCATCGCTGTTGGTGACAGCGATGATCATGTCGGCATCTTTTGCCCCGGCCATGCCCAGCACGGACGGGTAGGAAGCGACGCCGCAGATGGTTCTCAAATCATAATGTTCACTGAGGTATTGCAGGCTGGCCGGGTTGGTATCGATAACCGTGATATCGTTGGCTTCACTAACGAGATTGATAGCGACGGATGTACCGACCTGGCCGGCGCCGAGAATGATGATTTTCATATGTTAACCAGTGTATAGCGTGAATTCAGTCTGTATTTAGCATCTAGCGGCGGCTCAGGTCTTGATATCGATGCCCAGCGATTTCAGTTTCCTGTACAGATGCGTGCGTTCCATTCCGGCGGCAATGGCCACCTTGCTGACACTGCCATGGTTTTCCTGCAGATGATGCTCGAAGTAGGCCTTCTCGAACTGTTCGCGGGCGTCACGGATCGGCATATCGAATCCAGGGTAATTACGTGTTTCACCAACCGGGCCCGGTTTGCCCAGATGCTGTTCGATCTCGTCAACATCGATCACTTCATCGCTGCCCATAATCAGCAGGCGCTGAACCAGGTTCTTGAGTTCGCGCACGTTACCCGGCCAGTTATGACGCCGCAAGCGGTTCTGCGCGGCTACCGAGAATTTGCGGTAGGGCAGGCCTTCGGTCTCGACAAAATGCCGGACGTAATATTCGAGCAGTTCGGGAATATCCTCGCTGTGTTCACTCAATGGCGGAATGTCGAGCGGAACAACACTGAGCTGGTAGAACAGATCGTCACGGAATTCGCCTGACTTGACCAGGGCTTCCAGATCACGGCTGGTGGCGGCCACCACGCGAATCTCAATACCTATGGATTCGGTACTGCCCTGACGTATGATCCGGCCCTCCTCAAGTGCATTCTGTAATTTCGCCTGCACGGCCAGGTCCATGTCGGCGATGTCCTTCAGGAACAGGGTGCCGCCCATGGCTTTTTCAATAAACCCGGTTTGTATACGATCGTCGTCCTCGCTGCCGAACAGTTCCAGCAACGCATTGGAACCTGCCATCGAGGAAATCCCGACGGAGATGAAAGGCCCATCCGCGCGGTCGCTCTCCGCATGCAGAAAACGCGCGTACAATTCCTTGTCAGTGCCCGAATCACCGCGCACCAGCACCGGGGCCTTGTGATTGGCAATGCGTTTGATTTGTTCGCGCAGGCTGTTCATGGCCTCGCTCTTGCCGACCGGCGTGGTCTCGAAACGGCCGTATTGTTTGAGGCGGATGTTTTCACGCTGAAGACTGGTGTTTTCCAGTGCGTGTTTGACCGTCAGCAGCAGCTTGGCCAGTGACAGGGGTTTTTCAATGAAGTCATAGGCGCCCAGCCGTGTGGCTTCCACAGCGGTTTCCACCGTGCCATGACCGGACATCATGACGACCGGTACATCCATGCGGCCGCTGTCGGACCAGTCCTTGAGCAGGGTTATGCCGTCGATATCCGGCATCCAGATATCGAGCAGGATGAGATCCGGATTCGAGGTGCTTTTTATACGTTTGGCCTGTTCACCGTTTTCCGCAACGTTGACACTGAAGCCTTCGTCCTCAAGGATTTCTTTAACCAGTGAACGGATATCCGGTTCATCATCAACGACCAGTACCGTGCCCGCACTCATCCCGTTTTACTCATGTCCGCCAGCGGCTCCGGGACTGATTGTCCCAGCGGCAGGCGGATACAGGCGCAGGCGCCGGGTCCCGGGTCATTGTTTTCAAGCCATACCATGCCGCCATGTTCTTCCACGATGCGCTTCGTAATTGCCAGACCCAGACCAGTGCCCTTGGTTTTATTGGTTACATACGGGTCAAACATCTGATCCTGCATATTATCGGCAATTCCACTACCCGAGTCACGGATTCTGATTTCTATGGATTCCACGTTGCGTTCCGAAATCCGGGTGCTGCTGATCAGGATCACGGAGTTATCGGGACTGGCATCAATGGCGTTCTTGATCAGGTTGTTGAAAACCTGGCGCATGCGCCTGGCGTCAATGTCCACCGGCGGCAACTCCGCGGTCAGGGATGTCTCGATGTTAATCACATCATCACCGGAATAGAGATCGGCCACTTCCCGGATCAGTTTATTGATATCCGTGGGCGCCGACTCCAGCGTCGGTGGCCGTGCGTAGTTGGAGAAGCTGTTGACCATGTCTTTCATAGTCTCCACCTGCTGCACGATGGTATTGGTCAGCCGGTCCAGTGTTTCGGCATCCTTCGCTTCCATGGAGTGCAGGTATTTGTGGCGCAGACGTTCGGCGGCCAGCTGGATCGGTGTCAACGGGTTCTTGATCTCATGCGCCAGCCGCCGGGCAACCTCGCTCCAGGCAGCCTCTTTCTGACCCTGTAACAACACCGTGATGTCATCGAAGACGATGACATACCCCTGATCTGTCTCCATTTCAGGGAGCATGGCACCGCTGCACATCAGGACCTGGCGGCCCGCGGCGCCAAAAATCGTGATTTGTTCGCGCCAGTCTTTCTGCCGCTCGGTGATATTTTCGGCGATCAGGTCTATGAAGCTTTCCAGGTAGCCATTGCTGGCGCGCACCTGCTCGAGCGTCCTGTCCTGCAGTGCGGCCGCGGGGATGTTGAGGATTTGGCCGGCACTGTCATTGACCGTCTGGATCACCGTGTCCCGGCCAATCACCATGACCCCGGAAGACAGGCGGGCCAGTACTGTTTCAAGATGGGCGCGCTGGGCCTCGGCTTCCTGCTGGCTACGGTTGACAGCGTCCCTGGCATCGGCCAGTTTCTGGGTCATGGCATTGAAAGAAGCGACCAGAAAACCCAGTTCGTCGCGACTGGTCACCGGCAGTTGCTTGGTGTAATCGCCGTCGGCCACGGCACGGGTACCCTCGGCGAGATCCCTGACCGGTGAAGCCAGCTTTTTCGCGGTATAAAACGCAGCCCAGACTACGCTGAACACGGAAAACAGCAGGACCATGGTCAGGATCATGATGAAACTCAGTTTCAATTGTTCGCGCAGGTACGAGAGTTCCTTGTATTCAACGAAGGCATCCTGAACGCTTGCTGCAAGCTCGTTCATGCGTTCGGTGACGGGAAACAGGGCTTGTACAATGCGGGCACTGTTCTTGCCTCCGAATTCCGGGACATTGACCACGACGCGAATATACAGGCCGGTGTCCTTGACCGGATCCAGGCCCACGTAGCTGTTGCCCTGTTGCAGTTGCAGCAGGATGGTTTCATCCGGGCGATCCGGCACCAGGCTGAGGCCCTCGCCGGTACTGGAAGCGATGATAGTGCCCTGGCGGGTCAGCAGCGTCAGTTCTTCGGCGGCGCTGCGTGCGCGCATCTCATCGATTTCGAACGGCGATGCCGCATCACTGGTGCCGCGCAGTTCCTCGGCTATCTGCCGGGTCTGTTTCAACAGTTCGCGCATGCGACCGTCCAGGGCCAGGCGGCTGAGTTCCAGCGAATTATCCAGCGCCTGCTCGACCCTGAGGTCGAACCAGTTATCGATGCCGCGCATCAGGAAATCGAGGGAAAAGTAATAGAGCACAAGCACCGGGGTAACAGACAGGATCGAGAACATGGTGACCATGCGCAAGGTCATGACCGCGCCGGGAACCCGGTTTCTCAGTTCCCTGGCAAGACGTCTGAAATTCAGAACAATAAGGGTAACCAGGGTGATGAGGCCGAGCGTGTTGAATACCAGCAGCCAGGAGTAGAGATTGCCGAAGCGGCCTGAATCCTCCAGTGCCATGCTCATCATCTGTAAAGACAGCAGCATGAAGCTGAACAACAAGATGCCCAGCAGTAATATGGGGCGGCCCTTGGCGGTCATGGCGTCAGCACCACGCTTTTCCAGCGGGAGGACAGTTGCCAGTCCGTGGATATATAGCTCAGAGGCCGTAATGGAGCCGGCAAGTAGGTGTTGTCGAGCACGACACGAATACGGATTGCATAATTCCTGTCTGGTTCAAACAGGTCCGCATCCGCGTAGGGATAATCGCTGATTCGGCCCATGCTGTTGAGCGCAGCCTCCAGGGTCCTGAAGTCATCACGACGGAAACGGTTGTATTCAGTCAGGAGGTAACGCTGACTCAGCGGGTGGTATTCCAGCCGGTAAGCCAGTGTGTCCATGTTGATAGTTTTGTCCCAGAGCAATTGCCGTTTCATCAGGGTTTCGATCACGACATTAAAATGAAGTGCCACGCCATGCTCAAGCGCCCTCAGCACTTCATTGGAAAAGTCATAGGATATTCTGGCATCGAGCAAATAGCGGTTGTCTTTTTTAAACGAATGCAGTGAGTCCACGGAGATACCCCTGGCCAGCGCCGGTTCGCAGAGTACGGTCAGGAAGAAAAATGAGCCTAAAATAATCGCGGATTTCAGTCTGCTTTTCATTATCGGATTTTTTTCATGCGGGCGAAATAAAACCCGTCGAGATCCTGTTGTCCGGGAAGGATCTGGCAGCCGTATTGCGTCCTCGTACCCGGGCATTGATCAATCAGATCCAGTTCGACATTTTGGCCCTGATCGAGAAAATTCCCGATGATTTCATCGTTCTCACGGCGCATGATTGAACAGGTCACATAAAGAAGCTTACCGTCACTGGCCAGTAACGGCCAGAGCGAATCCAGTATGTTCATTTGCACGGTGCGGATGGCATCGATATCAGCGGGTTGACGCAGCATCTTGATATCGGGATGGCGGCGGATTACGCCGGTGGCGGAACAGGGGGCATCGACAAGGATGCGATCGAAAGGCTCGCCGTCCCACCAGGTATCGGGCTGAGTGACATCCGCGGTCTTGATCACGGCCTCAAGCCCCAGTCGCTCCAGGTTCTCCCGGAGCTTATGCAAGCGTGCATTTTTGATATCCACGGCCAGCAGCGAGTGTAATCGCGGTTCGCGTTCGAGTATGTGGCAGGTTTTACCGCCCGGCGCGGCACAGGCATCGAGCACGCGGTGTCCCGGGGCCGCTTGCAGGAGAGCGGCGGCGAGTTGGGCGGCGCCATCCTGAACACTGACCAGTCCCTCATTGAAGCCGGGTAATTCGCCGGTTTCGTATGCTGATTCCAGGATCAGTCCTTGCGGACAAGCGCTGATTTCCCGGTATTCAATGGATTTTTCCTGCAGCAGGCGGGCGTACTCATCCCGTGTGGTGCGTCGTCTATTGATGCGCAGGGACATGGGTGGCGCCTGGTTATTGCCCTCGAGAATGGCTTGCCAGTCATCCGACCAGTCGGTTTTGATCGCCTGGATTAGCCAGGCGGGGTGCGCATACCGGGCGACCTCGTTGTCGTCCGCAGCCTGCTGTATCGTTTCCTGCCGGCGGATAAAATGACGCAATATCGCATTCACCATGGCCTTCGCCCATTGCAGCGACAGCGCATCACAGGCATTCACCGTGGCGGAAACGGCACCGTGATCCGCCGTGCGTTGATAGGCAATCTGGTATAAGCCGACCCAGCACAACAGTCTGAGTTTCAGGTTTTTTTGCCGGATGGGTTTGTCCAGCAACTGTTGCAGGTAAAAATCCAGACGCGGGTGCCAGCGCACAACACCGAAACACAGATCGCTGACGAATGCTTTCTCACGGTTCCCCGTGACTGCTTTGAGGTGCGATTCAAACAGATGATCGAGTGATACAGACTCCGTACACAGGCGGTAGAGGATCTCTGTGGCCAGCGCACGAGTCTGGATTGGCGGCTGATTCAACGGTCAGTGCTGCCGAAATCCGCCCGGCCATGAAGAAACTGATCCGCACTCATGGGGCGTTTGCCGGGTATTTGCAGGGTCTTGATGATCAGGGTGCCGGGATTGCAGGCAACCTCGATACCCCCGCTGTCACAACGCAGTATTGTTCCAGGAGAGACCTGTGGTGAGTCAGTCCCGCCCGGAACAGCCTCCCAGATGCGCATAGTCTGCCCGTTGAGTGTGGTGTGGGCGATCGGGGCCGGATTGAAGGCGCGAATCATACTATCCAGTTCGATCGCACTTCGATTCCAGTTTATTTCTGCTTCCTGTTTGGAAATCTTCCGGGCGTAGGTTGCGCGGGATTCGTCCTGTTCGCTGTAACTGGCCGTGCCATTGATGAGTGTATCCAGTGCCTCGATGATGGCATCGGCGCCAAGCCGGGCGAGTTTGTCATGCAGGGTGCCTGCTGTTTCACGATCATCGACAGGACATGATTTCTGCGCCAACACGGGGCCGGTGTCGAGGCCGGCATCCATCTGCATGATGCTGACGCCGGTTTCACTGTCACCATGCTCGATGGCTCGCTGGATGGGTGCCGCCCCCCGCCATCTCGGCAACAGTGAGGTGTGGATATTCAGGCATCCAAAGCCGGGGATATGCAGTATCGAGAGCGGCAGGATCAGGCCATAGGCGACGACGATGAGCGCATCCGTATTTGCCAACGCACCTGATTGTTCCAGATCGGATGATGTCGATGGTTGTTCTACATGGATTTTGTGTGCTTCCGCCAGTGACTTGACCGGACTGATGCGGGTCTTGCGACCGCGGCCGGCACGCCGGTCCGGCTGTGTGAATACCGTTGTAATGCGATGGCTGGTGTCACAGAGCAGACGATTCAGCACGTGGGCGGCCAGGTCGGGTGTCCCGGCAAAGGCGAGTCGCAATGATTTCGCCGTCACAGGACCTGGGCGTACTGCCTCTCCTGCTTCTCCAGTTTCTTGCGAAGGCGCTGTTGCTTGAGGTTGGAAAGATAATCAATAAAGAGTTTGCCATCGAGGTGATCAATCTCGTGCTGTATGCACACGGCCAGCAACCCGTCGGCTTCCCTCTCATGTGTTTCGCCGTTGAGGTCCTGGTAGCGGTAACCTATCCGTTCGGCGCGTTCGACGTAATCAAAATATTCCGGAACTGAGAGACAGCCCTCCTGCATTTTCTCGGCGCCCTCGGCGTGGAGGATCTCGGGATTAATCAAATACAGCGGCTGGTCCCTGTCCGCGGACAGGTCGATGACGATGATGCGCTGGCGAATGTTGACCTGAATAGCCGCCAGACCGATACCACCCTCGTCGTACATGGTTTCCAGCATGTCCCTGGCAATGGTGCGAATGCTGTCGTCAATCGACTCAACAGGCCTGGCAACATTGCGCAGCCTGGGGTCGGGATAGTGAAGTACGCTTAAAAGTGCCATGTCGATTTCTGGATTGAATCTATAACTTACTGATAGTATACAAAAAAATCTCTGTTACGGGTAATAGATAATGCAAATGGTTTAATTCCTTATATTTTGCTAAACTTTTTGCTAATCTACATTAAGGAATCCACGTAAGGTAGTAGACATGCTTAATAAAATTATAGCAGCATTTCTGATCAGCCTGGTCTCCGCGGCCCACGCGGACACCGTATCTGTGAATCCCGACCATCCCGATGAATACGTTGTTCAAAAGGGCGACACGCTCTGGGATATTTCCGGCCGATTTCTGCAGCAACCCTGGCTCTGGCCGGAAGTCTGGAAGGGTAACCCGCAAATCACCAATCCGCATCTGATTTATCCCGGCGATGTGGTCAGGTTGAGTTATGTGGATGGCTCACCGATCCTTTCGGTCAGTAGTGTTCAACGAACAAAAGATGGCCGTACCGTCAAGCTGACCCCTGCAGTGCGTTCCTATGAACGGGATGATGCGATTCCGGCAATTCCCATTGAAGTTATCAAGAGTTTTCTGACCCGGCCACTGGTTGTCAACGAGAATGAAATGGAAGAGTGGCCATACATCGTGGCCAGCTATGATCAACATCTGATTGCCAGCAGTGGTAATGAGATCTATGTGCGCGGCCTGGACGACTCGGCTGCGTCCAAACGCTTCGCGGTGTACCGACAGGGTGGCCCTTATATCAGTGTGGATGAGGACGGTCAGGAAACCTTGCTCGGCTATGAGGCCTTGTATGTAGGTGATGCGATTATCAAACAGGGCGGCGACCCGGCGACCGGCGTTATCGCTGCTGCGAACCGTGAGATACTGATCGGGGATCGTTTGCGTGAGGAACAACAGGAGGACGTCAACTCCGATTTCATTCCCAGACCGCCGGTTCGCGATGTGCAAGGCAATATCATCTCCGTGATCGATGGTGTGACCCAGATTGGCCAGTACCAGGTGGTTGTACTTGATCTGGGCACTGAGCAGGGAATCGAGGTCGGAAACGTCCTCGGTATTTACCAGGGTGGGGTCATGGTCAATGACAAAATTGCCGCCTCGGTCAAACAGAAAAAGAAAGATAAGGAACTGTTGCAGCGCATCGAGGAAACCGACTATGAAGCGGACGGTCTGGGTGGCGCGATTGCCTATGTCATCGATCAGGCGGCATTGGCCAAACAGAATTTTGACAATAAGTTCACCCATATCAGCAATCTCCAGGCGAAGCCCGAAAAAATCCGGTTGCCGGAAAGCAGCGTCGGTGTTCTCATGGTGATCCGTACATTTGACAAACTCAGCTATGCTCTGGTGATGGACGCAACGGCCCCGGTTCACCTTTATGACCGGGTAAAAAGCATGTAGTGATCGCAGCCGTAACAGGATGGGGAGTGACATCAATGGCATTCCCGTTTTACCATTAGCGATTACAGCCACCCGGCTGACACATGGAGGTGAGCAGGCGTTTTGCACAACAGGGAAGAACAGCTGCGTCACGAACTCGCCCTGAACCGGATCGAGGGCCTTTCCGCGTCACTCAAATCCATGCTCTGTCACCGTCTGGGGTCGGCGGTTGCTGTTTTCAATGCTCCCTCTTCAAAGCTACAGCGATACGGGCTGTCCCGTGCAGTCATGGAGGCGCTGCAAAGTCCGGACTGGCAGGCTGTGGAACGCGATCTGGCCTGGTCGCGGCAAAATGACCACCATATTCTGGGCATCCAGGATCCCGCTTACCCTGCACTGTTAAAAGAAATTGCTGATCCTCCTTTTCTCCTGTTCGTCAGGGGGAATACCGGGATCCTCGATTGTCTGCAGGTCAGCATCGTGGGTACGCGCAAGCCCACTGCCTCGGGCAGGCAGATTGCCCGGCGGCTGGCCACCGATCTGGCCGCTTACGGGCTGGTAATTACCAGCGGTCTGGCAACGGGAATCGACAGCATGTCGCATCAGGGTGCGCTTGAAGGCGGCGGCTGGACAGTCGCGGTTCTGGGTAACGGAGCGGACGTGATCTATCCCCGGAGTAATGCGCGCCTTGTTGAAAAGATTCTGGAGAGAGGCGCAGTGATCACGGAATATTCACCGGGAACACCACCCCGGAAACAGAATTTTCCCGCCAGAAATCGTATTATCAGTGGTCTCAGCGTGGGCACGATTGTTGTGGAAGCCGCGATTCGCAGCGGGTCACTCATTACGGCCAGAACAGCCGTTGAACAGGGTCGCGATGTCTTTGCCGTACCGGGTTCGACACTGAATCCGGTTGCCCATGGTTGTCACTGGTTGATCAAACAGGGCGCCAGGTTGACCGAGTCTGCAACCGATATACTCGAAGAACTGTCGTTTGAGATACGCCGGGCTGAACCGGTTGCAACAGGGCAAAACGCCGGTGAACCCGCCGGTGCCGGCTCGAAAGCAGAAGAGTCGGTATTACTTGAAGCCATGGGTTTTGAGTCCATGACAGTGGATGAACTCGTCCGGACAAGTGGATTGACGGCCGCTGAAGTTTCCTCCATGCTGTTAAATATGGAGCTTTCAGGATTAATCGAATCCCAGCTTGATGGAACCTATACCCGTGTCGCCACATAATCCCTGTTTTACCAGAGTCTGCTAGATGAAAGAAAGTGTACTGGATGTGTTGATGTATTTGTTCGACCACTATATTGAGCAGGATCATGACTATCGCCCTGATCAGGATGCCTTGCGATTTCATCTGCAGGAGGCGGGTTTCGAAGACAGGCAGGTCAGTAAAGCCTTCGACTGGCTCGAGGATCTGTCCACACAGAAAGACCAGCCGGATACCATCCGACTGGTAAACTCCGATTCATTACGGGTCTATAACAGTGCGGAACAGAACAAACTCAGCGTCGAGTGCAGAAGCCTGATATTGTTCCTTGAGCAGACCGGTGTGCTGGATGCGAAGGATCGTGAATTCGTCATTGAACGGGTCATGGCCCTGGAGACTGACGAGATAGACCTGCAACAACTGAAGTGGGTTGTATTGATGGTATTGTTAAATCAGCCCGGCAAGGAAGCCGCCTATGCCTGGATGGAAGATGTAGTCATGGATGATGCCTGTCTGAATCTGCACTAGGCGCAAACTCCCGAACCATTCTGAATACCTTAAACGCATAGCTGTCATGAGCAAGGCACTCGTCATTGTTGAATCTCCCGCCAAGGCCAAAACCCTGGGCCGCTATCTGGGCAAGGATTTCGATATTCTGGCCTCTTACGGACATGTCCGGGATCTAATGCCCAAGACCGGGGCTATTGATACCGACAACGGTTTCTCGATGCATTATCAAATCATCGAAAAGAACGCCAGGCGGGTGGACGATATTGCCCGGGCTCTGAAAAAAGCCGAAACCCTGTACCTGGCCACTGACCCGGACCGCGAAGGCGAGGCCATTTCCTGGCATTTGTACGAATTGCTGAAGGAGCGCGGGGTTCTTGACGGCAAAAAGGTCCACCGGGTGGTGTTCCACGAAGTGACCAAAAAAGCGGTCAACGATGCGATTGCACACCCTCGTGATCTGTCATACGAACTGATTGACGCCCAGCAGGCCAGAAGAGCGCTGGATTACCTGGTCGGCTTCAACCTGTCGCCTTTGCTGTGGAAAAAAATCCGGCGGGGGCTGTCGGCAGGCCGTGTGCAGAGTCCGGCACTGCGCATGATTGTTGAACGCGAAAACGAAATCGAACGCTTCAAATCCCGCGAATACTGGACCATCGAATCTGACCTGGAAAAAGCCGGGGCCCGGTTCAGCGGCAAGCTGAATCTGCTGCATGAAGACAAGGTCAAACAGTTCACGATCACCGATGAGAAGACCGCTGCCCGGGTTCGCAACGAACTCCTGGAAAGTGCCGGCGGCCGGCTACGGGTCAGCAAGATTGAGAAGAAACAGCGCCGCCGGCAACCTGCCGCCCCGTTTATTACCTCGACCCTGCAGCAGGAAGCGGTGCGCAAGCTCAACCTCAGCGCGCAGCAGGCCATGCGTATCGCCCAGCAACTCTATGAAGGCATCGATATCGGTGACGGCGCGGTGGGTCTGATTACCTACATGCGCACCGACTCAACCACGCTGGCGCAGGAAGCGGTTGATGAGATGCGGGCCATGATCAGTGAACGTTATGGCAAGGACAAGCTTCCCGATGAGGCCAGACAGTTCAAAACCAAATCCAAGAATGCCCAGGAAGCGCATGAAGCCATTCGTCCCACGTCCGCATGGAGAATGCCCCAGGACATCAAGGCACATCTGAGTCGCGACCAGTTTCGTCTCTACGATCTGATCTGGAAGCGTGCGATCGCCTGCCAGATGAAACATGCCACCATTGATACCGTGGCCGCCATGCTGGATTGCGGTCAGGGCAATACGTTTCGCGCGACCGGCTCCACGATTGCCGACCCCGGCTTCATGGAACTGTATCTCGAAGGTCAGGACGACAGCAGCGCCGACGATGATGAAAAAACCCTGCCACCGTTGCAGGAGGGCGAGGAAATCAGCTTGCTGGATATCCGCGCAGAGCAGCATTTCACCGAGCCGCCGCCGCGTTTCACCGAGGCCAGCCTGGTCAAGACACTGGAGGAATACGGCATCGGCCGGCCGTCCACCTACGCTTCCATCATCTCAACCCTGCGCCAGCGTGAGTATGTTGAAATGGATAAAAAGCGGTTTGTACCGACCGATGTCGGTCGTATCGTGAACAAGTTTCTGACCGAGCATTTTTCAGATTATGTCGATTATGATTTCACCGCCCGGCTCGAAGACGAACTGGATTCCATTTCCCGTGGTGAGAAGGACTGGGTGCCGGTGATGAAGAAGTTCTGGACTGCCTTTGACAAGCAGGTCAGGGACAAGGAAGAGAACGTCAGCCGCAGTGAGGCAAGCCAGGCACGTGAACTCGGCATTGATCCGAAGACCGGTTCCCCGGTCAGTGTGAGAATGGGTCGCTACGGTCCGTTTGTGCAGATCGGCACCCGTGATGACGAGGAAAAACCGAAATTTGCCGGACTCAGGCCGGGTCAACGCATGGATACCATCACCATGGAAGAAGCCATGGAGTTGTTCAAACTGCCACGTGAACTCGGAATGACCGACGAGGACGAGGAAGTGGTCGCTAATGTCGGCCGATTTGGACCCTATATCCGTTATGGCAAGAAATTCGTCTCACTGAAGGACGAGGATCCGCATACTGTCACCCTGGAACGGGCACTGGAACTCATCAGGGAAAAGAAGGAATTCGATGCCAATAAGGAAATCAGGATTTTCAGCGAGGAGGAGATATCGGTATTGAACGGCCGTTATGGTCCATACGTGACGGATGGAACCAAAAACGCCCGTGTGCCCAAGGACCGCGAGCCCGCCAGCCTGACACTGGCCGAATGCCAGGAATTGCTGGCCAATGCCCCGGCCAGGGGACGACGGGGCAAGAAAAAGACAGCGAAAAAGGCGGCGAGCAAGAAAAAGACGACGAAAAAAGCCGCCGCCAAAAAAACAAAAAAGAAAACCACGAAAGCAGCAAAAAAAACCGGCATATCAACCCAGGCTTGATTCCGCACAATGTTAAGACCCTGGCTGGCTCATCAGGCTCGACGGATCATTCATAATGGCGGTCTCATCGCTTATCCCACCGAGGCAGTCTATGGTATCGGCGCCAGCCCGGAAAACCGCCAGGCCGTCATGCGTTTACTGCGGTTGAAACGCCGGAAATCCACCAAGGGACTCATTATCGTCGCGGCGGGGGTCGACCAGGTGACACATTATATAAGACCATCCGACGCCATCGACTGGCCCGGCGTCAGACGTACATGGCCTGGACCGGTGACCTGGGTATTTCCCGCCAGTCGCCGGGTTCCGGAGTGGATTCGGGGTCGATATGCCACGATCGCCATACGTATCAGCGATCATCCCGTGGTCAGGCAACTCTGCCGTATAGCAGGTCCACTGGTTTCCACGAGCGCCAATCCGGATTCCCGCTTTCCGGCAAAAACGGCCCTGCGCGTGCATATGTATTTCGGCGATAAGCTGGATCTGGTGCTTCCGGGCCACGTGGGTGGACTGGCCAGACCCACGGAAATACGCAATGCCGTCACCGGGGAGGTGCTGAGGGCGGGATAACCGCTTACCGGTTGATACAGATTTCACCCGATTGTCAAATCTGTCGTGTTGACAGTGTCAGGGGATTAACTGACAATGTGCGGCTTGATTTTTGGAGGGGTACTCAAGCGGTCAACGAGGGCAGACTGTAAATCTGCTGGCTATGCCTTCGGAGGTTCGAATCCTCCCCCCTCCACCAGGCCAGGTATCAGGAGTCAGATATCAGAGGTCAGATATCAGACATCAGACATCAGATATCAGGTATCGGGTGGCGGTTGACAGAGGACGAATGGCGAATCGGGTGCGGGCGTGAGGATGAGGTATCCACAATCTGATGTCTGAAATCAGTGCTCTGATATCTGATTTGCGGGTGTAGTTCAATGGTAGAACCTCAGCCTTCCAAGCTGATGGTGTGGGTTCGATTCCCATCACCCGCTCCATATCAGCTGGCAGAATTCAGGAAACAGAAGTCAGAATTTTCAAAAGCCACATCATTGTGGCTGTGGGTGTTGCCCAGATGTCTGGCTGGTAGTTGGTTTTAGACTAGTGGCTTATGGCTAATAGCTAATTGCTGTTTTTTCGCTCATATAGCTCAGTCGGTAGAGCACTTCCTTGGTAAGGAAGAGGTCACCGGTTCAAATCCGGTTATGAGCTCCACTTTCTAACGAGAGATGCTGTAATCAACCATTAGATATATCCGGAGATTAATTCGATGTCCAAGGAAAAATTCGAACGCAAGAAGCCGCATGTAAACGTCGGCACGATCGGCCACGTTGACCACGGCAAGACGACATTGACGGCGGCGATCACGAAGATCATGAGTGAGAAATTCGGCGGCGAGTCGAAAGCGTACGACCAGATAGACAATGCCCCGGAAGAGCGCGAGCGGGGTATCACGATCGCGACGGCGCACGTGGAATACGAAAGCGAGGGTCGTCACTATGCGCACGTGGACTGCCCGGGTCACGCGGACTACGTGAAGAACATGATCACGGGAGCGGCGCAGATGGACGGAGCGATCCTGGTGGTGAGTGCGGCGGACGGCCCGATGCCGCAGACGCGCGAACATATATTGCTGGCGCGTCAGGTGGGTGTACCGTACATCGTGGTGTACATGAACAAGGCGGACCAGGTGGACGATGCGGAGTTGCTGGAGCTGGTGGAGATGGAGATCCGGGAGTTGCTGGACAGCTATGAATTTCCGGGCGATGACACGCCGATCGTGACGGGGAGTGCGCTGAAGGCGCTGGAGGGCGACACCGGAGACATCGGCATACCGTCGATAGAGAAGCTGGTGTCGGCGATGGACGATTACTTTCCGGTTCCGGAGCGCCCTGTGGACCAGCCGTTTCTGATGCCGATTGAGGACGTGTTCAGTATTTCGGGCCGCGGCACGGTAGTGACGGGCCGGATAGAGCGCGGTGTGGTGAAGGTGGGCGAAGAGATCGAGATCGTGGGCATCAAGGACACGCAGAAGACGACGTGCACGGGGGTTGAGATGTTCCGGAAGCTGCTTGACGAAGGCCAGGCGGGTGACAACGTGGGCGTATTGCTGCGTGGCACGAAGCGCGAGGAAGTGGAGCGCGGCCAGGTGCTGTGCAAGCCGGGGACGATAACGCCGCACACGCATTTTGAGGCGGAAGTGTATGTCCTGAGCAAGGACGAGGGCGGCCGTCACACGCCGTTTTTCAATAACTACCGGCCGCAGTTTTACTTTCGGACGACGGATGTGACGGGTGCGGTGGAGTTGCCGGAGGGCACCGAGATGGTGATGCCTGGTGATAATGTGAAGATCACGGTGAAGCTGATAGCGCCGATTGCGATGGAAGAGGGTTTGCGTTTTGCCATTCGTGAAGGCGGCCGCACGGTGGGTGCCGGTGTCGTCTCAAAGGTTATCGAGTAAGGCATTGATAGAGTACTAATAGCTAATAGCTAATAGCTAATGGCTAATAGCTGTGTTTTTAGGCCAGTAGCTCAATTGGCAGAGCGGCGGTCTCCAAAACCGCAGGTTGGGGGTTCGATTCCCTCCTGGCCTGCCATTCACCTGAGCGAAGCGTCAGAAGGTATACAAGAGGTTAAATGAATTCCAAAGCTGAGACGGTTAACGGTATGCAGGAAACAATCAAACTGCTTGCCGCTTTACTGATTATCCTGGCCGCCATTGTCGGTTTCTATGTCTACAGCGATCAGTCGACCCTGCTGCGTGTGCTGGCCTTGCTGGCGGCGACCGGGGTAGCGATATTCATCGCCTTGCAAACCCGCAAGGGGCGTGATTCCTGGGAGTTCCTGCAGGATGCCCAGATGGAGGTCAGGAAAGTGGTCTGGCCTACCCGGCAGGAAACCCTGCAAACCACGTTGCTGGTGATATTAATGGTGGTCATCGTCGCCATTTTCCTGTGGTTGCTGGATATGTTCCTGGGCTGGTCAATCGGCTCCCTGATGGGACGTGGAGGTTGACCATGGCATTACGCTGGTACGTGGTACACGCCTACTCGGGCTACGAGGCACAGGTCATGCGCTCCCTGCAGGAACGCATCAAGCGCAGTGGCATGGAAGATCAGTTTGGCGAGATCCTGGTTCCCACCGAGGAAGTGGTGGAGATGCGTGATGGTAAGAAACGCAAGAGCGATCGTATGTTTTTTCCTGGCTATGTGCTTGTGCAAATGGAAATGAACGACGCTACCTGGCACCTGGTAAAGGATGCTCCGCGCGTACTCGGGTTCATTGGTGGCACCAGTGATAAACCGGCGCCCATCAGTGACAGTGAAGCCAATACTATTTTACAGCGCGTGGAAGACGGCGTTGACAAGCCGAAGCCCAAGGTTCTGTTCGAGCCGGGTGAGGTCGTGCGGGTAACGGACGGGCCCTTTACCGATTTCAACGGTGTGGTGGAGGAGGTTAACTACGAGAAGAGCAAGTTGCGGGTCTCGGTATTGATTTTCGGTCGCTCTACCCCGGTTGAACTCGAATTCGGCCAGGTCGCGAAAGAATAGGCAGTACAAGTGATACTCCGGTGCTGATAACGGCACGGAGTATTGAAGTTATACATAACCGGGGAGCCAGACCAGTGAGCTGGCGTTTGCACCCAATGGAGGTTTGAAGTGGCTAAAAAGATAGACACTTATATCAAGTTGCAGGTGCCTGCAGGTCAGGCCAACCCGAGTCCGCCGGTGGGGCCGGCACTTGGCCAACACGGCATCAACATCATGGAATTCTGCAAGGCATTTAACGCCCAGACCCAGGACATGGAACAGGGCCTGCCGGTACCGGTGGTAATCACGGTTTTCTCGGACAAGAGCTTTACCTTTGTCAGCAAGACTACACCCGCCGCGCATCTGTTGAAGAAAGCTGCCGGAGTCAAAAGCGGCAGCGGGACCCCCAATACCAAAAAAGTCGGCAAGGTCACCCGCGCCCAGCTCGAGGAAATTGCCAAAACCAAGGAACCGGATTTGACGTCTGCGGATCTGGATGCTGCTGTTCGCACCATTGCCGGAACGGCCCGCAGTATGGGCATCGATACGGAGGGTGTGTAAATGGCCAGACTTTCAAAACGCATCAAGTCTATTCGTGAAAAGATTGAACACGGCAAGCTCTATCCTGTCACCGAGGCGCTGCAATTATTAAAGGAATGTTCCGCGGTCAAATTTGACGAATCAGTGGAAGTCGCCGTCAACCTGGGCGTTGATGCGCGCAAGTCCGATCAACAGGTCAGGGGATCCACCGTGCTGCCCAAGGGTACCGGCAAGACTGTACGCGTCGCTGTGTTTGCTCAGGGAGAGCTGGCCGACGCCGCCCGCGAAACCGGTGCCGATGTCGTCGGTTTCGAGGATCTGGCCGAGACCATGCTCAAGGGTGATATCGCCTTTGACGTGGTTATCGCCACGCCGGACGCCATGGCTGTAGTCGGCAAGCTCGGCAAGGTGCTGGGTCCCAGGGGTCTGATGCCCAACCCCAAGGTCGGCACTGTCACCAAGGACGTCAAGCAGGCTGTCGAGAACGCCAAGGCCGGTCAGGTGCGTTACCGGACCGACAAGAACGGCATTATTCACTGCGCCATCGGCAAGGTTTCATTCGAGGTGGATGCCCTGAAAGAGAATCTGGACAGGCTTCTCAGTGACCTGGTCAAGGCCAAGCCCGGCAATGCCAAGGGCGTTTATATGAAAAAAGTAAGTCTATCGACGACGATGGGACCCGGAATTCTGGTAGATCAGAGTTCACTGTCCCTGTGATCGATTACGAAATGTGTTGAATCAGCGGTAATCGCATGAACTTACGCGATTACCGGTTTCAGACTTTGGACTGGCAGAAAGAATCTGTCAGACGTCAAAGACCGCGGGTGCATCATCCACAAACGATGCATGCTTAATGTACGATCCGGTGCGAACCGGTCAGTTACCCGCGCAGACGGTGTTACCCAATCAATGGATTACCAGAGAAAAGGTCGCCGTGATGAGAAATGCTGTTGCTTGTTCAGGGAACCTGATTCTGTACGGATCAGCGAATGACTGCAGCGAATTAACGGAGGAAACAGTGTGTTAACACTTGAGCGAAAAAAGGTGATTGTCGAGGAAGTAGCCGAAATTGCCTCCAGGGCTCCGACCGCTATTGCAGCCGAATATACCGGGCTTACTGTTGCCGATCTGACCAAGTTACGCCAGTCAGCGCGGGAAGCCGGTGTCTATCTTCGGGTCGTGCGTAATACGCTGGCCAGAAGAGCACTCCAGGATACACGGTTTGAATGCATGCGTGACAGCCTGGTGGGACCTTTGCTTCTGGCCTTCTCCAACGAGGAGCCTGGTTCGGCAGCCAAGGTGATACGAGATTTCAGCAAAGACAATCAGAAACTGGTAGTCAAGCTGGTGTCCATCGATGGCAGATTGCTGGATGCGAGTGATATCGAGCGTCTTGCCAAAATGCCGACACTCGATGAAGCACGAGCCATGTTACTCGGTCTGCTGCAGGCCCCGATGTCGAAATTTGTTCGCACCGTGGCGGAGCCGCAGGCTAAATTTGCACGCCTGCTGGCGGCAAAAAGAGACCAGGAACAGGCAGCCTGACTTTTACCACTTGTTATTAATAGTTTGAATATTTAAGGAGATAGACAATGTCATTATCACGCGATGAAATTAAAGAAGCTCTGGGGCAAATGCCGGTGATGGAACTGGTTGAACTCATCAACGAGCTGGAAGAAGCCTGGGGCGTATCCGCCGCTGCACCAGTTGCCGTGGCCGCCGCTGCGGGACCTGCCGGTGATGCTGCCGCCGCAGCCGAGGAACAAACCGAGTTTGATGTCATCCTGACCGGATTCGGCGACAACAAGGTTGCTGTCATCAAGGTTGTGCGCGCCGCTACCGGTCTGGGCCTGAAAGAAGCCAAGGAGCTGGTTGAAAGTGCACCGTCCCCCCTGAAAGAAGGTGCCGGCAAGGACGAGGCTGAAGACCTCAAGAAACAGCTTGAAGAAGCCGGCGCAACCGTTGAAGTCAAATAACCGGCCCCTTGATTGACAGGTCAATCAAGCTGGGTAAGACACCGGATTACCGCAATGACGGGTGATCCGGTGTCTGTTGTTTGTCCATTTCAGGACATACATATCCGGTTGTCAGAATTCCCGGGCACCTCGCCGTGTCACCATGCAAAACCATGTGAGAAACACTAATGGGTTATTCATATACAGAAAAGAAACGAATTCGTAACGACTTTGGGACCCGTCCAGGGATCCTGCGGGTCCCGAATCTTCTGGCCACCCAGGTCGAATCCTTCGCGCGTTTTTTGCAAGAAGAAGTCGACCCGGAGCAGCGTGAGGACAAGGGTCTGCACGCGGCGTTCAAATCTGTATTCCCCATTGAGAGCTACTCCGGGAATGCGGCGCTGGAATACGTCAGTTACCAGCTGGGCACTCCTGTCTTTGATGTCAAGGAGTGTAAACTTCGTGGTCTGACCTACGCTTCATCACTGCGTGTCAAGGTTCGCCTGGTGATCTACGACAAGGACGCGGGCGGCAGTAACAAGGTGGTCAAGGATATCAAGGAACAGGAAGTATACATGGGTGAAATGCCACTCATGACCAATACCGGTACCTTTGTCATTAACGGTACCGAGCGCGTCATCGTTTCGCAACTGCACCGATCCCCTGGTGTGTTCTACGAGCATGACCGTGGCAAAACCCATTCTTCCGGCAAGCTGCTCTATTCCGCCCGGGTGATACCCTACCGTGGTTCATGGCTGGATTTTGAATTCGATCCCAAGGATCTTGTGTACTGTCGTATTGACCGTCGTCGCAAGATCTATGCGACCATCCTGTTGCGTGCGCTGGGCATGAACACCGAGGAAATTCTCAGCCTGTTTTTCGAAACCAATCAGGTGCGTATTAAAAAAGGAGAAATTTTCTATACTTTCATTCCCGAGCGACTGCGGGGTGAAACGGTTTCATTCGATATCAAGACCAGGCGTGGCAAGGTCATTGTCGAGAAGGATCGCCGTATTACCGCACGGCACATCAAGGAGATGGAAAGCGCCGGCCTGTCCGAGATCAATATTCCCGACGAATACCTCGTCGGCAAGGTGGTTGCAAAAGACATCGTTGATACCGAAACAGGTGAGTTATTGTGTGCCGCCAACAGCGAGATTACCGCGGAGTTGCTGGAAAAGCTGCTGGAGATCCCTGAACTCACATTTGAAACGCTGTACATCAATGATCTCGACCAGGGACCGTATTTATCCGATACCTTGCGCGCGGACACCACCACCAATGCACTGGAAGCGCAGATTGAAATTTACCGCATGATGCGTCCCGGTGAGCCGCCGACCAAGGAGGCTGCCGAAAACCTGTTCAAGAACCTGTTTTTCAGCCCGGATCGCTATGATCTGTCGGCTGTCGGCCGCATGAAGTTCAATCGCCGTGTCGGTCGCGAGGAGATCACCGGAGAGGGCGTGCTCGACAAGCAGGATATTATCGACGTGGTCAGGGTCCTGATCGACATACGCAACGGCAAGGGGTCAATCGATGATATTGACCACCTGGGTAACCGTCGGGTCCGCAGCGTGGGCGAGATGGCGGAAAACCAGTTCCGTGTCGGCCTGGTACGTGTCGAGCGCGCTGTCAAGGAGCGACTCAGCCTGGCCGAGTCTGAAGGGCTGATGCCGCAGGAAATCATCAATGCCAAACCGGTGTCCGCGGTCATCAAGGAATTTTTCGGATCCAGCCAGTTGTCACAGTTCATGGATCAGAATAATCCACTTTCGGAAGTCACTCATAAACGACGGATCTCGGCGCTGGGGCCGGGTGGCCTGACCCGTGAACGCGCCGGTTTCGAGGTACGTGATGTGCATCCGACCCATTATGGCCGTGTTTGCCCGATTGAAACACCGGAAGGTCCGAACATTGGTTTGATCAACTCGCTGGCGGTCTATGCACGCGCCAATGAATACGGCTTCCTGGAAACACCCTATCGAAAGGTTATTAACAGTACCGTTACCGAAGATATCGAATACCTTTCCGCTATCGAGGAAAGTAACTACGTTATTGCCCAGGCTAATGCCGCACTGAACGACAAGGGCAAGCTCACCGACGAGTTGATCTCCTGCCGTCATATGAATGAATTCGCCATGTATACGCCGGACCGGGTGCAGTACATGGATGTATCGCCGCGACAGATCGTCTCGGTGGCCGCTGCCCTGATCCCGTTTCTGGAGCACGATGACGCCAACCGCGCACTCATGGGATCGAACATGCAGCGTCAGTCAGTGCCTACGCTGCGGGCGGAAAAACCACTGGTCGGCACCGGTATCGAACGTATCGTTGCCACCGACTCGGGTGTCACCGTGGTCGCCGAACATGGTGGTATCGTCGATTCGGTGGATGCCGCCCGTATCGTGGTCCGGGTCAACGAGGATGAAATCGCCACCGGCGAAGCAGGCGTTGATATTTACAACCTGACCAAGTACATCCGTTCCAACCAGAATACCTGTATCAACCAGAAACCACTGGTCAAGCCCGGTGACGTGATCGCCAGGGGCGATGTTCTGGCCGACGGACCGTCCACCGATATGGGTGAACTGGCGCTGGGCCAGAACATGCTGGTCGCCTTCATGCCCTGGAACGGCTACAACTTCGAGGATTCCATTCTTATTTCCGAGCGTCTGGTAGAGGAAGATCGTTTTACTTCCATACACATCGAGGAATTGACCTGTGTTGCCCGCGACACCAAGCTCGGCCCGGAAGAGATCTCCTCGGATATTCCCAATGTCAGCGAGAGCGCGCTCGGCAAGCTGGATGAATCCGGTATTGTTTATATCGGTGCCGAGGTCAACGTCGGTGACATACTGGTGGGCAAGGTGACACCCAAGGGTGAAACCCAGTTGACACCGGAGGAAAAACTGCTGCGGGCGATTTTTGGCGAGAAGGCCTCGGATGTGAAGGATACCTCCCTGCGAGTACCTTCAGGCATGAATGGTACGGTCATCGATGTACAGGTGTTCACCCGCGATGGCGTGGAAAAGGATGCCCGTGCCCTCGAAATCGAGGAATCCGAACTGAACAATGTACGCAAGGATCTGAACGATCAGTTGCGCATCATGGAAGATGGCATCTATCAGCGTGTCGAGACCTTGCTCACCGGCAAGGTAGCGGACGGCGGTCCCAACGGCCTGACCCGGGATACAAAAATCTCAAAGGCTTATCTGGCCGAGATCAGCAAGGAAAAATGGTTCGAGATACGTCTGAAGAATGACGAACACAACCAGAAGCTGGAGCAGATCTCCGAACAGTTGAAACAGTTGAAAGATAATTTTGACAAACTCTTCGAGGAAAAACGCGCGAAGCTGGTCTCCGGTGATGATCTGGCACCCGGCGTACTGAAAATGGTCAAGGTATACCTGGCGGTAAAACGCCGCATGCAGCCGGGTGACAAGGTGGCCGGCCGTCACGGTAACAAGGGCGTTATATCCACCATCGTCCCGGTCGAAGACATGCCCTACATGGATGATGGCACACCGGTGGATGTGGTGCTTAATCCGCTGGGTGTCCCCTCACGTATGAATGTCGGACAGGTGCTGGAGACGCATCTGGGCTGGGCAGCCAAGGGCCTTGGACTGCGCATCCAGAAAATGCTCGACGCCCAGGCCAGTTGCCGGGAACTCAAGGAGTATCTCGATAAAATCTACAACAGCGGCGGCAAGATGGAAGATCTCGAATCTTTCAGTGATGATGAGATCAAGGAACTGGCCGGCAATCTTACCGGCGGTGTGCCCATGGCGACCCCGGTTTTCGATGGCGCCAATGAAAAGGAGATCAAAACCATGCTGGCACTCGCAGGACTGGATGAAGACGGGCAAAGCTGGCTTTATGACGGACGTACCGGCAAGCAATTCGAACGCCGGGTTACGGTCGGTTATATGTACATGCTGAAGTTGAATCACCTGGTGGATGACAAGATGCATGCCCGTTCCACCGGGCCTTACAGTCTCGTTACCCAGCAGCCGCTGGGCGGCAAGGCGCAGTTTGGCGGCCAGCGCTTCGGAGAGATGGAAGTCTGGGCCCTGGAAGCCTATGGTGCCGCATACACGCTGCAGGAAATGCTCACCGTCAAGTCGGATGACGTCAACGGCCGTACCAAGATGTACAAGAATATCGTCGATGGCGATCACCGTATGGAGGCCGGCATGCCCGAGTCCTTTAATGTCCTGCTGAAAGAGATCCGTTCACTGGCCATTGATATCGAACTGGATCAGAACGATTAGGACAGACCATGACGCATTTATATAAATTCACACGGGATACATCGTTGTCTTCAGGAGGTACACCTTGAAAGACTTGCTCAATTTATTGAAACAGCAGGGCCAGGTCGAGGAATTCGACTCGATCACCATAGGTCTGGCATCACCCGAGAAGATCCGGTCCTGGTCATTCGGGGAGGTCAAGAAGCCCGAAACCATCAACTACCGGACATTCAAGCCGGAGCGCGATGGTCTGTTCTGCGCCAAGATCTTCGGACCCGTGAAAGATTACGAGTGTCTGTGCGGCAAGTACAAGCGCCTGAAGCACCGCGGTGTTGTCTGTGAAAAATGCGGCGTCGAGGTGACCTTGTCCAAGGTCCGTCGCGAGCGCATGGGCCATATAGAACTGGCCAGCCCGGTGGCCCACATCTGGTACCTGAAATCGCTGCCATCACGTATGGGTCTGTTGCTGGACATGACCCTGAGGGAAATCGAGCGAGTGCTGTATTTTGAAGCCTATGTTGTCGTGGAACCCGGTATGACCCAACTGGAGCGGGGCCAGTTGCTGACCGAGGAAAGCTACCTCGATGCCATAGAACAGTACGGTGACGAGTTTGACGCCCGCATGGGCGCCGAGGCCATTCATGAGCTTTTGTCCACTATCGATATCGATGACGAGGTCAGCACCCTGCGCGCGGAAATTCCGCAAACCAAGTCGGAAACCAAGCTGCGCAAACTGTCCAAGCGTCTGAAACTCCTGGAAGCTTTCCAGAAATCAGGCAACAAACCCCAGTGGATGGTTATGGAAGTGTTGCCCGTACTGCCACCCGAACTGCGTCCGCTGGTTCCCCTGGACGGTGGCCGCTTTGCCACCTCCGATCTGAATGATTTGTACCGCCGGGTGATCAACCGCAACAACCGTCTCAAACGGCTGCTGGATCTCAATGCACCGGACATTATCGTCCGTAATGAAAAGCGCATGCTGCAGGAATCCGTCGATGCCCTGCTGGATAACGGCCGCCGTGGCCGCGCCATTACCGGCACCAACCGCCTGCCGTTGAAATCGCTTGCCGACATGATCAAGGGCAAGCAGGGCCGGTTTCGCCAGAATTTGCTCGGTAAACGCGTCGACTATTCCGGGCGTTCCGTCATCGTGGTGGGTCCGACACTGAAGCTGCATCAGTGCGGTCTGCCCAAGAAAATGGCGCTGGAACTGTTCAAGCCGTTTATCTTCAGCAAACTGGAGCGCCGTGGTCTGGCCACAACCATCAAGGCCGCCAAGAAACTGGTCGAACGCGAGGGCCCGGAAGTCTGGGACGTACTTGAAGAAGTCATTCGTGAGCATCCGGTCATGTTGAACCGCGCCCCCACCCTGCATCGACTGGGTATCCAGGCTTTTGAGCCGGTGCTGATTGAAGGCAAGGCGATCCAGCTCCACCCGCTGGTCTGTACGGCGTTCAATGCCGACTTTGACGGCGACCAGATGGCTGTACATGTACCCCTGTCGGTAGAGGCCCAGCTGGAGGCCCGCACCCTGATGATGTCGTCCAACAACATTCTTTCCCCGGCCAACGGCGAACCCATAATCGTGCCGACCCAGGATGTAGTCCTGGGTCTGTATTACATGACCCGTGAATCTGCCGGTGCGCGCGGTACAGGCATGATGTTTGCGGATGTTGACGAGGTGCATCGCGCCTATGAAAACGGCGTGGTCGAGTTGCATGCCCGTGTCACCACTCGTATACGTGAAGTCATGTTCGATGACGACGGTCAGCCGCAGGAAAACAGGGTCCGTGTTGAAACTACTGTCGGCCGAGCGTTGCTGTCCCGCCTGTTACCGCACGGTATGCCGTTTTCCATGGTCGACAAGGATATGACCAAGAAAGCTATTTCCAACCTGATTAATATTGCTTACCGTCGTCTCGGCCTCAAGGAAGCTGTTATTTTTGCTGACAAGCTCATGTATACCGGATTTCATTATTCCACTGTCGCCGGTGTCTCCATCGGTGTGGAAGATATGGAAGTGCCCGCCGAGAAAACCGCGATTATCGAGAAGGCCGAGGAAGAAGTCCGTAAATTCGAAAGCCAGTATTCTTCCGGACTGATCACCAACGGCGAACGCTATAACAAGGTGGTGGATATCTGGTCCCATACCAACGACCAGGTAGCCAAGGCCATGATGGACAAGCTGGGTGTGGATACTGTGACCGACAAGGATGGCAATGAAACAACCCAGCGATCCTTCAACTCCATTTTCATGATGGCCGATTCCGGCGCCCGTGGTTCTGCAGCCCAGATCCGGCAGCTTGCCGGTATGCGTGGCCTGATGGCGAAACCGGATGGTTCAATTATTGAAACACCGATTACGGCCAACTTCCGCGAAGGCCTGGATGTATTGCAGTATTTTATTTCCACCCACGGTGCTCGTAAGGGTCTTGCCGATACGGCATTAAAAACCGCCAACTCAGGTTACCTGACCCGGCGTCTGGTGGACGTGGCCCAGGATCTGGTGGTCACTGAAGTCGACTGCGGTACGACTGAAGGTTTGAAAATGACCCCCTTTATTGAAGGTGGTGACGTGGTGGAACCATTGCGCGAACGTGTACTTGGTCGCGTGCTGGCCGCCGATGCTCTCAATCCCCTCACCGACGAAGTCACGATTCCGGTGGGAACCCTGCTTGATGAACACTGGGTCGATGTCATGGATGAGACCGGTATCGACCAGGTGTATGTGCGTTCCGCCATCACCTGTTCGACCCGTTATGGTGTCTGCAGCATGTGCTACGGACGGGATCTGGGTCGTGGCCATCTGGTCAACATCGGTGAAGCAGTAGGTGTTGTCGCCGCACAGTCCATCGGTGAGCCTGGGACCCAGCTGACCATGCGTACCTTCCATATCGGTGGTGCGGCATCGCGGGCTGCAGCTATCAGCAATATTGAAATCAAATCGGGCGGCATCCTGCGCCTGGAAAACGTCAAGGTATTGCAACAGGATACCGGCAACCAGATCGTGATTTCACGTTCGGGTGAGGTCGTGATCCATGACGATGTGGGACGCGAACGCGAGCGCTACAAATTGCCTTATGGCGCAGTGATCACGGCGGAAGACGGCAATACCGTCGAGGCCGGGCAAATCGTCGCCCATTGGGATCCGCATACCCATCCGGTGATCACCGAGGTTGCGGGCAGGGTCCAGTTCTCGGATATTCTCGAGGGTGTCACCGTGGATCGTAATGTTGATGAAATCACGGGCCTGACCAATATGGTGATCACGGATCCGAAAACCCGTGGCGCGGCCAAGGACATGCGTCCGGTGGTGAAACTGGTCGATACGAACGGTGATGAGTTGATGATCCCGGGAACGGATATCCCGGCCCACTATATGCTGCCACCCAATTCAGTTATTAATGTAACCGATGGCGCCGAAGTCAAGGTAGGTGACGTTATTGCCCGCCTGCCGCAGGAATCACTGAAGACCCGCGATATCACCGGTGGTCTGCCACGGGTTGCGGACCTGTTCGAGGCCCGGAAACCGAAAGAGCCGGCTATCCTGGCCGAGATCAGCGGTACTGTCAGCTTTGGTAAGGAGACCAAGGGCAAGCAGCGACTGGTCATTACAGACAGTGACGGTGATACCTACGAAGAACTGATTCCGAAGTGGCGCAATATCACGGTGTTCGAAGGCGAGCACGTGGAAAAAGGCGAGGCGGTTGTTGATGGTCCGCCGGCGCCGCACGATATCCTGCGTCTGATGGGTGTTCGCGCCCTGGCCAGCTATATCGGTAACGAGATCCAGGAGGTGTATCGATTACAGGGTGTGAAAATCAATGATAAACATATCGAAGTGATAGTACGCCAGATGCTGCGCAAGGCCGAGATCACCGATCCGGGAGACAGCAGCTTCCTCAAGGGCGAACAGATCGAGCGATCCCTGTTACTCGAGGAAAATGAACGCCTGCAGGCCGATGGCAAGACGCCGGCCGAATGGGAACCGATCCTGCTCGGCATAACCAAGGCATCGCTGTCGACGGAATCGTTTATTTCCGCGGCTTCGTTCCAGGAGACCACCCGGGTGCTCACCGAGGCCAGTGTCACCGGCAAACGTGATTATCTCAGGGGACTGAAGGAAAATGTCATTGTCGGTCGCCTGATACCGGCAGGAACGGGCCTGTCACATCACGCTGATCGCAAACTGCGTCAGGAGCGCGGTGAGACTACACCGGAAGAGGCGATTGCGGAGGCATTGAAAGCAGAAACCGGCGAGATTTCGACAGAATCATCAATACAGGAATCCGGACAGGTGCAGGAAACCGGTGGTACATAAAATCCGTTAAATTCTTTTCACTTACCTTGACAGTTCAAGGTCCCGGACATAAAATCGCGCCTCTTTTGACAGGCCATCGCCTGGAATGATGACCCGTCAAAAGAGGCGGGATTTTTTTAAGGTGCCGATTTCACCTTCCCCCGGAAAGATTCGGGCTTATTACCTAACAATATCCAGAGTCTAACCTCGTATTCAGCCAATCGGGTTACGATACGGGGGTGAGACCTTTTACGCATTGTTTGGTGCAATTTATATTGAAAAATCAAGTATATGGCGACTATTAACCAGTTAGTACGGAAGCCGCGCAAGCGGCAGAAGAGCAAAAGTAACGTGCCGGCTCTGGAGAGCTGCCCGCAAAAGCGGGGGGTGTGTACGCGTGTTTATACCACGACACCGAAAAAACCGAACTCGGCACTGCGCAAGGTAGCCCGTGTGCGCCTGACCAATGGTCACGAGGTGACCACCTATATTGGCGGTGAGGGACACAATCTGCAGGAACACTCGGTGATCCTGATTCGAGGCGGCCGTGTAAAGGATTTGCCGGGTGTGCGTTACCACACCGTGCGCGGCACGCTGGACACTTCGGGTGTCGGCGAGCGCAAACAGGGCCGCTCCAAGTACGGCGCCAAACGTCCTAAATCCTGACGGTATTAACCAGAGAAAGACGCTATGTCCAGACGCAGAGTCGCAGAAAAACGAGAGATTTTGCCTGACCCGAAATACGGTGATCAGGTTCTGGCCAAGTTCATTAATATGATAATGAGTGATGGCAAGAAATCCGTCGCCGAGAAAATCGTCTACGGCGCACTGGATACTATTGGTGGCAAATCGCGGGAAGAACCCCTGGAAGTATTCACCAAGGCACTTGACAACATTCGCCCGGTCGTTGAGGTGAAATCCCGCCGTGTGGGTGGCGCCACCTATCAGATCCCGGTGGAAGTGCGCCAGGATCGCAGTACGACACTGGCCATGCGCTGGATTGTCGATGCGTCGAAAAAACGCAATGAAAAGAACATGGGTTTACGACTGGCCGGCGAACTTCTGGATGCTGCAGAAAACAAGGGTACGGCTATCAAGAAGCGTGAAGACACGCACAAGATGGCCGAGGCCAACAAGGCTTTTTCACATTACCGCTGGTAATTTAATTAATTCAATAAGTTATAAGGCATATCAGACAGTGGCACGCAAGACTCCTATCGAGCGATACAGAAACATCGGCATCATGGCGCATATTGATGCCGGCAAGACCACTGCGACAGAAAGAATCCTTTTTTATACCGGTGTTTCGCACAAAGTGGGCGAAGTACACGACGGCGCTGCCACCATGGACTGGATGGAGCAGGAGCAGGAGCGCGGCATTACCATTACCTCGGCAGCCACGACCTGTTTCTGGAAAGGTACAGAACAGCAGTACGATGAACACCGTATCAATATTATCGACACCCCGGGACACGTGGATTTTACCATCGAGGTGGAACGATCCCTGCGTGTGCTTGACGGTGCGTGTGCCGTATTTTGCGCCGTCGGTGGCGTCGAACCGCAGTCCGAGACTGTCTGGCGCCAGGCCAATAAGTATGCCGTGCCGAGAATGGCTTTTGTCAACAAGATGGATCGCGCCGGCGCCAATTTTCTTCGCGTGGTCGAACAGATCCGGGAGCGCCTAGGCAGTCGGGCCATTCCCATGCAATTGCCCATCGGCGCCGAGGATCAGTTCGAAGGTGTGGTGGATCTGATCAAGATGAAGGCCATCTACTGGGACACCGATAATTTCGGTATGACCTTCGAGGAACGGGAGATCCCGGATAATCTCAGGGCGGAAGCCGAAAAATGGCGCGAAGAGATGATGGAAAGTGCCGCTGAAGCCAATGAGGAACTCATGGATATTTACCTGGAGAGTGGCGAACTCTCCGCTGACCAGATCAAGCAGGGCATACGCATGCAGACCCTGGCTAATGAAGTGGTTCCCGCCTTTTGCGGTTCCGCCTTTAAAAACAAGGGTGTACAGACCCTGCTGGATGCCGTTATTGACTATATGCCCTCACCCATCGATGTCAAGGCCATCAAGGGTATTCTGGATGACAAGAATGAAACCGAGGCCCTGAGAAAATCCTCCGACGATGAACCGTTTGCCGCGCTGGCTTTCAAGATCGCCACCGACCCCTTTGTCGGCACACTGACCTTTTTCCGCGTCTATTCCGGTGTGCTGAATTCCGGTGATACTGTTTTCAACCCGGTCAAGAGCAAGAAAGAGCGTATTGGCCGTATCCTGCAGATGCATGCCAACAGCCGCGAGGAAATCAAGGAAGTTCGCGCCGGTGACATCGCTGCAGCAGTCGGTCTGAAGGATGTCACTACCGGTGATACATTATGTGATCTCAACGACGTCATCACCCTTGAGCGTATGGAATTCCCCGAACCCGTCATCGCGGTTGCCGTTGAACCCAAGACCAAACCGGACCAGGAGAAAATGGGCATTGCATTGTCCAAACTGGCCCAGGAAGATCCTTCATTCCGTGTCAGTACAGACGAGGAATCCGGCCAGACCATTATCGCCGGTATGGGTGAATTACACCTGGAAATCATCGTTGACCGCCTCAAACGCGAGTTCAAGGTGGAAGCCAATGTGGGCAAACCCCAGGTAGCCTATCGCGAGACACTGCGTAAGCTGGTGGAAAAAGCCGAAGGCAAGTTCGTGCGCCAGTCCGGTGGCCGCGGTCAGTACGGTCATGTGGTACTGAAAATCGAACCGCAGGAATCCGGCAAGGGCTACGAATTCGTCAACGAGATTGTCGGTGGTGTCGTGCCCAAGGAATACATTCCGGCTGTTGACAAGGGCATACAGGAACAGTTGAACAACGGTGTGGTTGCCGGCTATCCCGTGGTGGATGTGAAAGTGACCCTCTATGATGGTTCCTATCACGATGTTGACTCCAGTGAGATGGCCTTTAAAATCGCCGGCTCGATGGGCTTCAAGGCAGGTGCCGTAAAGGCGGACCCGGTGCTTCTCGAGCCGGTCATGAAAGTGGAAGTGGTGACACCGGAAGAATACCTGGGTGGTGTCACCGGCGACCTGAATCGTCGCCGCGGCATGCTGTCCGGGACCGAAGACTCCCCGGCGGGCAAGATCATACGTGCGGAGGTACCGCTGTCCGAGATGTTCGGATATGCAACGGACCTTCGTTCCAACACTCAGGGTCGAGCGACATACACAATGGAATTTTCCAGGTACAGTCAGGTGCCGCCCAACATAGCCGAAGGCATCGTTTCCAAAAATCAATAAAGTTCAGAGAGGTATTACACCGTGTCCAAGGAAAAATTCGAACGCAAGAAGCCGCATGTAAACGTCGGCACGATCGGCCACGTTGACCACGGCAAGACGACATTGACGGCGGCGATCACGAAGATCATGAGTGAGAAATTCGGCGGCGAGTCGAAAGCGTACGACCAGATAGACAATGCCCCGGAAGAGCGCGAGCGGGGTATCACGATCGCGACGGCACACGTGGAATACGAAAGCGAGGGTCGTCACTATGCGCACGTGGACTGCCCGGGTCACGCGGACTACGTGAAGAACATGATCACGGGAGCGGCGCAGATGGACGGAGCGATCCTGGTGGTGAGTGCGGCGGACGGCCCGATGCCGCAGACGCGCGAACATATATTGCTGGCGCGTCAGGTGGGTGTACCGTATATCGTGGTGTACATGAACAAGGCGGACCAGGTGGACGATGCGGAGTTGCTGGAGCTGGTGGAGATGGAGATCCGGGAGTTGCTGGACAGCTATGAATTTCCGGGCGATGACACGCCGATCGTGACGGGGAGTGCGCTGAAGGCGCTGGAGGGCGACACCGGAGACATCGGCATACCGTCGATAGAGAAGCTGGTGTCGGCGATGGACGATTACTTTCCGGTTCCGGAGCGCCCTGTGGACCAGCCGTTTCTGATGCCGATTGAGGACGTGTTCAGTATTTCGGGCCGCGGCACGGTAGTGACGGGCCGGATAGAGCGCGGCGTGGTGAAGGTGGGCGAAGAGATCGAGATCGTGGGCATCAAGGACACGCAGAAGACGACGTGCACGGGGGTTGAGATGTTCCGGAAGCTGCTTGACGAAGGCCAGGCGGGTGACAACGTGGGCGTATTGCTGCGTGGCACGAAGCGCGAGGAAGTGGAGCGCGGCCAGGTGCTGTGCAAGCCGGGGACGATAACGCCGCACACGCATTTTGAGGCGGAAGTGTATGTCCTGAGCAAGGACGAGGGCGGCCGTCACACGCCGTTTTTCAATAACTACCGGCCGCAGTTTTACTTTCGGACGACGGATGTGACGGGTGCGGTGGAGTTGCCGGAGGGCACCGAGATGGTGATGCCTGGTGATAATGTGAAGATCACGGTGAAGCTGATAGCGCCGATTGCGATGGAAGAGGGTTTGCGTTTTGCCATTCGTGAAGGCGGCCGCACGGTGGGTGCCGGTGTCGTCTCAAAGGTTATCGAGTAAGGGCCATGGCAGAACAACAGATCATACGTATCAGTCTCAAGGCCTTCGATCATCGGCTGATCGATCAGTCGACCCGGGAGATTGTCGAGACAGCGCGCCGTACCGGCGCCCAGGTGAAAGGGCCGATCCCGTTGCCGACAAAAAAGGAACGGTTCACGATTCTCATTTCACCGCATGTCAACAAGGATGCGCGTGATCAATACGAGATCCGTACACACAAGCGCCTTATGGATATCGTCAACCCGACGGACAAGACCGTTGATGCACTCATGAAACTGGATCTGGCTGCCGGCGTGGACGTGCAGATCAAACTTAACTAACAGCAAGAGACCATTACAGTGACTATCGGAATAATCGGACGCAAGCGTGGCATGACCCGCATCTTTACGGATGACGGAGTCTCCATCCCCGTGACCGTGATCGAAGCTGCGCCCAACCGGGTAACCAGTCTGGTTGACGCCGATCAGCGTGGTTACCGGGCTGTCCAGGTTGCCTGGGGAAGCCGCAAGAAAAGTCGTATTAACAGGCCGGTTGCCGGGCAGTTGTCCAAAGCCGAAATCGAATCCGCCGAAGGATTACAGGAATTTCGTCTGGACGCCGGCGAAGGTGACGATCTTGCTCCTGGTGTGGAAATAAAGGTGGGTATTTTCGAGGATGGACAAAAGGTTGACGTCACCGGCACCACCATTGGTAAGGGTTATGCCGGGGTAATCAAACGTCACAATTTCAGCAGTCAGCGTATGAGTCACGGTAATTCCGTATCACACAGGGCACCGGGCTCGACCGGACAGTGTCAGACCCCGGGTCGTGTACTCAAGGGCAAGCGTATGGCAGGCCATATGGGTAATGTGCAACGAACCACGCAGAATCTGCAAGTGGTCAGGGTGGATAATGAACGCAACCTGTTGTTAATCAAGGGTTCAGTTCCGGGTGCCAGGGGTGGTCACATACTGGTCAAACCGGCGATCAAAACGCGGAAATAAAAAGCAATGCAACTAGCGCTCTACAAATCAGGAAACAAGAAGGCCGGGAAACTGGATGTGGCCGATGGTGTGTTTGGTGTGGACTTCAATGAAGCCCTGATCCACCAGGCACTGACAGCCTATCTGGCCGGCTCACGTTCGGGTACCAGGGCACAGAAGTCGCGTTCTGAAGTACGTGGCGGTGGCAAAAAACCCTGGCGGCAAAAAGGCACCGGGCGTGCCCGCGCTGGAACGATCCGCAGTCCCATCTGGCGCGGCGGCGGCGTTACCTTTGCGGCGAAACCGGTTAATCATGAGCAAAAACTCAACAGGAAAATGTACCGTGGAGCAATCCGCGCAATTCTCTCCGAACTGGCGCGCCAGGAGCGTTTGATCATTATTGACGAGATCAAGGTCGAAGAACCGAAAACAAAAGCCATGCTGTCACAGTTACAGGAACTGGGCTTGAACGATGTACTTATCGTGGCCACCGAAGTCTCGGAGAATCTGTATCTGTCGTCACGGAATATTCCCAATGTTGATGTGATTGATACGGATGAAATTGATCCGTACGTATTGCTGGGATTTGACAAGGTATTGATGACGAAAGCTGCCGTAGAAAAAACAGAGGCATGGCTGAAATGAATCAGGAACGCTTAATGAAGGTATTGCTCGAGCCCAGGGTTACAGAAAAAAGCACCCAACTTGCCGAGAGTAACCGACAGTTTACATTCAAGGTCAGGACTGATGCGACCAGATCCGAGGTTAAAGGCGCTGTTGAACTGCTGTTCGAGGTTCAGGTTGACTCCGTGCAGTTGCTGAACGTCAAGGGCAAGCGCAAGCGATTCGGACAACGCGCCGGACGTCGTAATGACTGGAAAAAAGCCTACGTCAAACTGAAAGAAGGCTTTGATATTGATTTTATGGGGGCGCAGTAATTTACTGTAGAACGTTATGGCACTAGTTAATCCAAAACCGACATCCGCAGGCAGGCGCTCCATGGTCAAGGTGGTTACACCTGATCTTTACAAGGGCGAGCCTTATGAACCGCTGCTGGAAAGACAGGGCAGGAAATCCGGCCGCAACAATCAGGGCCGTATAACTGTACGCCATCGTGGTGGTGGCGCGAAACAGCGTTACCGTATTATCGATTTCAAACGCGACAAAGACGCGATTGCAGCCATGGTCGAACGTATCGAATACGACCCAAACCGCAGCGCTCATATCGCCCTGTTGCTTTATGTTGATGGTGAACGTCGATATATCATCGCCCCGAACAAGGTGCGTGTCGGTGATACCCTGATGTCCGGTTCCGAAGCCGAGATTAAAAACGGCAACTGTCTGCCGCTGAGGAATATTCCCATCGGTACGATGGTGCATTGTATTGAATTAAAGCCGGCCAAAGGCGCGCAGATGGCACGCAGCGCCGGTGCCAGCGTTCAGCTGGTTGCCCGTGAAGGCGCACACGCCACCCTGAGGATGCGTTCCGGCGAGATGCGCAAGGTGCTGGCTGACTGCCGCGCCACGGTGGGTGAAGTCAGTAATACGGAACATTCCCTGCAGAAACTGGGCAAGGCGGGCGCCAAGCGCTGGCGTGGTGTCAGGCCAACGGTGCGTGGCGTTGCCATGAACCCGGTGGATCATCCACACGGCGGTGGTGAGGGACGTACTTCCGGTGGACGTCATCCCTGTACCCCATGGGGCGTGCCTACCAAGGGTCACAAGACCAGAAAGAACAAACGGACCGAGAGTCTGATTGTTCGCCGTCGCAAGAAATAAGAGGAAGAGACAGTGCCACGTTCAATTAAAAAAGGGCCCTTTATCGATCATCACCTTATGAAGAAGGTTGAAGTCGCCAGAGACGCCAATGACAAACGGCCAATCAAGACCTGGTCACGCCGCTCCATGATCATTCCCGACATGGTGGGCCTGACCATCGGTATTCACAATGGCCGTGACCATATGCCTGTTTACATTACCGAGAACATGGTCGGTCACAAACTGGGCGAATTTGCCCTGACCCGGACATTCCGTGGTCACCTGGCCGACAAGAAAAGCTAGATCGAGAGACTATAGACCATGGCAACCAGTGCAAGATTGAGACATTCGATGATATCACCGCAGAAGGCGCGATTGATTGCGGACCAGATCCGTGGCCAGTCTGTGGGCAAGGCCATTGATATTCTGACCTTCAGCAACAAGAAGGCTGCAATGATAATCAGGAAAGTCTTGATGTCTGCAATTGCCAATGCCGAGCACAATGACGGTGCCGATATTGATGAACTGAAAGTAAGTACAATCACAATCGATCAGGGCCCGACACTCAAGCGTTTACGGCCTCGTGCGCGGGGCAGGGCGGACAGGATCGTAAAGCGTACAAGTCACGTCACCGTGACAGTCGCCGAGACAGGGGAACAGGAATAATGGGTCAGAAAGTACATCCAACAGGAATTCGTCTGGGCATCATCAAGGACTGGACGTCCAAGTGGTATGCAAATACCCATGATTATGCGAATTATCTACATATCGATCTCGAGGTACGCGAATTTCTCAGAAAGAAACTCGCCAATGCCTCGGTCAGCCGCATCCAGATTGAGCGGCCGGCCAACAACGCACGGGTCATCATACATACTGCGCGTCCAGGTATCGTCATTGGCAAGAAAGGCGAAGATATCGAGAAGCTCCGCCAGGAAGTCGCCACCATGATGGGTGTTCCGGCACACATCAGTGTCGAGGAAATTCGCAAACCGGAACTGGATGCCTATCTGGTTGCTGAAAGTGTGGCCCAGCAGATTGAACGACGAATCATGTTCCGCCGCGCCATGAAGCGAGCCGTGACCAATACCATGCGTCTGGGTGCGCTGGGTATTCGCATCAATGTCGCCGGTCGCCTGAACGGGGCGGAAATTGCCCGTTCCGAATGGTATCGCGAGGGACGTGTACCATTGCATACCCTGCGTGCTGATATCGATTACGGTGTTGCCGAGGCCCGAACCACCTATGGCGTTATCGGTGTCAAGGTATGGATATTCAAGGGTGAGGTTTTCGGCAAATCCGACAGTGGCAGTGAAGAAGAAAGCACCGAAGCGGCAGCAAACGAATCCTAGGAGTTAATTGTGTTACAACCCAAACGAACAAAATTCAGAAAACAGTTCAAGGGCCGCAACCGCGGAGAGGCTACTATTGCCAACAAGGTCAGTTTTGGTGAATTCGGTCTGAAAGCGGTAGGGCGTGGCAGAATCACCTCGCGACAGATTGAGGCCGCGCGTCGTGCAGTCACCCGCAAGGTAAAACGTGGCGCCAAGATCTGGATTCGTATTTTTCCTGACAAACCCATCACCAAAAAACCCCTGGAAGTTCGTCAGGGCAAGGGCAAGGGTAATGTCGAGTACTGGGTAGCACAGATACAGCCAGGACGCATGCTCTATGAGATCGAGGGTATCCCTGAAGAGCTCGCCCGTGAAGCCTTTACCCTGGCTGCGGCCAAGCTACCCGTAAAAACCACATTCGTGCACAGGAACGTACTGTAATGAAAGCGGCGGAATTAAGAGCAAAATCACAGGAAGATCTCAACAAGGAGATGCTGGACCTTTTGCGTGAGCAATTCAATCTGCGTATGCAGCGCGGTTCCGGCCAGTTAAGCAGACCCAGTGACGTAAAAAGGGTTCGTCGGGAAATCGCACGGATCAAAACCATATTAAATGAAAAAACATCGGGTGATGCTTGATGATTGAAACAGCAAATCCAGCAAAGACGCTGACCGGGGTTGTGGTGAGCAACAAGATGGAAAAAACCATCTCGGTACAGATAAAACGTACTGTAAAACATGATCTCTACGGGAAATATTATACCCGGACCACCAGGCTCATGGCGCATGATGAAAACAACGAATGCAACGAGGGTGACACCGTAATTATCGAGTCATCCCGTCCACTGTCAAAAAACAAGTCCTGGCGATTACAGAAGGTCATTGCCAGATCCCAGGAAATATAGATTTATATCATGAAAGATTACGGAGTACGCACATGATACAGATGCAAACCATGCTTGATGCGGCCGACAACAGCGGTGCGCGTCGTTTGATGTGCGTCAAGGTGCTTGGTGGTTCCAAGCGCCGTTACGCCGGAGTCGGTGATGTCATCAAGGTCACCGTGAAGGAAGCCATTCCGCGTGGCAAGGTCAAGAAAGGCGAGCTCTATAACGCGGTCGTGGTCAGGACCAGGCACGGGGTACGCAGACCGGACGGTTCACTGATCCGCTTTGACAGTAATGCCGCGGTATTGCTGAACAACCAGTTGCAGCCTATTGGTACGCGAATCTTCGGACCGGTTACCAGAGAGTTACGCGGTGAACAGTTCATGAAGATCGTATCACTGGCGCCGGAGGTACTCTAGAACATGCAGAAAATTCGCAAAGGTGATGAAGTCACGGTTTTGACCGGCCGGGACAAGGGCAAGCGCGGTGTAGTACTCAATGTTCTTAAAGACGAGGACAAGGTGATTGTCGAGAATATCAATATGGTCAAGCGTCATACCAAGGGTAACCCCATGCAGGGTGTGCCGGGCGGTATTGTTGAGAAAGAGGCCCCCTTGCATATATCCAATGTAGCTATCTGGAATCCGGTGACCAACAAGGCCGACCGTGTCGGATTCCGTTTTCTTGAGGATGGCCAGAAGGTACGGTTTTTCAAATCCAACAACGAAGTTGTTGATGTATAAAACAACAGCCATTAGCCAATAGCTATTAGCGAATAGTAAAGAAATATTATGTCGAGATTACAGGAATACTACAATGAGAAGGTCTTGCCGGCACTGAAGGAGCAGTATGGTTACAAGTCCGTGATGCAGGTGCCGAAGATCACCAAGATCACCCTGAATATGGGTGTTGGTGACGCCGTGGCGGACAAAAAAGTCATCCAGAATGCTGCCGGCGATCTGGAAAAAATCACCGGCCAGAAACCGCTGATAACCTATGCCCGCAAATCGGTATCCAATTTCAAGATCCGGGAAGGATATCCAAATGGTGTCAAGGTGACGCTCAGACGCGAACGTATGTATGAGTTTCTGGATCGTCTGATCAGCGTTGCTATCCCCAGAATCCGTGATTTTCGCGGCTTCAGTCCCAAATCGTTTGATGGTCGGGGTAACTACAGCCTGGGAATCAAGGAACAGATCATTTTTCCGGAAATCGAATACGACAAGATTGATAAAATCCGTGGTATGGATATCACTATTACAACAACGGCAGGAACTGACGATGAAGGCAAGGCACTGCTGAGTGCATTTCATTTTCCGTTGCGGAGTTAAAAGAGGCTTTTATGGCAAAAAAATCAATGGTAAACCGCGAGCTGAAGCGCATCCGCCTGGTCAGGAAATATGCAGGTAAACGTACCGATCTCAAGACGATCATCAAGGACCCCGGCGTGAGTGAAGAAGAGCGTAGAGACGCACGCGACAGACTGAACAAGTTGCCACGTGACGGCAGTCCATCACGCCTGCGTAATCGCTGCAAACTGACCGGTCGCCCACATGGTTACTACCGTAAGTTCGGACTGGGTCGTAACAAGCTGCGGGAAGCCGCCATGCGCGGTGATGTACCTGGTCTGGTCAAGGCGAGTTGGTAAAAACATAGCTACAAGCAATTAGCTACTAGCAACTAGAGAAAGCATATAAAGAATGAACGTTACATACACAAAAAACGAAGCTACAGGTAATTCACGAGCCGGAAAATCTTGTGGCTTGTGGCTGGTTGCTTGTAGCCTGGAGTTAATCTCATGAGCATGCAGGACCCCATTGCAGACATGTTGACCCGGATCAGGAATGGACTCGAGCGTGAAAAACGCTCTGTTGCCATGCCCGCCTCAAGGCTCAAGGCTGCTATTTCGCAGACGCTGAAAGAAGAGGGCTACATCAGTGACTTCAGCGTTACGGAAAATAATGGCAAACCGACGTTGAATATCGAGCTTAAATATTTCGAGGGTAAACCGGTAATCGACAGGCTGGAAAGAGTCAGCAAGCCAAGTCTGAGAAAGTACTGTTCCCGGGATGATTTGCCGAAAATTCTTGGCGGTTATGGTACTGCCATTGTCTCGACATCCAGTGGTGTTATGACCGATAAATCAGCACGCGATCAGGGACTCGGCGGTGAAATCCTTTGTTACATTTCCTGACAGGATAAAACAATGTCCAGAATTGCTAAATACCCTGTAACAATCCCCTCCGGTGTCAATGTCAACATCGATGAGCGGGATATTACCGTCAAGGGCAGCATGGGTGAACTTTCACATAAGATTCATGCGTTGGTCAGCGTGACACAGGAAGAAGACTCCCTGAGTTTCAAGGCGAATAACAACTCCAAGTCTGCCAAGGCACTGTCCGGTACCACACGGGCACTGATTCAGAATCTGGTCAAGGGTGTCAGCGAGGGGTTTGAGAAAAAACTGAATATTACCGGCGTTGGATACCGTGCCCAGGCACAGGGTAAGGTTCTGAATCTGACACTGGGTTTTTCACATCCGGTTAACTATGAAATACCGGAAGGCATCACTATCGAGACGCCTACACAGACGGAGATTGTAGTGAAAGGGATTGATAAACAGAAAGTCGGGCAGGTGGCGGCCGAAATTCGTGCCTGGCGCCCACCTGAACCTTATAAGGGCAAGGGCGTTCGTTATTCCGATGAGCGTATCCTCCGTAAGGAAGCCAAGAAGAGCTAGATATTTATGAACAAGAAACAAGCACGACTGAGAAGAGCAAGAAAAACCAGGTCGCAGATCAAACGTCTGCGCGTCAATCGCCTGTGTATTTACCGTACGCCTCGACATTTATATGCGCAGATTATTTCGCCGGATTCCTCCAGCGTCATTACCAGTGCATCAACGATTGACAAGGAAATAAGGTCACAGGTGAAAAACACCGGCAACGTTGAAGCTGCCATGATCGTTGGCAGGATTCTGGCAGAGCGCGCCAGGGCGGCCGGGATCACAAATGTGGCCTTTGATCGTTCCGGTTTCAAGTATCACGGACGCGTCAAGGCACTTGCGGATGCAGCGCGTGAAAACGGCATTGAATTTTAAACAGGTGAAGATATGGCAGTAGCTGAGAGTTATTCAAGCGGATCGGACCTTCTGGAAAAGCTGGTTTCGGTCAATCGCGTCGCCAAGGTAGTCAAGGGCGGACGGCAGTTCGGATTTACCGCGTTAACCGTGGTAGGTGACGGAAATGGCCGCGTCGGTTTCGGCCGTGGCAAGGCGCGTGAGGTGCCAATCGCCATACAAAAAGCAATGGAAAGCGCCCGCCGCAACATGGTCAGCGTGCCGCTGGACGGTGAGACCATTCACTATGCTGTGACTGCACGTCATGGCGCGGCGAAGATTTTCATGCAGCCGGCTTCGGAAGGTACCGGCATTATCGCCGGCGGACCGATGCGTGCCGTGTTCGAGGTACTGGGTGTACATAATATTCTTGCCAAGTCGATCGGTTCTCCGAATCCAATCAACGTGGTAAGGGCAACCATCAAGGGGCTGGCGGCGATTGCATCACCCGAGCATATCGCAGCCAAGCGCGGCAAATCAGTTGAAGAGATTACATCCTGATTATGGCAACGAATAGCAAAGAACTGAAGGTAACCCTGAAAAGGAGCCTGGCCAAACGGCTGGCGGGTCACAAGGCTTGTGTGAGCGGTCTTGGTCTCAGACGCATAGGCCAGACTGTAACCGTCAAGGATACTGCGGAGAATCGTGGCATGATTAACAAGGTATCCTACCTTCTCGCCGTCGAGGAAAGCTAGATGAGATTGAATACAATTAAACCCGCTGATGGTGCAAAAACTGCAGCCAAACGTCCCGGCCGTGGTGCTGGTTCCGGTCTGGGCAAGACTGGCGGTCGCGGACACAAGGGGCAGAAGTCGCGATCGGGCGGCTATACCAAGGTTGGTTTTGAAGGCGGTCAGATGCCATTACAGCGGCGATTGCCGAAGGTCGGATTCCGTTCGATTCTGGCCAGGCAAACTGCGGAAATCCGACTGCACGAACTGAACGGGCTCGAAGTGGATACAGTGGATATGGCCGCTCTGAAGAAGGCCAACCTGGTATCGGCGAGCATCAAGAGAGCAAAAATTTTTGCATCCGGTGAAATCACCCGTGCTGTTACTGTCAAGAGCATCAGGGTTACGAAGGGTGCGCGTGCGGCGATCGAAGCTGCCGGGGGCAAGATAGAGGACTGATGTCAGCACGGACCCCGACAATCCCCGGCGGTATCGCCGGCATAGGCAAGCTGACCGAGCTGAGACAACGAATCTTTTTCGTCATCTTTGCGCTGTTTGTTTATCGGGTATGTACCTACATACCGGTCCCGGGTATTGATCCGGATCGCCTGGCGGACATGTTCAGCCAGCAATCAGGAACAATTCTGGATATGTTTAACATGTTTTCCGGTGGGGCGCTGGAACGGCTGTCAGTAGTGGCGCTGGGGATCATGCCCTACATTTCGGCTTCCATTATCATGCAATTGCTGACGGTGGTTGAGCCAAAACTGAAACAGTTACGCAAGGAAGGTGAACAGGGCCGCAGGAAGATTACCCAGTATACGCGCTGGGGCACGGTAGTGCTGGCGACCTTTCAGGCCATCGGTGTTTCAATTGCCCTGGAAGGACAGAACGTAGTGATGGACCCCGGCATGGGTTTTCGGGTTACTGCAGTGACATCACTGGTAACCGGTACCATGTTTCTGATGTGGCTGGGCGAGCAAATCACTGAAAGGGGTGTAGGTAACGGCATTTCCATGATCATTTTTGCCGGTATCGTCGCCGGTCTGCCGTCAGCAATCGCCGGTACACTGGAACTGTCACGAACCGGGGAAATGCATCTGTTCGGTGTCATGGTGCTGTTTGCACTGGCCATCGTTGTGACGGGTATTGTTGTATTTATCGAACGTGGCCAGCGCCGGATCACGGTTAATTATCCGAAGCGGCAAATGGGCCGGAAAATGTATGCCGGTCAGTCCAGCCATCTGCCGCTGAAACTGAACATGGCCGGTGTGATTCCACCAATCTTCGCGTCAAGCATTATTTTATTTCCGGCGACGCTCGCCGGCTGGTTCGCGCAGGGTGAAGGCATGCGCTGGATGCAGGATATTGTCACCAATCACCTGTCCCCGGGGCAGTTGACCTACGTTCTGCTGTATGCGGGATTTATAATATTTTTCTGCTTTTTCTACACGGCCATGATGTTTGATCCGAAAGAAACTGCGGATAACCTTAAAAAGCAGGGTGCCTTTATTCCGGGCATGCGGCCGGGTGAACAGACGTCCAATTATCTGGATGGTGTTCTCACCAAGTTGACGATGGCGGGGGCAACCTATATCACCATTATCTGTTTGCTGCCGGAATTTCTGATTCTGGAGTTTAATGTGCCATTCTATTTCGGTGGTACATCATTGCTGATTATCGTGGTTGTAGTCATGGATTTTATGTCTCAGCTGCAGGCCCACTTGATGTCGCATCAATATGACGGCCTGTTAAAGAAGGCCAATCTCAAGCGCCACGGTCGTCGCTGATCGACCAGGAGATCGATTATGAAAGTTAGAGCATCAGTGAAAAAAATCTGTCGAAACTGCCGGATCATCAAGCGCGGCGGCGTGGTTCGCGTCATATGTTCGGATCCAAGACATAAACAACGGCAGGGATAAACCGATCCCGGAGAAACTAATATGGCACGTATTGCAGGCGTAAATATACCGGACAACAAGCATTTGAGTATCGCATTGACCTATATCTATGGAATCGGGCGTACCCGTTCCCTGGGGATCTGCGATGCCATTGGTATCAGTCCGGCTACCCGGGTTAACACCCTCAATGAGGAAGATCTGGACAAGGTTCGCGGCGAAGTCGCGAAATTCAACATCGAAGGTGATCTTCGTCGTGAGATTTCAATGAATATCAAGCGCTTGATGGATCTCGGTTGCAACCGTGGTATCCGTCACAGACGCGGATTGCCATTGCGCGGTCAGAGAACACGCACGAACGCGCGTACCCGCAAGGGCCCACGCAGAATGGTTAAAAAATAGACTGATATCAGGTAATCATCAATGGCAAAAGCAGCAGCAGCTCGATCAACGCGAAAGAAAACCCGCAAGCACGTAGTCGACGGTGTGGCGCATATTCACGCGTCCTTCAATAATACTATCGTGACCATAACCGATCGCCAGGGTAATACTCTGGCCTGGGCCACTTCCGGTGGCAGCGGTTTTCGCGGTTCAAGAAAAAGCACGCCATTTGCCGCCCAGGTAGCATCCACCAAGGCCGGTGAGACCGCACTTGAATTCGGCATGAAAAACCTTGAGGTATTCGTCAAGGGCCCGGGACCCGGACGTGAGTCTGCCGTAAGAGCCTTGAACGGGCTCGGCTTCAAGATCACCAATATTTCCGACGTGACGCCCATTCCACATAATGGTTGTCGTCCGCCGAAGAAACGCAGAGTTTAGAGGATAGACGAATGGCAAGATATCTGGGACCAAAATGCAAACTCAGCCGACGTGAAGGAACAGACCTGCTGCTGAAAAGCCGCGCGCGTCCACTGGAATCCAAATGCCAGATTGACAAGGCGCCGGGTCAGCATGGTGGCAAGGGCAAGCGGCTGTCAGACTATGGTTTGCAGTTGCGGGAAAAGCAGAAACTCAGAAGAATCTACGGAATTCTCGAAAAACAGTTTCGCAAATATTACAAGGAAGCGGCTCGCAGAAAGGGCTCTACCGGGGAAAACCTTCTGCAGATCCTCGAATGTCGACTGGATAATATTGTTTATCGTATGGGCTTTGGTTCTACCCGGACTGAAGCCAGGCAGCTGGTCAGTCACAAGGCAATCCAGGTAAATGGTAAAACTATCAACATCCCGTCCTACATGGTCAAGGCCGAAGACGTGGTGGCTATTCGTGAGAAGAGCAGGAAGCAGGTACGTATACAGGATGCCCTGTCTGTTGCAGAGCAGGTCGGTTTCCCCGAGTGGGTCGATGTGGATCCGAAAAAAATGCAGGGCATTTTCAAGACTGTCCCCGACCGCAGTGACTTGCCATCCGACATCAATGAACAACTGGTCGTCGAACTTTACTCCAAGTAACAGCGCAGAGAGGCTTATATGTCTACATCGTTTAACGAAATTTTGAAACCGAGGCGGGTTGATGTTGAACCGATCAACGCCAACAGTGCCAGGATCACGATCGAACCACTGGATCGTGGTTACGGCCATACCCTTGGTAATGCCCTGAGACGCGTGCTGTTATCATCCATGGCAGGCTGTGCCGTTACCGAAGCCGAGATCGAGGGTGTGTTGCACGAATACACCACCATAGAGGGTGTTCAGGAGGATGTCACCGATATATTATTGAATTTGAAAGGGCTTGCCATTCGCATGCATGCCAAAGACGAGGCGATTCTGAATCTGAAAAAGAGCGGGCCTGGCCTGGTCACGGCTGCCGATATTACCGTCGACCATGATGTCGAGATTGCCAACCCTGACCATCCCATCGCCAATCTGACCAAGTCAGGCGAACTCAATATCAATATGAAGATTGAACGTGGTCGGGGTTATCATCCCGTTATCATCGGTTCCAGCGAGGAAGAGCAGACCATCGGCCGGATCAAGCTGGATGCCTCGTTCAGCCCGGTGAGACGTGTGGCCTATGATGTGCAGAGTGCCCGCGTGGAACAACGTACCAATCTGGACAAACTGATCCTGGAAATCGAAACCAACGGCACCATCGATCCGGAAGATGCGGTACGTGAAGCGGCGACCATACTCAGAAGCCAGTTGGCCGTATTTGTGGATCTTGAGGCTGAAGAGGCTGAAATAGCAACGGCGGCTCACGAGCCGCAAATTGACCCGATTCTGCTGCGGCCTGTAGATGACCTGGAGTTGACGGTGCGTTCGGCCAATTGCCTGAAGGCCGAGAGCATTTATTATATCGGCGACCTCATACAGAGGACCGAGGTGGAGCTGTTGAAAACGCCCAATCTTGGTAAAAAATCACTGACCGAAATCAAGGAAGTTCTCGCCTCGCGCGGACTGGCCCTGGGTATGCGCCTGGAAAACTGGCCGCCGCCCGGTCTGACCCATGAAAAAGTAACAGCATAATAACGGTGTAGAGAGATGCGACATAGACAAAGCGGCAGAAAGCTGAATCGTAACAGCAGCCATCGCAAGGCAATGTACCAGAATATGGCGGTGTCACTGATGCAGCATGAAGTCATCAAGACCACGCTGCCCAAGGCGAAAGAACTCCGTCGTGTGGCCGAACCACTGATTACCATGGCCAGGTCTGATTCAGTGGCTAAACGCAGGCTGGCTTTTTCCAGGCTTCGTGATCGTTCCGCCGTGACCAAGCTGTTCAATGAGCTTGGTCCACGCTACAAGGATCGTCCGGGTGGTTACCTGCGCATACTGAAATGCGGTTTTCGTGCCGGTGACAATGCGCCAATGGCGTTTGTCGAACTGGTGGATCGTCCCGTGGATGCAGATATTGAACAAAAACAGGGCGCGGAAGCATAAGTACATCTGACAGCTCATGAATAGACGTATTATTCAGAGCGTCCTGAAAACAATCTTCAGTTCAAATCAAGGCGGGGGTCTCCCCGGCTTTTTTCTATGTGGATTCTCCGGGCCGTCCACAAATACTCCGGCACAGGTACACAGCAGCTGCGCTACGGCGATTATCGTATACGCATTTCTTACTCTTTGTGGCCGGTTTCGTCCCATGACAGGCAGCTGCAAAACAGGTGTTTGTCACCGTACAGATTGTCTACCCGGCTGACCGGTGGCCAGTACTTGTCCTCATTGAGCCCGGGAACAGGGAAAAACGCCCGTGCCGGCGAGTACGGCAGAGGCCAATGATCCTGAAGATACAATGTATGATGGTGTGGCGCGTTTTTCAGGGGATTATTCAGGGAGTCCATTTCTCCGTTCTGAATCGCCCGTATCTCTTCGTATATGGCAATCATGGCATCGCAGAAGCGATCCAGTTCGCGCTTGTTTTCACTTTCTGTCGGCTCGATCATCAGTGTGTCGGGCACCGGAAACGACATGGTCGGCGCATGGAAGCCATAATCGACGAGTCGTTTGGCAATATCATCGACCGTGATACCGCAACTTTCCCGGATCGGCCGCAAATCGATAATACATTCATGGGCGACCATGTCGTTTTTGCCGCGATAAAGCACCGGGTAGCAGTGCATCAGCCTTTTGGCGATGTAATTGGCGTTTAACAGCGCCACCATAGTGGCGCGTCTCAGCCCGGAATCCCGCATCATGGCGATATACGCCCAGGAAATACTCAGAATGCTGGCCGAACCCCAGGGAGCTGCAGCGATCGTGCCTATTGTGCCCATGTCAGATGCATCCGGGTTGACGTCATCGACAACGGGGTGGTCGGGCAGGAAAGGCGATAAATGACGCCTGACCCCGATGGGGCCGGCACCGGGACCGCCACCACCATGGGGTATGGCAAAGGTTTTATGCAGGTTGAGATGGGCTACGTCGGCGCCGATTTTCCCTGGCCGGCAGATCCCGACCAGGGCATTGAAATTGGCGCCGTCCAGGTAGACCTGCCCGCCCTGTTCATGGATGAGCTCACAAATATCACAAAATGCCTCCTCATAAACGCCGTGTGTTGAAGGATACGTGATCATGAGCGCAGCAAGCCGGTCACTGTATTTACCAGCCTTTTCACGCAGGTCATTGATGTCGATGTTGCCCTGATCATCACAGTGTACGGTAATGATTTCCAGGCCGGCCATCATGGCACTTGCCGGATTAGTGCCATGGGCGGAAGCCGGGATCAGGCAGATATCACGCTGTGACTGGCCGATGGATTGCAGGTATTTACGGATTACCAGCAACCCGGCGTATTCGCCCTGTGATCCGGCATTGGGTTGAAATGAAAAGGCATCAAAACCGGTCAGATCGCACAGCATCTGCTCAAGCTCTGTCAGCATCTGCATATATCCCTGTGCCTGTTCCAGCGGCACAAAAGGATGCATGGCGCTGAACTCTCGATAGGACAATGCCTGTAATTCCACCGAAGCGTTGAGTTTCATGGTGCAGGAACCAAGCGGTATCATGGCGCGATCGAGTGCGATATCCTTGCGGGCGAGCCGCCGCATATAACGCATCATTTCCGTTTCACTGTGGTAGCTGTGAAATACCGGATGCCCGAGGATTTCGCTGCGTCTGAGAAATTTCTCCGGGATAGACTCATCGAGGTCCTGATCCATGGCAATGATATCCATCGCATCCGTGTCACCGCCAGTGAAAATCCCGGCGATCTTTTTCAATAATTGTCGGGTGGTGGTTTCATCAAAGCTTATTCCCAGTGTATCCCTGTCAACGAGTCGCAGGTTGATTCTTTGTTCACGCGCATGCGCGGCAAGTCGCCGTGCCTTGCCGGGTACATGCAGGGTAATGGTATCGAAAAAACTGTCTGTGCTGACCGTGTAGCCCTGTGCTGTCAACCAGGCAACGAAAATTTCCATATAGCGGTGTACGCGGCCGGCGATTTGCCGTAATCCCTCGGGACCATGATAAATGGCATAGAATCCGGAAATAATGGCCAGCAGCGATTGCGAGGTGCAGATATTACTGGTGGCTTTTTCCCGACGTATATGCTGTTCGCGGGTCTGCAGGGTCATGCGGTATGCGGGCTCGCCGCGGCTGTCGCGGGATATACCGATGATCCTCCCGGGCACTGAACGAATATATTTTTCACGGGTCGCGAAAAATGCCGCGTGCGGTCCCCCGTAGGCCATGGGTACACCGAACCGCTGGCTGCTGCCAACCACGATATCCGCGCCGAATTCCCCCGGTGGTTTCAACATGACCAGACTCAAAGGGTCCGCGGCAACCGTCGCCAGGGCTCCCTGTTCATGGGCGAGGTCAATGACCGGCTGCAAATCACGGATCTGGCCACTGGATCCCGGATATTGAATCAATATGCCGAAGATATTGTGGTTGCCAAGTTCCGGACCGGGCTCTCCGATGACAATCCCGAATCCGAAGGCCCGCGCCCTGGTTTGTACAACAGCTATGGTCTGCGGGTGACAGTCCTGATCGACGAAAAAAATATCGGCATCTGATTTACATAAACGATGTGACATGGCCATCGCCTCGGCGGCAGCCGTGGCTTCATCGAGCAGTGAAGCATTGGCGATATCCATGGCCGTCAGGTCGATGATCATCTGCTGGAAGTTCAATAATGCTTCCAGGCGGCCCTGGCTGATTTCCGGCTGGTAAGGCGTATACGCGGTATACCAGCCGGGGTTTTCAAGCACGTTGCGCTTGATGACAGCCGGCATTATGGTGCCGTGGTAGCCCATGCCGATCATACTGTCGAAGACCTGGTTGCGTTCACGCAGCTTGCGCATGTAGGTAATCACGGCGCGTTCGCTGATATTTTCCTTCAAGGATCCGGGCTCATCGGCAAGGATGGATTCCGGAACGGCCCTGGTAATGATGTCCTCCAGTTTTTCGAGATCCAGATAATCCAGCATTTCCGCAATCTGCTCCCGATCCGGTCCTATGTGCCGGCGAACAAACTCACCGCGCATCTCCAGCCACTCCAGTGGCATACGTTTATCCGTCATGTGTTTACTCCTGATAACAAGATCTGTATTTGCGGATCAAGACAAGGCTGAACATTTCATTGCCCGTTAGTACAGCGGTCAATGCTGCCGGCAAATGCGGGTCTGGTCAGTCCTGCCCGACAATGAATTCGGCATAGGTTGCCGAATCCATAAGATCATTCATCTGTGCGGGGTCGTCCGGGACCAGCTTGATAAACCATCCGGTACTTTCGGGTTCACTGTTAACCACTTCCGGCTGCTCCACCAGGATATCGTTGATCTCGATGACCTTGCCGGCCAGGGGGCTTTTGACATCACTGGCCGCCTTGACCGATTCCACAACGGCAGCCTCTTCCCCCTGTGTCAGCTGACGCCCGGTTTCAGGAAGTTCAATGTAGACGATATCGCCCAGTTGTTTCTGTGCAAAATCCGATATGCCGATCACGGCGTTACCGTTCTCATCAAGAAAAACCCATTCATGATCACGGGAATATTTCATATCTGTCATCAGATAGTCCTCTTGTCTGCTTTATATGAATTCCGGGGGTTCACCGATCAGCTCATGGATGGACTTGATCGGTGATTTCTACAGTGTTTTGGTTATTCGTTATTTCACCACAACTTCAATTTATACAATGGTCGGAATCTGCCGGGCCGTGATAGTAACGACGACTGACAAAGGGTAGTTTCGTAACTGTAACCGGATGCTGTCGATTGCGTATTATAGCGTGCAACCGTGTGCCTGCCTGTGTGTATTCACTGTCGATACAGGCCATGGCTATGGGTTTTTCCAGTGTCGGTGAATAGGTGCCACTGGTGACACGGCCGGCAGTTTCGCCATCCATGTTTACGAGTATGGTATTCTCACGGACGGGCGCCCTGCCCTCGACCAGAAGGCCGACACGTTGTCTATGTGTACCTTCGGACAATTGCCGCCGTATGACATCTGACCCGTAAAAACCGGGGTCCGTGGCCAGGCGCACCTCACTGATGATCCATTTCAATCCGGCTTCAACAGGGCTGATGTCTTCATTCAATTCATGACCGTAGAGACACAGGCCCGCTTCCAGTCGCAAGGTATCACGGGCACCCAGACCGGCCGTTCGGGTCCGTTCATCGTCAAGGAGCCGGCGGGCAATGAATTCAACATGTGTGGACGGGACAGCGATTTCGAACCCGTCCTCACCGGTGTAGCCACTGCGGCTGACGTGGCAGGGTATACCGAGAATATCAACGGTCTTCGCCTGCATGAACCTTAGTTCTGTACAGTCATTATTCAACCTGCCGAGAATAGCCGCGGCATCGGGTCCTTGCAGCGCGATCAGGGAATGCTCTGCGCTTTCCCTGATCTCGATGTCATCGCCGATACTGGCTTCGATAAATTCACGATCCCTGTCCTTGCGTGCGGCATTGACGACCAGAATCAGGGCCTCACCATCAGCGGTTACGATCAGGTCATCAATGATACCGCCGTGCGTGTTGAGAAAAGTGGTATAGCGTTGCCGGCCTGGCAGGAGATCTTCGAGGCGGCAGGGGACCAGCCGCTCGAGTGCGCGGGCTGCGTTTTTTCCCATGAGAATAAACCGGCCCATATGCGAGATATCAAACAGGCTCGCATGTTTGCGTGTATGCAGGTGTTCTTCACGGATGCCCCGGTATTGCACGGGCAGTTCATAACCGGCGAACGGCACCATTCTGGCGCCTAGTTCCCGGTGAAGATCATACAACGCAGTATGTTTCAATGACGGGGGCATACTTTCCTCTTGCGACATGCCGGTACAACTGTGCTAATATTGTTGCGCCGCAATAATGAAGCAGTCATCCCTCTTTTGCAAGTCGAACCCGTGTCGACCGGCAGTTGTCAGGCCTCTGCCAGCGGTTCTGTGTGTTTAACAATCCATGTAGGAGACGTCTAATGGATCAAAGATTACGGCCGGGATCCGGCCATTTTTCCTCCGGCCCGTGTGCCAAGCGGCCGGGCTGGAACAGCCATGTTCTTGAAAATGCCACGGTGGGGCGCTCTCATCGTTCCCCTGTTGCCAAGGCAAAACTGAAACGGGCCATTCAACAAACCCGTGATGTGCTTGGTATCCCCGAAAATTATCTCATCGGTATTGTTCCAGGCTCGGATACCGGGGCCATGGAGATCGCCCTGTGGAATCTGCTTGGTCCGTCGGGTGTCGATGTCCTCTGCTGGGAAAGCTTCAGCAAGGACTGGATGGATGATGTGGTCAATCATCTGGCACTGGCGGACACCCGTGTTCATTCTGCCGATTACGGCCAGCTTCCGGATCTGGCAAAGGTGAACCAGGACAATGATGTGGTATTTGTCTGGAACGGCACCACCTCCGGTGTCAGGTTACCCGATGGTGAGTGGATTGCCGAAGATCGCAAGGGCTTGACACTCTGTGATGCCACATCCGCCGTATTTGCCATGCCGATACCGTGGTCCCGCCTGGATGCAGTTACCTTCTCCTGGCAAAAAGCGCTGGGCGGTGAAGCCGGCTTCGGTATGCTGGTGCTGAGCCCGCGCGCTGTTGACCGTATCAACAGCTTTCATCCGCCATGGCCCATCCCCAAACTGTTTCGACTGCGTAAAAACGATACACTCAATGAAGCCATTTTCAACGGTGATACTATCAATACCGTTTCCATGTTATGCGTGGAAGACTACCTGGATGCGCTTTACTGGGCTTCAGAAAACGGCGGTCTGGACGGTTTGATACAACGTTCGCTGGAGAACTTCAGACTGATCAGCGAATGGGTTGATCGCACAGACTGGATAGACTTTCTGGCTTCCGACCCGCTGATCCGGTCCAACACTTCGGTTTGCCTGCAACTGACGGCAGACTGGTTTACCGATCTTGATTCCGCGCAACAACGCGAATTTATGCAATCACTGACCGCGCTGCTGGAGCAGGAGCAGGTTGCTTTTGATATCAACGCTTACCGCGCCGCGCCCCCGGGACTTCGCATATGGGCCGGAGCCACGGTCGAGAGCCGTGATCTTGAAGCCCTGTTTCCCTGGATTGAATGGGCCTGCGGGCAGGTAAGAAACAAGCTGTCTCCCGGTTTAACAGCACTGCGTTGAAATCGAAATTCAACTTATATAAATAACAGTTTGAAGGAATACACAGTAATGAAAAATATATTTGTAGCCGACAAAATTGCCGATGACGGCATTGAATATCTGCAACAACAACCCGATTTTAATATTACGGTCGAACCCGGTCTGGATGAAGATGCACTTTGCAGGGCATTGATCGGACAACATGGACTCATTGTTCGCAGCGGTGCAAAAGTCACGGCAAAAGTACTGGCCGCCGCGAATCAACTTGAAGTTATCGGTCGTGCCGGTATCGGTGTCGATAATATTGATGTGGCCAAAGCCACGGAGCTTGGCGTGGTGGTACTGAATACTCCCAATGCCAATGCCACTACCACGGCTGAACTGGCCATGGCACACCTGTTTTCACTGAGCCGGAATCTGCCGCAGGCCGACCGATCCGTGCGCGCCGGTGAGTGGAAGCGTGGTGACTACATGGGCTCGGAAATCAGCGGCAAGAAACTGGGCATCGTGGGCTACGGAACCATTGGGCGTCTCGTCGCCGAACGGGCAAGGGCCCTGAAAATGCAGGTTTACGCCCATGATCCGTTTGTAACCGCAGAAGCTTTCACAGCCGACCAGGTACATCCGCTGGATATCGATGAACTTGTACGGCAGTGTGATTATATAACGCTGCATTGCCCGGCCAATGAAAAAACCCGTAATATCATCAGCCGTGAACGCATCCAGACCATGAAAAAGGGCAGCCGCTTGATCAACTGCGCCCGCGGTGGTCTGGTCGACGAGGATGCGCTATTCGAGGCACTGCAGTCCGGACATCTCGCCGGTGCCGCACTGGATGTGTTCAGCGCGGAACCGCCACTGGACTCGCCGCTGTTAACCTTGCCGAACATTGTATTCACACCGCATCTGGGTGCATCCACCCGGGAAGCGCAGTCTGCCGCCGGTACCGAGATAGCGCAACAGGTCGCCCGCTATCTGCAGACCGGTGAACCGGTGAATGCTCTCAATCTACCGTCCGTGACGGCGGAGGAACTCACCCGGCTTAAACCTTATCTGACACTGACCAACCGGCTGGCGCGTCTGCTGGTGTCCATGATCCAGGAACCTGTCAATGAGCTGACCATAACAACTTATGGTGATGTGAATGACCTGGATGTTCGCGTGTTAACGACGGAAAGCCTGATTGGTCTGTTGTCCACGGCCATGTCCGCTCCGGTAAACCGTGTCAATGCGGCGCATATCGCATCACAACGTGGTATACGCGTAACCGGGGTACGTTCAAACGAGGAGCGCGACTACCATGCGGTGATAAGTCTTGAGGCCAGACATGGCGATAACACTACCCGCGTCGAGGGCACCGTGTTCGATAAACTCTGGCCGCGTCTGACGCGTGTGAACGATTATGAAATTGAAGCGGCGCTGGAAGGCAACCTGTTGTTCACACGTCACAACGATCAACCGGGTGTCATAGCGGCCATCAGTACCCTCCTGGCCGGGCAGCAGATCAATATTTCCCGCATGCAACTGGGTATTGTGCCGGGAAGCAACAAGGCAGTGGCCGTGCTCGGTATTGAGTCACTACTGGATGATGACTTGATGGACCAGATGCAGGGTATACCGGCTGTCAGCAAGGCATTACAGATCAGCCTGTGATAACGACCACTGCAATCGATGCTGTTCTCCTCGACTGCGACAGCACCTTGTCGACAGTCGAGGGTATTGATGAACTGGCGCTTCGGGCCGGTGTCAGCGGTGATTGCCGGGAGCTGACCCGGGCTGCAATGGATGGAGATCTGCCTCTGGAGGCGGTGTATGCGAAACGCCTTGAACTCATACAACCCTCCCGAAGCGATACAGAGTGGCTTTCGAAACATTACATTAAACATCTGACTACGGGAGCCGAGACCCTGGTCAATATGCTGTACACACACGGTATAGATGTTTATATCATCAGTGGCGGACTGAAACCGGCCGTCCTCGGACTGGCAAAGGCATTGGGTGTCGCCGGAGAAAACGTTTACGCCGTCGATATTTTTTTCAATGATGATGGCAGTTTTCTCGACTATGACCGGGCATCGCCGCTGGCCCGGAACGGCGGCAAGGCGGAAATCACCCGGATGTTAATGAGTGATGGTAAAGCCATGGTTTGCATCGGTGACGGTGTTACTGACCTGGAGATGAAAATGGCGAATGTTCTGTTCATCGGCTATGGTGGTGTTCAGTATCGTGAAAGAGTAAGGCGAGAGGCAGATGTCTATATCGAGGATCAGTCCCTGATGCTGGCCTGGCCATATATTGCCACAGGAAACCGGGCACAGGGCGGCTGAGTTGATTTTCCTGTTCACTGACTATGGTCTTGAAGGCCCCTACCTGGGTCAGGTGGAAACGGTCATGCGGACCCGGGCGCCTGGAGAAGTTATCATCAACCTGGTTGCCGACGCGCCCAGAAACAACCCCAGGGCCAGTGCCTGGCTGCTGGCGTCGCTGATCGACCGATTACCGGAATCTTGCATCGTGTTCTGCGTTGTCGATCCCGGCGTCGGGACCGGTGCCGATGTTCCCGTGGCCTTGAATATCGATGGCCGCTGGTATGTGGGACCGGATAACGGCCTCTTCGATCTTGTTTGCCGGCAGGCATCTGCCATACAACAGGCATTGAAAATCACCTGGCAACCGGAAGTCCTTTCCAACAGCTTCCACGGCCGGGATCTCTATGCCGTAATATGCACAATGATTGCCAACGGGGATTTCGGTTTCGGTAAATCATTTACCTGGCGCGACCGGCACGGCTGGCCGGATGAATTAAACGAGGTCATTTACATCGATCATTTTGGCAATTGTATTACCGGCATGAAAGCGTTCTCACTCGACCCGGAGCGGGTATTCAGGATCAACGGTACGCAGATCAAACATGCAGGCACGTTCGGCGAAGTAAAGCCGGTGCAGGCTTTCTGGTACGCAAATTCCAACGGCCTGCTGGAAATTGCCGTTAATCAGGACAGTGCCGCGAGGCGGTTGAATCTGGATATAGGAGATGTGATCTCTCTGGTTTGAGAACGGCTTTAACTCAGAGTTTTCTTCGCAGCAGCTCGTTGACCTGCTGCGGATTGGCCTTGCCAGCCGTGGCTTTCATCAACTGGCCGACAAAAAAACCGATGAGTTTTTTCTGTTTGTCTTCAGGGCTGTTACGGTATTGTTCAACCTGTTGCGGATTGTCCGAGATGACCTTGTCCACAAGCTTCTCGAGTTCACCACTGTCCGACATCTGTTTCAGTCCCCGGTCTGAAATAATCCGGTCGGCATTGCCCTCACCGTTCCACATGCCTTCGAATACCTGTTTGGCTATTTTGCCCGAGATGGTGTTATCAGTAATGCGTTTGATCATTTGTCCAAGCATGTCAGCAGTGACCGGTGAGTTGCTGATGTCCCTGTCATCGCGGTTCAGTGCAGCGGAAAGTTCACCCATGATCCAGTTGGCGCAGAGCTTGGCTTCACCGTCAGCGGATTGTACACAGTTCTCGAAATAGTCAGCCAGTGCCCGTTGTGCTGTCAGTACTCCGCTGTCGTACCTGGACAAGCCGTAATCGTCCATGAAGCGTTGCCGCTTCTGGTCCGGCAGTTCAGGCAATTTCGATTGCAAGGCAACCAGCAATTCCCTGTCGACTACCACCGGCAACAGGTCAGGGTCCGGAAAATAACGGTAGTCATTGGCCTCTTCCTTGGTGCGCATCGAGCGGGTTTCATTTCTGTCGGGATCAAACAGGCGAGTCTCCTGGATAATGCTGCCGCCGTCTTCGAGGATATCCATCTGGCGTTCGACTTCGTGGTTGATGGCCTGTTCGACAAAACGGAAGGAATTGATGTTCTTCAACTCGGTGCGGGTGCCAAATGTCTCTTCGCCCCGGGGGCGCAGCGACACATTGGCATCACAGCGAAATGAACCTTCCTGCATGTTTCCGTCCGAGATCCCCAGGTAAGTGACCAGGCTGTGGATCTTCTTCATGTAGGCGACTGCCTCGGCGGCGCTGCGCATGTCCGGTTCCGAGACGATCTCGAGCAACGGGGTACCGGCACGGTTGAGATCGATTCCCGTTCGATCGGCGAAGCCCTCATGGGCACTTTTACCGGCGTCTTCCTCGAGATGGGCACGGGTAATGCCGATGGTTTTCAGCGTTCCGTCGACCTCTATGTCGATATGGCCGCGGCCGACGACAGGTAATTCGTACTGGCTGATCTGATAACCCTTGGGCAGATCCGGGTAGAAATAATTCTTGCGGGCAAAGACTGATCGTTCCGCGATGTCGGCATCGACCGCGAGCCCGAATTTGATGGCCATGGTCACCGCCTCCCTGTTCAATACCGGCAGTACGCCGGGCAAACCGAGATCCACGGCGCAGGCCTGGGTATTGGGCGGCGCACCGTACGTGGTCGAAGCGCCGGAAAAAATCTTGCTCCGGGTGGCGAGCTGGCAGTGTATTTCCAGGCCGATGACTGTTTCCCATTCCATCACTGAAACGCCTCCGGGATCCGGCGGTGCCAGTCTGTAATTGTCTGGAAACGGTGAGCGATATTCAGCAACCGGGATTCCTGGAAATAATTACCAATCAGTTGCAGACCGACGGGTAAACCATTCTTGAATCCGGCCGGTATCGACATGGCGGGCAGACCGGCGAGGTTCACCGACACGGTGAAAATATCGGACAGGTACATACTGACGGGATCTTCCGTGCGTTCGCCTATACTGAAGGCGACGTCCGGTGTTGTCGGACCGACGATGACATCCACATCAGTAAAAGCATTTTTGAAATCCTGTTGCAATAATCGCCGTATCTGTTGCGCTTTCAGGTAGTAGGCGTCGTAGTAACCGGCTGACAGTGCGTAGGTCCCGATCATGATCCGGCGCTTGACCTCGCGGCCGAAGCCTTCCGCCCGTGTGCGGCAGTAAAGGTCCAGTAAATCCCGGGGTTTATCACAGCGATAACCGAAGCGGACGCCGTCGTAGCGGGACAGGTTCGACGAGCACTCCGCCGGTGCAATGACGTAATAGGCGGGTATGGAGAGATGCGCATTCGGCAGTTCGATATCGCTGATAGTGGCACCGAGTTTTTCCAGTTCGCGGATGGCGTTGTCTATAACGACGGCAACCTCACTATCAAGCGATTCGTTGAAGTATTGCTTCGGCAGTCCGACTTTCAATCCATCAAGATCGTTATCAAGATTATCAGTGTAATCAATTGCGGGCTGTTCAACCGAGGTTGAATCGCGAGGATCGAATCCCGCCATATGATTGAGTACCAGGGCGGCATCTTCCGCACTGCGCGTCATCGGACCTCCCTGATCCAGACTCGAAGCGAAGGCGATCATGCCGTAGCGTGAAACCAGTCCATAGGTGGGTTTGAGCCCGGTAATGCCGCACAGGGCCGCGGGCTGACGGATGGAGCCGCCGGTATCCGTACCCGTGGCCATGGGTATCAGCCCGGCGGCCACGGCCGCCGCCGAGCCGCCGGATGATCCTCCCGGCACGTGATTGTCTTTCCAGGGATTGGTGACGACGCCGTAATAGCTGGTCTCGTTTGACGAACCCATGGCGAATTCATCCATGTTGGTTTTGCCGAGTATGACCATGCCTGCATTATTCAGTTGTTCTACAACCGTGGCGTCATAGGGCGCGATAAAGTTGTCGAGCATTTTCGAACCGCAACTGGTTCTGATATCACTGGTACAAAAGATGTCCTTGTGTGCCATGGGTATACCGGTAAGTGGTGTTGTTTCATCCCTGGCCCGTTTTGCATCGGCGGCTCTGGCCTGTTCCATGGCGGCATCCACGGTCACAGTTATAAAACTGTTAAGAACCGGGTTATGGATATTTATACGGTCGATAAAATGCTGCGTCAGTTCGACGCTGCTGATGCGTTTCTGGACAAGCGCATCGGAAAGTTCAGACAGTGTTTGACGATACATAATCAGTCAGCAGGGATCTGTTGGATGAAAACCGAATCCGAAAATCAAAATCATAATCCGTTACAGGCATCCGGAGTTTTTATAATAACGATGGCAAGGTGACAGACATGTATGAAAAGCCTGTGCTGTTCCCGCATTCATTCAATGACGCGGGGTACCAGGTACAGACCCTGTTCAACCTCGGGCGCAATGGCCTGGAAACGCTGACGCTGATCGATTTCGGTGATCTCATCCTCGCGCAGCCGGGCTGTGATTTCCAGGGGGTGTGCCATGGGTTCCACATCACGGGTATCCACGCTGTTCATCTGTTCCACCAGCCCGAGGATATTTGACAGGTCCCCGCTGTAGGATTCGCATTCGGATTCACTCACCAGGAGGCGGGAGAGGGTCGCGATATGTTGTATATTTTTTTTGTCTATCGACATCAATATCTGCCTGTTATTTATTGAAAAGAGGGAAAATTTATCACAATCTTCAGCTTGCTGAAAATCAGCCTCACTGTTAAAGTTAGCGCGTTTGCTAACAATATCCATGCAGAGGCATGAAATACCCGTGAAAAGCTGCGCGCTACCATCTTCAGTGCCTGGTTTTGACGTCATCCTATGCGGTATTTTCAGCACCGGGCGCTTGCAAAAAGCATGTCTTTTATATCACTTTTCCCAATAAAATCAGCAGGTTATGTTTAGTCAATTACGAGGCTTGTTTTCCAATGATCTGTCCATCGATCTGGGTACCGCCAATACTCTGATCTATGTGCGCGGCAAGGGTATTGTTCTGAATGAACCCTCCGTGGTCGCTATTCGCAAGGACGGCGATACCATTAATGCCAAATCCATTCGTGCCGTGGGCACCGAGGCCAAGCGCATGCTCGGCCGCACCCCGGGCCATATCACCGCCATCCGGCCGCTCAAGGACGGCGTTATCGCCGATTTCACGGTGACCGAGAAAATGCTGCAGTACTTTATCCATGCAGTTCATGGCAGTACCCTGTTCAAACCGAGTCCGCGTGTTCTCGTCTGCGTGCCCTGCGGCTCCACCCAGGTGGAACGCCGGGCGATACGGGAATCGGCCGCCGGGGCCGGCGCGCGCAGCGTTTTTCTGATCGAAGAACCCATGGCCGCTGCTATCGGCGCCGGTATGCCGGTCAGCGACGCCCGCGGATCGATGGTACTGGATATCGGCGGCGGGACCACGGAAGTGGCGGTTATTTCGCTGAATGGCATCGTCTATTCAGATTCGGTGCGTATCGGTGGCGATCGCTTTGACGAAGCCATCATCAGTTATGTACGACGCAACTATGGCAGTCTGATCGGTGATGCCACTGCGGAAAATATCAAGCACACCATCGGTTGCGCCTATCCGGCCAACGAAGTTCGTGAGATGGAAGTGCGTGGCCGTAATCTGGCCGAGGGTATACCCAGAAGTTTTACCCTGAACAGTAATGAAATACTTGAATCATTGCAGGAACCACTCGCGGGCATCGTCGGTGCAGTTAAAAATGCACTGGAAAAAACACCGCCGGAACTGGGTTCGGATGTGGCTGAACGCGGCCTGGTGTTGACCGGGGGTGGAGCCTTGTTGAAAGATCTGGATCGTCTGTTAATGGAAGAAACGGGATTGCCCGTAATCGTGGCGGAAGACCCGCTGACCTGCGTGGCCAGGGGTGGTGGTCGTTATCTGGAGATGATTGAAGAATATGGAAAGGATATCCTCCAGGTTGAGTAGACACGATGTTGGTATGAATACCGATACCGTCTTGATTGCCGGCTCTGATAGCGGAAATTGCGGGAATTACTGACAGATAACGGAGAACGAGAATCAACACTCTGTTTCAAAAGAACACATTTGCCAATATCAAGATTATAGCCCTGGTGCTGTTGTCGATAGCGGTGATGATTCTCGATCACAAACAGGGTCATCTGGATTCCGTACGATCATTCCTGTCTACCGCTCTCTATCCTGTACAGTATGTGGTTAATGTGCCGGTAGAACTGGCGGGCACTGTCAATGATGCTATCAGTATGCATTCCTCCCTGCTCGATGAAAACGACAGGCTGCGCGAAGAGCGTCTGATGCTGAACTCGAGACTGCAGCGATACGAAGTCCTTGAGGCCGAGAATCACCGCTTGCGGAATCTGTTTGAATCATCGCTGAAACTGAAAGAACGTGTTCTCATAGCCGAACTGATGGCGGTTGATCTTGAACCGTTCAAGCATCAGATCCGTATCAACAAGGGTAAAAAAGAGGGTGCCTACGACGGTCAGCCGATCCTGGACGCTACCGGGATAATGGGACAGATTATTCATGTAAGCCCGTTTTACAGCGATGTTCTGTTGATTACGGATCCGAATCATTCCATTCCGGTTGAAATCAACCGCAACGGGCTGCGGGCAATAGCGGTTGGTACAGGTCAAAAGAATGTATTGCAACTGGAACATTTACCCAGTAATGCGGATATAAAGCAGGGCGATCTCATCGTCTCTTCCGGGCTTGGGCACCGTTTCCCGGCCGGTTACCCGGTGGGTACGGTCAGGAACATTACCCTGGATCCCGCCGAACCTTTTGCCAAAATCATGGTGATACCCAGTGCCCGTCTGCAAAGCAGCCGTGAAGTACTCCTGGTTTGGCCTCATGAAAAGGCCAGACTCCGTTACAGTAATATGAAGGATTTTGCTTTTTACAATGCTCGATGAAAAACCCAGAGGCCGGCTGATTATCGCAACGAGTTTTGTTGTTGCCTTTATGCTGACCGCCATGCCGTTACCAGAATGGGCCCTGACCTGGCGACCCTTCTGGGTAGCCATGGTATTGATATACTGGTGTATGGCCCTGCCGAACCGGATAGGCCCGGGGACCGCCTGGTTTCTGGGTTTGCTCATTGATGTTTTACAGGGGACATTGCTGGGCATGAATGCCCTCGGGTTTGCGTTGATTGCCTACCTGGTCCAGAAAAGTTACCAGAGACTCAGGGTTTATCCATTGACGCAACAATCAATGGTGGTCGGTTTTTTTCTGGCTGTTTATCTGCTGCTGTCGTTGTGGATCCGCGGTATCAGTGATGACCCGAAAATCACCTGGAATTACTGGATGCCGATGATCACCAGCATGCTGTTGTGGCCATGGTTATTTATCGTGCTTCGTGATATGCGCAGAAAGTTTCATGTCTCATGAAATAGCCTTCTTGATATTCAGTTGTTCTCCGGTCTCTGCACTTTCCGTTTACTCCTGTCATTCCAGTCTGCATGGTGTTCATGCCGGGTAGTATTCGGCCTGTTCCGGGTCGGCAGGAACTTCTCCATGTTAAACATTACCGATGATTGACAGGATCAGTATCAGGAACTCTTCAGATGAGGAGCAATTGATTCGCCGCCGCATGGTATGGATCGCGGTCGTGGTTATATTTTTGGTGATACTGTTACTCTCCCGTATTTTCTATATCCAGATCGTGGAAAATGAGCATTACACCACCTTGTCACAGCATAACCGTGTCAAGGTATTGCCAATCCCCCCTATACGCGGACTCATTTACAGTCGTGACGGCGTACTACTGGCTGATAATTACCCGTCCTTCAGCCTTGAAGTCATACCGGAAAGAACAGTGGATGTGGATGAAACCATATTCAAACTGGGAAACCTGGTAACTATCAGTGATGAGGATATAAAGCGGTTCAGAAAGCAATTGGGCAAAAAACGGCGCTTTGACAGTATTCCTATAAAGGTGAATCTGAATCAAAAGGAAGTTTCGGTGCTCTCGGTTAACCGTCACCGTTTCCCCGGGGTCGATATTGTTGCCCGGCTGAATCGCTATTATCCACATGGTGAGGAAACGGTGCATGTTATAGGTTATGTTGGTCGGATTGACGAACAGGATTTGTCCCGTCTGGATGAGTCTGAATACAGTGGCACCACGCATATAGGCAAACTCGGCATCGAGAAATCCTACGAGGATATCCTGCACGGCAAGGTCGGTTACCAGCAGGTTGAGGTCAACGCACAGGGCCGGGTGATACGAGTTCTGGACAAGGTGCCGCCGGAGGCAGGAAAGAATGTAAATCTGACCCTGGATTTTTCGCTGCAGCAGGCGGCGGTCACCGCGCTTGAAGGACGCAAGGGTGCGATTGTAGCTATACAACCGGGTGATGGCGCGGTGCTGGCCATGGTCAGTTCCCCCGGTTATGACCCGAACCTGTTTGTTAACGGTATCGATTCCGCTTCCTACCAGTCATTACTCAGGTCGCCGGACATTCCCCTGCTCAACAGGGCCACGCTGGGCAAGTACCCGCCGGGTTCCACTATCAAGCCTTTTCTCGGTCTGGCGGCACTGGAAATGGATATACGCCATACGCATGACAAGACCTGGTGTCCCGGCTGGTATTCACTCAAGGGCAGCAGTCACCGTTATCGTGACTGGAAAAAACAGGGTCACGGCCATGCGGATTTGAATTACGCCATCATGCAATCCTGTGATGTTTATTTTTATTCCCTGGCCCACGACATGGGAATTGATCGCATCCATGAAGCCCTGGCAGAGTTCGGTTTTGGCGCGACGACGGGTATTGATATTGGTTCAGAATCGAGCGGTCTGAATCCGTCACGGGACTGGAAGCGCGGAGCAACAGGTCAACCCTGGTATCCCGGAGAAACCCTGATCAGTGGCATTGGTCAGGGTTATATACTGACAACTCCGCTGCAACTCGCCAGCGCAACCGCGGTGCTTGCCAATCATGGCAAGCGCATTATTCCGCATCTTGCCAGTGAATATCACGATCCCATCTCAGGAGCATCGACGCGTGTGAACACCGGTGACAAGGGGCATACGAAATTCAGGAACTCACAGTACTGGAATGAAATAGTTACCGCGATGGTTGATGTCGTGCATGGTGAACGCGGAACAGCGAGACGCAGCGGGCTTGGTGCGGCATACCGGTTCGCCGGCAAGACCGGTACTGCCCAGGTAATCGGTATTGCCCAGGATGCGGAGTACGAGGAGGATGATATCAGTGAAGAGTTCAAGGATCATGCCTGGTTTATCGCCTTTGCACCGGTGGAGAATCCACAAATTGCCCTTGCCATCCTGGTGGAGAACGGTGGTGGCGGCTCGCGGACGGCGGCGCCAATTGCCCGGACATTGTTTGATCACTATCTGACCGGTGGAGACAGCGGCTAGATAATGGAAAGCAAGACCCTGTCAACCCGGTTGCATGTTGATTTTCCGATCATTCTGGGAATCATCGTGGTGTGTGGTATCGGCCTGGTTATACTCTACAGTGCCTCCAATCAACAGGTCGATGTAGTCACCAGGCAGGCGATAAGGATTGGAATAGCCATCATCATGATGCTGCTGGTGGCACAGGTACCCGCATCTTCCATTCGCCGATGGTGTCCCGAATTGTATGTGCTTGGCATACTGCTACTGTTGCTGGTGATATTTTTCGGTGATATCGGCAAGGGTGCACAACGATGGCTGGATATTGGTGTGATTCGCTTTCAACCGTCCGAAATCATGAAACTGGCAGTGCCAATGGTTGTGGCCTGGTATTTATCACAGCGGGATTTGCCACCGCGACTGACGGCTTTGTTTGTCGCAATTTTGATTGTTGCCGTGCCCGTTGGCCTTATCGCCATACAACCGGATCTGGGAACAGCACTTCTGGTAGCCGCCGCCGGGGGGGCCGTGGTGGTCGTCGCCGGTATCCGTCTGAAAATACTTGCTGCATTTGCAGCCCTTGCCGCCAGTTGTGCGCCATTGCTGTGGTATTTCATGCATGATTACCAGAAGCGCCGGGTCCTGACATTCATGGATCCTGAGCAGGATCCCCTCGGTGCCGGTTATCATATTATTCAATCAAAAATTGCCATCGGTTCCGGGGGACTGTACGGCAAAGGCTGGCTCAACGGCACCCAGTCCAATCTTGAATTCCTGCCGGAACGATCCACCGATTTCATCTTCGCCGTTTACTGCGAAGAATTCGGCTTTATGGGTGTCCTGTTCCTTGTCTGTGTATATTTGCTGATCATATTCAGGGGCTTCTATATTGCCTACAATGCCCAGGAAATATTTGGTAAGTTACTTGCATCGGGAATTGTTCTGACATTTTTTGTCTACATTATTGTAAACATAGGAATGGTATCCGGTCAGTTGCCTGTAGTCGGGGTACCGTTACCCTTCATATCACTGGGAGGAACCTCTATGGTTACCCTGATGATTGGATTTGGCATACTGATGAGCATACACACACACAGAAGGTTATTGTCACAATAAATGGCCAGATTAAAACCGGTAAAAATACTGTATACACTGCTGCTGCTGGCGAGTGTCAATGTTTCAGCCTCCGTAGACGCCGAGATCGATAAATTCATCAGCGAGATGGTTTCACGCCACGGCTTTGAAGCCACGACATTGACAAACCTCTTCAACGAGGCCCGTGTATCAGAAACCATTCTCGAGGCTATATCCAGGCCCGCGGAAAGACTGCCCTGGCATAAATACCGGTCAATATTCATGCGACCTGATCGCATTCAGAGGGGCGTCGATTTCTGGAGCGAACATTTATCCACTCTGGAAAGGGCCGAAAAAATATACGGGGTCCCTGCCGGGATCATTGTTGCAATTATCGGTGTGGAGACTCACTACGGGCGTATCACCGGCAACTACCGGGTCATGGATGCGCTTGTCACACTGGGATTTCACTATCCGAAACGTGCGGATTTTTTCCGTGGCCAGCTCGAGCAATATCTCCTGCTTACCCGCGAGCAGGATATCGATCCCATGAGTCTGAAAGGTTCCTATGCCGGCGCAATGGGGATACCGCAATTCATCCCGGGTAGCTACCGTCACTACGCCGCGGATTTTGATAACGATGGCAAGATTAATATCTGGACCAATCCCGTCGATGCCATCGGATCCGTTGCCAGATATTTCAGCCTGCACGGCTGGATAAAGGGTGATGCCGTAGCCGAGCCCGCCGAATTTTCCGGTGATGAATGGAAAAATGCCGTTAACGAAGGCCTGCAACCGGATATGACCCTGGAACAACTGGCCGCTATGGAAATCAAACCGGCCGGGAGTGTGAATACCGGTTCAATGGTAAAACTTGTTGAGCTGGAACAGAAGGAAGGGCCTGAATTATGGCTGGGTTTCCATAATTTCTATGTCATTACCCGGTATAATCACAGTGCTCTGTATGCAATGGCTGTTTACCAGTTATCACAGGAAATCGCAAAACGATATAATTCCGATGCCTCATGAGAATATCCCGACTCATCCGCATCATTCTGACAAGTCAGGCCCTGCTTTTTGTTCTGAGCGCTTGTGGTGGTGCCGGAATTTATCGTGAACAAATCGATGCGGCTCCGGATACGCCTGCAGATATCTCTTCGGTTCCGGACGCTGTACCGCGTAATGAACCGAAAAGCAGGTATGGCAATCCGGAAAGTTATGAGGTATTCGGCAAACGCTATTATGTTCTGAAAAGCAGTGCCGGATTCCGGCAACGCGGCATTGCATCCTGGTACGGCACCAAGTTTCATGGCCGCAGAACCTCGAGTGGAGAAACCTACGATATGTATAAAATGACGGCGGCACACAAGACCCTGCCGCTGCCGACATACGTGGAAGTGACCAACATTGACAATAATAGAAAGATCATTGTCCGTGTCAATGATCGCGGACCGTTTCATGATGGCCGTATCATCGATCTTTCCTATACGGCAGCAACCAGGTTGGGTATTGTCGAACGCGGGACAGGCAACGTGGAGGTCCGGGCGTTGACGACAAATACAACAGTAACCGCGACGGCATCGCCGACTGACAACCGGACGACAAATAGCCACAATAACAGGAGTACGGGCAAGGAAGCTATTTACATCCAAGTGGGCGCATTTTCCGACAGGGCCAATGCAAGGATTCTGAAAGAGAAACTTGCTTCACTCAGTACCCATATGGTCACTGTGAAACATGTTGTGATTGACGGCAGGGACCTTCATCGTGTACTGGTCGGGCCCATTTTCCATATTGATATTGCCGACAGGATAGTTGCAACCCTGAATCAACTGGGCGTGGCGAATCACAGGCTTGTTACCCGATAATCCAATCACCAGGTATGAATAGATGTTTGAATCCGTATATATCCGTCTGTTAACAGTAGTATTATTCCTGCAGATTTCCGGCAATTTGCAGGCTGATGCCGGCATAATTCCCGCGCCTCCCGAGTTGAATGCAAGTTCCTGGCTGTTAATGGATTATGACAGTGGACAGGTCCTGGCGAAAAATAACATAGATAACAAACTGCCGCCTGCGAGTCTTACCAAGATAATGACAGTATACGTTGCCGCCAGTGAACTGGCAGAGGGACACCTTTCCCTGTCTGATGTGGTTACAGTCAGTGAAAAGGCCTGGCGTACACCCGGGTCAAGAATGTTTATCGAGGTTAACGACAAGGTTACGGTCGAAGAGTTGCTGAAGGGTATTATTATTCAATCCGGCAATGATGCCAGCGTCGCTCTTGCGGAATTCATTGCCGGCAGCGAAGAGGTATTCGCCAGCCAGATGAATGCACAGGCAAAAAGGCTGGGAATGCTGGATACTCATTATATGAACAGTACCGGCTTGCCTCACAAAAACCATTATACTACTGCCAGTGATCTTGCCATCCTTGCCAGGGCCATGATTCGGGACTATCCCGATATCTACAGCTGGCACTCTATTCGTGAATACACTTACAACAAGATCAAACAGAACAATCGTAATAATCTGCTCTGGCGCGACAATTCCGTTGACGGCATCAAGACCGGACATACCGAGGAAGCCGGCTATTGCCTGGTATCTTCAGCACAGCGTGATGATATGCGCCTGATTGCTGTCGTTATGGGCACCGACGGTTCCGAGGCCAGGATCAAGGCCAGCCAATCCCTGCTTAATTATGGTTTTCGTTTCTACGAAACCCGTAAGCTCTATTCATCCGGTGAAACCGTTACTTCGGTCAGGATCTGGAAAGGAGACAGGGAGACACTTGCTCTTGGTCTTGATGAGGATCTGTTTATTACAGTTCCGCGTGGTCAGTACCGTAACCTTGATGCCAGTGTTGAAAAAAACGGACGTATTTTCGCCCCGGTCACCCGGGGGCAGGAACAGGGAATGCTACAGGTCAGCCTTGCCGGCAAGGATCTGCTCAAGGTCCCGGTTGTAGCTCTTGAAGATGTGCAGGAAGGTCCGCTATTGCACAGGTTGAAAGAAGAAGTAAGACTGTTTTTTGAATAGTTGCGATGTCCATCGTCTATCTGAACGGTGAATACCTGCCCCTGGAAGAGGCGCGGATCTCCGTTCTTGATCGGGGTTTCCTGTTTGCCGACGGCGTTTACGAGGTTTTCCCCTCCTATAACAGCAAACCCTTTCGTCTGAATGAGCATCTGTCACGCCTGGATAACAGCCTGGCGGGTATTTACATGTCAAATCCCCTGTCAAAACAGGAGTGGGCGGCCATCTTCGCAGAAGTCATTGCCCGGAACGCGGGCAGGCACCAGTCGTTATATCTGCAGCTGACCCGCGGCATATCACCACGCGACCACCTGTTCAGTGACGATATCAAGCCCACTGTTTTTGTTATGAGCAAACCGCTTGAAGCAAAGACCTCAAATGCCGGTATTGCCGCAATCACCCGTGAGGATCCGCGCTGGAAACATTGCGACCTGAAAACCATCGCCTTGCTTCCCGGTGTTATGCTCAGGCACGAGGCCAGGACACAGGGCGCCACGGAGGCTATTCTTTACAGAGAGGGCAGGTTGACCGAGGGCGCTGCCAGCAATGTGTTTGTTATCAGTGACGGCGTTGTCAGGACGCCACCCAGAAGCCGGGCGATATTACCGGGGGTGACGCGGGACCTGGTGGTTGAATTGCTGCGCGGGGACAAAGTGGAGTGCCGTGAAGAAGAGATTGATATCAGGGCGCTGGATTCCGCCGATGAGATCTGGATTACCAGTTCCACTTGGGAAATAGTACCGGTGATATCATTGAACGACCGGGTGGTTGGCAGTGGCGAACCCGGCCCGCTTTACAGGCAGGCAAATGCGCTCTACCAGGATATCAAGGAGAATTACTGAGACGTGGAAATCTACAAGAAATTTTCCATCGAGGCGGCTCATCGACTGCCCAACCTTCCGCAAGGACACAAATGCCGAAGATTGCACGGTCATTCATTCCAGGTAACCATACATGTCAGTGGTGACGTGGATCCGTCTACGGGATGGGTTATGGATTTTGCTGCAATCGGCCGGCTGTTTCAGCCGGTTTTCGAGCAGCTGGATCATCATTATCTCAATGATGTTGAAGGCCTGGAAAATCCGACCAGTGAAAATCTGGCCCGCTGGATCTGGGACAGGATGCAAGCGGAACTGCCGCGGCTCAGTGCCGTGCACGTTCAGGAAACCTGCACGGCCGGATGTATCTACAGGGGTGAAGAACAGTTTTAACACCTGCAGTGGATTGCATGAATAACCAGACCCGGCTACTGCGGGCAAATTGCCACATTATCCAGCAAGCGCGGCAGAATATTGCCGGCGCTACCGATTAATTCGATGTCTGCCAGCTCACTGGCGCCGGTTGTCTCGTTATTGACCACGATTATTTTACTGCCGTGTTGCCGGGCAAGGTGGATGAGCCCGGCGGCGGGATAGACCGTGGCGCTGGTGCCGACCACCAGCAGGCAATCGGTTTGCCGGCACAGTTCCCGGGATTGAATCCAGGTTGATTCCGGCAGGTTTTCACCAAACCAGACTACGGCCGGCCGCATGAGTTGGCCGCATAACGGACATTGTCTCATGGGAGCGGGATTGGCCAGTTCGACAGCTTCCTCATGACAACAGGATGGATTGTGACAACGGTCCCGGGTGATGGTCCCGTGCAGATGATGAATGTTGCCGGCGGGAACGCCCGCCTTTTCCAGCAGGTTATCAACATTCTGGGTGACATGCAGGAAGGTATCCCGTTGCGCCAGCGCCCTGTGTCCGGCATTGGGTTGCGCATCGGCGTGGATTTTCCTGCGCCAGTTGTACCATTCAATCACGTGCCCGGGATCCTTCTCGAAGCCTTGAACCGAGGCCAGCTCGGCCGGATCAAATCTAGACCACAGTGCATCAGCCTGTTTGTCCCTGAAGGTCGACAACCCGGATTCAGCGCTCAACCCGGCGCCGGAGAAGACAGTCACTGTCGCAGATCCTTGCAGCAGGGCTCTCGCTTGTGACAGCAGATTTTCCATAGTCGAACAGGCTTTAAACGTGATTGCGGGTTTGATGGGACCGAATGTCAGAGTCTCCCGGCCCAGGTCATCAAGCCCTGCATAATCATGTCTATGGCGACCGTACCCACATAGAGTGCGGTAATTCGACCGGCAATTTCTATATAGCGTTCAATCAAGGCTTCGCGCCGTGGTAACACATAATCGTGCAGGCGTTTGAGCAGGGTTATGGTGATCAGGCAGACAATGACGGCCGAGAGCACGGCAGCGGCCGCGAAGATGGTCTCCAGCCGCTCACCAATCACAATACTGGCGCTGATTGTACCCGGACCAATGAGTACCGGCATGGCAATGGAGCCGGCAATATGCCTGGACTTGCCTTGCAGGATCTCGATCGCCGTCGGCCCCCGGAAAACAAACTGTAGCCCTATGAGCAGAAATATGATGCCGCCGAAAATCTGGAATGATGCAAATTCCACCTGCAGTGTAGAAAAAATTGCGTCGCCAAGAATGGCGAAGGCGCACAGTACTACACTGGCAATGACACCGGCGCGTATCAGCACCAGGTGAAACTGGTGCTGATCAAGATTGCGGACGACATCAACCAGGTAAATGATGACCAGGAACGGGTTCAGCAGTACCAGCATCAGGATCATGGAGTGGAAGAAGTCCATTATTTTACAAGCCCGCTCCCATAACCTGGTTTAAAAGTGACATAAGGTTGCCCAGTAGACATTTATTTTCTCGAAAATCATTGGAATATTACATCCAGAAAAGTGAGAAAGCGCTGCCAGGAAGCCTGGTCGGCATCAGCCCGGTAACGCTCTGTACCGAAATGTGTGAATGCATGTGGTGCGCCGCCGTAGCTGGTCATTTCATGGGCGATTCCGTGTGATTCCAGTTCCATTGTCAGCCGGGAAAAATCTTCCATTGTAATAGCCGTATCCGCGCTGCCGTGAAAAACCAGCACTTTCCCCTGCGTATTTTCATAACTTTGCCCTTCGGGTGTGGCAAGACCGCCATGGAAACTGACGAATCCCCGGAGCCCGGCGCCGGAACGGGCCAGCTCCAGAACCGCGGCACCCCCGAAACAGTAGCCCATGGCAACCGCATTGCCGGTATCCGCGCCGAGGCTATGTGCGGTATCCAGGGCTGCCTGCATCAGTGAACGCATCTTTTCCCGGTCAGTATATAATTCACCGGTATGCCGGCGTTTATCCCTGACTTCGGTTGGACGTACACCGGCGCCGAACAAATCCGCGGCAAAAACCGCATAGCCTTCATCAGCCAGCATCCGGGCACGTTTGATTTCATAGTCCGTGAGACCGTCCCAGTCATGGATCAGAAGCACCAGAGGAGCCTTGTCGCGCGGGCTGACATAATAACCTTCGTAGTCCACACCATTGACAGAATATTGAACGGAATTACCGGCGGCAAAAACCGGGCCGGCGGCCGGCAGCATGAAAAGCAGTGAAAGTATCAAATGGATAATGACCTTATTGCCTGTTCTGTCTGTATTCATAGGTTGATCTCCGTTCCACGATTCTTGGTTCATCGTTGTACTCTCCGGAAACTAACAGGCACAGCGAGCGATATGTCCGTGTGAATTCTATATTATAAATTCCTTTCATTCTCTTTGCATTTTGTGCAGGCAAAATGCGTGACGGGCTCTCCTGTAGTGTTGCTGTAAAAGAAGAAACGATAAGGACCACCTCTCCGTATCCGGTTGACGGTGTGGTCAGGCATGTCTCGCCCCGAGCATGATTACCAGCATTCCCAGAATACAGATGGCGACCCCGACCAGATCAGTTACAGTGGGTCGAACGGCATCCACAACCCACAGCCAGAGAATCGCTACTGATACATAGACTCCGCCGTAGGCTGCATATACGCGCCCGGCCGCGTGCGGATGCAGCGAAAGCAGCCAGACAAATAATGCGAGACTGGCCGCCGCCGGAAGAAGAAGCCAGGGGCTTTTATCGTGCTTCAGCCACAGATACGGCAAATAACACCCGACGATCTCGGCAACCGCTGTGGCCGAGAACAAGGCCAGCACCTTCGCACCTGCTAGAATGTCTGTTGGCATGTGTAACGCCACCCATCAGCCGTGCCGCTTTCTGGCGTCGGCTGGTTGGTTATGCCGCAATACCCTCTACAATGAGATGACTCACGTCGGTGCGCTCGCTTGCATGTTCGAATGTAATAGCGAAGACGTTACCTTGGGTATCTACATCAAGGATGGTGTTTTCATCCAGGTCATTGGACTCCGCTATATCGCTGTCTCGGAATTCGATATACAGTGTGTCAGTGTCATCAAAATAGCTAACTTTCATGGTTTGAATCCTCTATCAAAAAATGCATTGTGGATGGTTTCTCCATCCGTCAGCAAAATCACCCGTAAGTACCGGCCTTCCATTTCGTCTATTTTAGCCCATCGCCTTATTCGTCCATCTGCCTGTATGTATTCTCTCTCAGAGATCATGGAAAAAGATCATGGAAAGATCATTGAGGATCATATCATGGGGTCAGATCATATCATGGGGTCAAATCATGGGGTCAAATCTAAATCATGGGGTCAAATCTAGTTTTATCAGGTTCATCGTTCTCTGAAGTTCTTTATCCATGGCCAGCCGTTTTGTGAATTGACGAATACCCGAGCCGGCACTGGCATAGCTTTTCAAATTAAACCGGCCCGCAATTTCACGCAATGGCATATCGCTCATCTGCTGGCATAAATACATCACCATCCCCCGGGCCGGGTTTCCTGCACCGCGCCCCCGCGTGGACCGCCAAACAGTTTCCGGCTTCACTTTTAATCGGTGACATACTGCCTCCACGAGTTTGTCGAGGTCCGGTTTCGAGCGGATTTGCCGCAATTCCGGAAGGTCAATATTCTCCTGTTCGAGTGCCAGGGCCTCTCTGAAGGCATCCCCGCCCAGTACCGGCGCCTGCCTCTTGCCGGCATAAAAGTTTACCAACTCCGGATCCGTGCCCTCCGCCACATAAGCTCGATAGCGCTCGCGGCGGTTCCGGGCCGCTATCGCTTTCAGAATGTAATCGCATTGCAGCCAGGGCGGGCGTTTGTCTTTGCCGATGTAGCTGCGATAACTCGACCAATGATACTGGTCCAGGCGTTTGACCAGACCGGCTTCCAGTGGATTGCGATGGATATAGCGGGAAAGTTGGCTCCAGTAGGCCTGTTCATCGACCAGGATCGCTTTATAGCGCCCCCGGAATAACGGGCCATCGCGGCCTTCGGTCCGGTTGAAATATTGGGTATACAGGCCATTGATATGGCGCATGATCCTTTGCAAATTGCCCTCGGGGGTACGGAGCAGCAGATGATAATGGTTACTCATCAAACAATAGGCATGCCATTCGGCATTGAACCGGTTAGAGGTTTCGGCCAGCAAGGACAGAAAATAGTGTCGGTGTGCGTCGGTCTTAAAAACAGTCCGGCGGGCCGCTCCCCGATTCATCACGTGGTACCACGCACCGGCAAACTCGATTCGCAATGGTCTGGCCATGAGAGAAGAGTAACATAATCATAATATGTATAAAACTAGATTTGACCCCTTTGATTGTTTTTTAACCGTTCAATATTACATTTGCCCCATTCTCTCGTTTCCTAAAGCAGTGTCATAAATCAAAGACCTGACCCTATACTTGTATGACCCTATACTTGTACTATACTTGTATTTATTGCCTTCTAACGTTGTGCTAAATGGCGCATTAGCGGAGCAGCGAAGGCGCATAAAATGGCGAAGCCATGCGCCTTTGATGCGGAGACTAGTGCGTCCATTTTGAGCACTTTGTTATGCAACATCTACTTCATATGTTCTTGCCAGTTTTCAATGTAACCCGCCCCAAAATAGCCCTCAAAGGCCTGAAATCTATCTTTTATAACAAACTGCTCAAATCTACACTGTTCAATCTTGCTGTTGTTCGCAATATTTGATTGGAGCATCTCTAGCTCATCTTCTTCTTCAGCGGTAATCCTACCCTCTTCCCTTTTAAGCTCTAACAACCTAATTGGGCCAGTATTCGTGGTTACACCACAAATCGCAGTTAGCCTTTCGTCATAAAAGGCCGGATAGCCACCAAGTTGCTCTGCCCAAATGCCATGTATTTCATGTGAAGGGGTATTTAGCATTTGTTCAATTATTTCATCAGGAACCTTGTACTTTTGTAGATATTCCTCCATGGAGGCGATCATCGATTCATATAAAGCTTCTGCATCAGAGGGGGAAATTGACGAGTAAAATTCGGTGTCAAACACAGGTCTGTGTACTCCAACATATACGCCCTTTCTTTCGAAGCCACCAAGCCAAATAAGAAAGCATGCGGAATCACAAGTGCAATTACTTTGATCTTTTGGACCAGGCTCGTAGGATCTATCACATGCGGGCGATATTTTGTTCCTATCTCGCTGGTATTCAGTTAAAGAAAAATTTGGTGACACTGTCGTGAGATACAGGTTTCGTAATAGGTCCCCCATTTTCATGGCTTCAATAGCATCACCACCTGGAGAGTATAGATATACATCCTTAATCAATGGCCCAAAGTTTGATATGACGTCTCGAAGGGCCTCATAGTCACCAGCCTCAATTTTTCCTTCAATTACAAGTGTATCTTGACTTAAGCGGGCATTGTCCTGAAACCAAAATTTTGCTGCATAAGTTGAACTAGTGAACGAACACAGTAGGAGTATCGCCGCGATCTTTTTGATCATTTCACTGAATCCTCTTAGTTGCATAACGTCGCAAATCATCGGCAGATAAAACGGAGCGAAGCGACGAATTTGGCTGTCCGAGTGAATTTGCCTTGTTAGAAATCATTTTCGACCATCTAACTGCGTGCAGCAATAAGGCTACCATGAACCGCTTTTGCCAACTTATATAGCGGCCCAAATAAATGTTCTTTGTGAATCGTTTCATATCCAGCGACCGTCATAGAATAATTCTTACCTACCTCATCTTCATATTTTTTGATCCTTGGATTTTGAAGAGTCATATCAGTATGGGCAATTAACTCATTTCGTAAATTAATTATCTCCTTATGCAAGGACGTCATTTCATTTGGAACATGGTTAAAACTGATACGAAGTCCCTTAGATTGGTCGCTGAACTTGTTGCTGGAAAAAGGTTTAGCGTAGGAAATGACAGCATCTCTGAACAAAGCAGCCTTTAAATGCTGATTTTCAAATTCAGAAATATAATCTAACGATTTCATTACCCTTTCCATATCGATAATGGAGAGATGTTCAAGCGCCAATTTGTCATCGTGCTTTTTACTCATAATTATTTTTGAATTTTTTATTGTCGTAGCATCGAATTCCTTCTTCCCGCCTTTAATAAACCTATATGCCCAATATAATGCAACCGGAAGAAAACCAAATCCTGCTATTGGATATAGCCAAACACTGTTGATGCTACTCCAACCCCAAGGTTCAATGTAGAAAATGACTAATAATGGCCAAGCAATCGATATCACTACAATAACCCTATCTTTTTTAGTCATATCTCACCTATTTGTATTACACAGAAACATGTTCTTTGTTCACTCTGTCCAGTACATTATGTATTACTAACACTTCACATAAACGGCGCGAGGCACGAGCGTCCGGCGACCGTAGGGAGCGTATTTAATGTGATTGTTATAGGCATATACTTACTTTATTTGGAAACCCCATACATCATTACCTACGTCTCCAATAACATGTATTTCTTGGAATGAAAGCGCATTTGCCTCCCTCACTAATTCTTCTTTAATTGCATCCCATCGGTCGCGTGGAAGGGCGTTTAAATGTGCCTGAATTAACAGACAGTAAATATGCCTGTATTTTTCAGGCTGATTCTTTCTTGAAAGACACCGCGTTATTCCTTGCTTTGTTGCTTCGAGTGCTTGCTCGGATGAATACATTACGCGAGGCCTAGACATACTATGGTTAAACTCTGACTGAGGGTCATCATCTTGAAGGCCAACAAAACCACGCCCCATCCCTTCTTTATTCAGTTCGGTTGCTAGATGATATTTTTCTCGCCCACTCTCAATTGTGACTTCCAAGCCTCGATCGTTACCGTTGCTAGACATTAACCAGCAATCTGGTGTGTGATTGTCTAGAGGGAAACGGACTCGATTAGCTTCAACATGGTTAAACTCAAGGAATCTTGACACTGGCGCAACTTCATCTCTCAGTTTTTTCCAGGAATTACTACCCAGCCGATATTCTTTTATATCGTGGTCTATACGGTTATCCGCAAAAAGTGACGCTACCATATTTTGAAACGTCGCTATTTCCATACCCTCAGAAGAAGATATTTCAGAATAGAAATCGTTTAATGCCTTTTCGTCAAACATAATCCCATACGATGGATCAAGAATTAGCCAGCGTGCCCTTTTGCCTATAACGTGATAGCTCAGCCGACGGCAAAACGCGCAGCGTTTTGACGGTCGGCTGGAGCGCCTTGTTGTATTTCATCATGCGGGGGATACTCCCTTTCCGAGATTGCATGCTTGACATGTAGTACGCAGATTCTCGGCCACTGTTGCTCCGCCCTTAGACCAAGGATGGGTATGGTCTACGCGGAGCACCACTCCTCTCGTAATTCCTGGCGATTCACCGCAGACAACGCACCGGAACTCATCACGTTTCAGGACGAAATAGCGCAATGATAACGGGATGTCGCGCGGGCCACGTTTGTCCTTGCTTTGCTCTTTAGGCTGTTGCTTTCCAGCTTCCTGAGGGCGGGAATCAGGATTGATCTCTTCCTCCCTGGAGTTCACTCGCTCAACAAAAGCCTCTAACGCCTTTCGCCACGTCCCCCACCGCCTGACATAAGCCATCGATCCGACCAATGAGGGTGGCTCGTTCATTTCGTCATGCTGAGGAGGTCTGCCATAGTGAGTCCATACAGAGAGCATATTTTCATAGCATTCTTCGTCCGAATATCGCTTCCCAAGCGCTGATTGTTGCAGCCCTGCTGCGCTCAGCGCCGCACCCCAGGACCCGAAAATCCGGCACACTGGGCCGCCTGTCATTCCCGAATGCGCTTCAAACTCCCGGAGGGTGATTGACTCTTTTCCTAGCTTCTCAGCAATCTGCTTCATTGCAGAAAGCGTCTCGCTTTTCGTCTTCCTGACATTGCTTTGATCGGCGCGATCAGAAAGCCCAGCCGCCCGGAGTGCCCCTCTCCATCCGCCAAACCGTTTCTGGAGGGTCGATCCGTGGACCTTTGCGTTTTCGGAGAATTCCTTAAGCGTAAGCTTCGGTTTACCGAGCAGGGCGGCCACACGGCGCAACTCATCTATAAGCGCCTCATCGTCATATGATTCAAGGTGATTAACTTCAAATCGCATGACCTTCTCATGAAATACAACGCTCAGATCAGCGACGTAGCAAAAGTGGCGCGGCTTTTGCGCAAGCAAAAGACGTGACACCTTTGACACGTCCGCTGCATCTGAATGTTAGACGCTGCTTGCTTCCGCGCGTAATATTTCGACAACATCAGAGTATTGGCTATTAGACAGCCATTCCGGCTTTCGCTGTTCGATGCGACGCCATATAGCGACATCTTCCGGCGTCCGTATTCCATATCGCACGTTTTCGAAGAAATAAGCTTCTTGCCCTTCGTCTTGCTCTATCCAGGCGTCGGCGACTTTTTCAGGAGTGGACGGCGTCGACTCCGCTTGCGTGGCAGTAGCCAGTATCAGATCAAGAGTTGTAACAGCATCGGTTGTGCCTGAAAAAGGCCAAGGAATATTCAGCTTGCCGGTTGTAGTGATTGGCGGTACCGCTTTGCCATTGTTCGCAAAATGGTCCGCCCACCCCTCCACAACGTAGCAGGCAACCGATTCATCGCGAAACCGGACTCCGACGCTACCCCACGCTGCCGAGATACTTCCTGCGGCCGCCCCCGGTTGCTCCGCAGCCCACAGGTGTTCAGCCTCGGTTACAAGAGCGTCGAGCGTTGATGCTTCATTCCGACACGGCACGATTAGGGCTTCACCATAACCGCCGGTCGTTGATAAGACCATAGTGAACGTGCCGCCTCTCGATTGAGATCGACGACTGTAACGCAGCGGGGCCTTCACGCGAATTGCCTCTTTGAGCAAGAGACTTTCTTCACGCCACTTCGTTCGCTCCTCGCGTGTGTCCCACCACAGCGATCCCACGATGAGGATTCCGGTTCGCATGCCTACGGCTTCCCGCGTCTAACAGTTAATATACGGAACGCACGCCGAATATGACGCGCTGCCGGTTGGATGAATTGCCTGCCTGTTATGTTTGAACTCATACCGTTAGCGTCTATTCTTTACTGGTTTTGTGTGTTATTGAAAGCGGCAAACACGGCCATTCTGGCCGGTACAAGATTCTTATCCGGCGTGGCGGGCCGACTATTGCGCGATGGGTCGAGGTGGAATGTCCCGGTGTTCTCCATTGCATTCATGCCGTTACGCAAGTGAATTGAGTATACTCCCGAATTATTAAACGGGGCAAACACGGCCCGTGGCCGGTATAAATTACCAGACTCCAGATACCAGATTCCGGCATTTGCGACGTTTATTTCGAGATGCAGGAATTGCTTTCGGTAATTTACGTCTTGATCCCCGTGCCACGGTTCAGCAGCACCATGGCGAAGGTTCCGAGTGCAACGATGAACAACAGGATGATTGCGAAGGCGTGAGTGATCTCGATGTCGGAGACGCCCAGCATGCCGTAGCGGAAGGCGTTAACCATGTAGAGTATCGGGTTGAAGGTGGATACTTTTTGCCAGACCTGCGGCAGCAGACTGATTGAGTAGAAGACACCGCCCAGATAGATCAGCGGTGTCAGAACGAAAGTCGGAATGATGGAAACATCGTCAAATTTTCTGGCAAAAATCGCATTTATCAGCCCGCCCAGAGAAAACAGGATCGAGGTAAGCAGCACGACCGTAATAACAATGCCTGTATGATGCACCTGCAAGTCGGTAAAAAACATTGCAACGATCGTTACGACCGCGCCGACCATCAGACCGCGGGCCACGCCACCGCTGACAAAACCCAGCAAGATTATGAAATTCGGTATTGGCGCCACCAGCATTTCCTCGATGTGCTTCTGGAATTTGGATCCGAAAAACGACGATACCACGTTGGCGTAGGAGTTATTGATGATGGACATCATGATAATCCCGGGCGCGATGAATTCCATGTAACTGAATCCATCCATGGGACCGATGCGCGGACCGATAAGGCTGCCGAAAATAATAAAATACAGGGTCATGCTGACAGCGGGGGGCAGGATGGTCTGTAACCAGATCCTCAGGATCCGGCGTATTTCCCGGGAGGCTATGGTAAGCAATGCAATAAATATTTTCTCTGTACCCATGTTGGTCCTGTTAACTGTTTTGTTTGTTATCGACGAGGGTCAGAAACAGTTCCTCAAGGCGATTGGACTTGTTGCGCATACTCAGTACCTCGATATTCAAACGTGTCAGTTCCTCATACAGGGTATTCAGGAGTTGGTCCTTGCCGACATCGATCTCGATGCAGTGTTCATCCAGCACGCGGGTCTCATGGCCGGGAACACTGAAGTTTTCCGGGATGCGGTTACGCAACTCAAGGATAAAGGTTTCATTGCTGAGTTTATTGAGCAGTCCTCTCATATTTGTGTTTTCAATGATCAGTCCGTGGTCGATGATAGCGATGTTACGACACAGGCGTTCCGCTTCCTCGAGGTAATGGGTGGTCAGTATTATGGTGGTGCCCTGCCGGTTCAGGCCGGTCAGGAAATCCCACATGGATCTGCGCAGTTCCACATCGACACCGGCGGTAGGTTCATCCAGGATCAGCATCCTGGGCTCGTGGATCAGGGCGCGGGCGATCATGAGCCGGCGCTTGAGGCCTCCCGAGAGGGTTCTGGAAACATCATCACGGCGCTGCCACAGGCCCAGCTGGCCCAGGTATTTTTCCGCCCGTTCCCGCGCCAGCGATCGGCGGATGCCGTAATAGCCGCCCTGGTTCAGTACGATCTCCAGGCAGGTTTCGAACTGGTTGAAGTTGATTTCCTGGGGAACGATGCCGATGCAGGATCTGGCCTTGTCAAAATCGGAATCGATATCGTAACCGCAGACACGGATCTTTCCCGAGGTCTTGTTGATCAGCGAGGAAATTATGCCGATGGTGGTGGATTTGCCGGCGCCGTTGGGGCCCAGCAGTGCAAAAAAATCACCTTCCTCGACATCCAGTGAGATCCCCTTCAAGGCCTTGAGGCCGTTGGCATAGGTCTTGGTCAGGTTTTCAATCGATAGTGCTTTCACAGGCTGAGAGGTTCGGGCGAAACTGAAGGCGGCAATGATAACAGACCGGTTCCGCGAGGTGTGACCGGCACCGGAGCGCGAGCGTTAATCTCCCTGCAATTTCCTGATGGTCGCGCGTTGCTGCTCGCCGGCTTTTTTCAACTCGGCGGCGAGTTCACTGTCCCGGTTCACCAGCAGACGGAAATACTCCTTCGGGATCTGTATGAGACGGGCCTGGCCGTCGGTTCTTACATAGGCATTGCGTTTGCCCTTTTCTTCAGCGAGCAGGGCCTGTTCGCCGAAGTAGGTGCCGGGTTCAAGTCTGGCCAGAACGACAATCTTGTCTTCATCGTCAAAATTGAATACATCGACGATGCCTTCCAGAACCACGTAGAGATAGTCACCTTCCTCGTCTTCCTTGATAACAAACTCGCCGGGGCCCACTGTCAGGACCCGTGTCCAGTCATCAATGCTGATCAGTTCCTCGCGGCCCAGCGACTGGAACAGGCGCATCTTCATGATCAGGTCACGCACCTCGTGGCCCGGCAGATTCGGGTTGATTTCGGTGATATCCTCGCTCTGCGGTTCGGTGACGTCTTTCTTGACGCCGAGAAGCACGTATTTCTTGTCGATCTTGAACAGTTTCGACGGATGCAGTGCCCGTACCGTGGCATTACGCCGGCCGGTGCCTTCGGGTAACAGCGCCTGTTCACCGAAGAAGTCCCCGGCTCTCAGCGTGGCGATGGTGATTTCACGGTTGCCTGAGCCACCCCGGATCATGACCTCGACCGTGCCTTCCAGGATGACATACATACAATCGCCCATTTCATCTTCGCGGAGGATGATCTGTTTGGACGGGTATTCCTCTATGCTGTTTTCCTTCGATTTCAGGATAACACTGATAGCCTCCTCAGACAGCGATTTGAACAGCTCGATATTACGGATGATTTGCGGGTCTTCAATCATGAATAGTTACTCTATGTATCGGGAATATTTATCAATCTGTATATTGCTGAAACCATGCAATAGCTCATTTCCTGAACCAGGACATGATTTTATTGAACAGTGATTTTTTTACTACTCTTTTCGGCACTTCGGGTCTGGGTAACATATCCCTGACAATGGCCACGGCATTGTGTTCGGCTTCGGCCTGGATGGCTTCCACTGATATCTCGAATTCCTTCTCGGCGTCTTTCATGATGCGTTTCAATACCAGTTTGTTATCGGTCTTGCAGGCCTTGAACAGTTCACTGATTTCACTGCGTATATGGTGGGTAATCACCGCGTTACTGACGGTTTTACTGCCCTTGCTGACCAGATTATAGATACGTTCCTTGCCATAGTAGGAATAGAAAGTGACGGCTTCAATCAGCAGATTTCTGGCCGCGAGCAGCAGAACGCCGTCAATATTGTCGGCCAGGTAGGGATTACCGACACCGCTGAAAATGGTATTGACGCATTCAATCAGGTCCCTTGTCGGTATGAACAACACTTCGCTGTCGACCATGAAAATGCCGGTTACGGTTTTCTCCACCGAATGGATTTTTTCATGAAAAGCGTACAGTTTCTCCACAGCCTGTTCGATCTCACGGATCTTGTGTTTGCCAAGGAGATTGACGATCTGTTTACTCCGCCGGCTGGCATTGACCAGCAGGTGATGCAATTCGGTAAGTTCCTCGCGGGTAAAATCCTCAATGGCATGCTTTTTCAGGTATTCGTTGGCATTTTCCAGTGCCGTGGTCAGATTGGCGTGCTGTTCTTCCAGTACCCGTACATCTTCGCTTTTCAGATAATCATCATCCAGCAGTTTATCAATCCGAGCCGACAGCAGATTGGCCGGTGAGTGTTCGTTGAGTAGTTCATTGAGATGTTCATAGCCGCCGAGCGCCTCGGCAAAAAGGTAGATTTTCCTGAGGTCATCGTGGAGTGGAATGTAGCGGTTTGTAAACCTGGAGGAGACATCGATTGCACCGTCAGTTGCGTGATTATCACTGCTTTGCAGGTCAAACAAATCCAGGGTTTTGTCAAACAGCTCCCGGGTGCGATCCCGTATGGGTTCGACAATGACAGTTTCGTCGGCGGCTATATGAGCAAATTCCGCGAGGTCCAGGGTGCGGACCTGCTTTTCTTGCAGGTTATGCATGGGCGATCCGATCAAGTGATTGCCCGATCAATATAAGCCAGAATCAGCCGGATTCAAACGCTTATGGCAGAATAAATGCCGGAAACATCACGATTTTGCCATGCTGTTACAGAAAATGCAGGATAAATCACATCCCGGTTACTGTCCGCAGAGTTGCCGGCACTCGTCGGAATTCAGCAAGTGTTCGAGCCACAGGTTGGAAAGTTTTTCCTGTACCGTGTTCTGCCGCAGGCGGGCATTGAGGTTCGGGAAATCGACACGGTCCAGTTCCTGGTCCTGGTTGTAGCAGGAATAGACGAAGTATTCCTCCTGCGTATGCGGATCGATGTGCTTGCACAGGCACTGGGCGCAGACGCCTTTCATCATGCACTGCATGGGTGAGTTGATGGAGCCGATAGCGACATGATCGGGTTTGAACAGATCCTGCAGACGGCCGTTACGGGCCTCCTTGACGGCGGACATCATGCGGTCCGAGCCAATGACGATCATATGATCCACGTCACTGAGAGCAATCTCCGGTTCGCCCAACTCACCCCTGCCGTAGGCCTCGATAGCTTGCAGGATATTGCCAACCATACTCCTGTCCTGCGGACGGGTGATCGGGATCGGCTCTACACCCGGTGCCGGATCCACGGCCCAGACAATGACATCGGAGGCAGCCTCGATGTCTTCCACCTTGAAAACGTCGGTCGGGTTTTTGTAACCGGCGAAATAGATAACGCGATTACCGTTGGCGCGCAGTGCCTTGCCGATGGAAAACTGTACGGCGTTACCCAGACCGCCGCCGACCAGCATGACGTTTTTTCCCTCGGGAATGTCCGTGGGTGCGCCGGTGACGCCCATGACCACCAGGGGATCGCCTTTTTTCCACAGTGAACACAGGCGCGAGGAACTGCCCATTTCCAGTGCAATCAGGGAGATCAGGCCTTTCTCCTTATCCACCCAGGCGCCGGTAAGAGCCAGCCCTTCCGCGGCCAGTACAGTGCCCTTGATGGTTGGCGCCAGGGATTCCAGGTTCTGCACCCGGTAAAACTGTCCAGGTTCGAACTTGCGGGCCTGGGCCGGAGCCTTGACGATGACCTCGATGATGGTTGGCGTCAGGCGGTTGATTTTCTCGACCGTGGCAATGAGTTCCTCATCCATGTGTGCAAACAGTGCTTCCAGGGCCTGGTCGCGCTGCGGCTGTGACGCCGGATCGGGATTGGTGATCTGTTTTTCAAACAGCCGGACTATATACGGGTAGCCGTCCTTGGCGCTGGCCATGGCCTTGACGACATTACCGGCATAGACCGGATGATTATCGCCGTAGAAGCTGATGAATTTGCCGTGCTTGTGATAGGAGGTCAGCGGCGCCGGCTTGCCCAGCTTCGGTATCGGGGTATCGTTCATGGGCACCAGTTCAGGAGTTTCGCCGTCTTCCCAGTGCGGTTCGTAACGCTGGAAGAATTTCTCATCCATGCGAAAATTGTAGGGATATTCCTGCTCATAGATGGTATTCGGCGCCGTGCCGGCGGCGATAAAAAGACTGCGCACAGGCACTTTCCGTGACTTGCCTTCACTGATCCAGCGGCCTTCTTTCTCTTCCAGAATGTCGAATTTGACGGCCTTGAGGGCGCCGTATTCATCTTCGATGGCTTCTACCGGGCTCATGCCCTCGGCCAGGTGGATACCTTCCTGCAGGGCCTCGTAAATCTCTTCGTGGTTCTGCCGGTAGGCCGGCGAGTCCTTGATGCCCTTGCGGTAGAACATCGTCACACCGCCCCAGCCGTCGATGAGTTTCTGGAAATCGGGTGACTCCCCGGCGACCGCGGCACGCTGGCGCTCGGCGGCAATGGCCCGCCCATGCTCGAGGTACTCATCGAGAATACCCAGTTCTTCTTCATCGTACTGGCCACGGACACGGTCTTCACCGTAGCATGCAACCAGTTCTTCATAGCGGGACTTTATTTTCTCGACTTGTACTGGATAGTAAGCCATTACTTCGGTAGTTGTGTCAATAGCGGTCAGGCCGCCACCGATGATGCCGATGGGCAGGCGTACCTGCAGGTTGGCCAGCGAGTTGTGCTTGGCGGCGCCGGTGAGCTGCAGGGCCATGAGAAAGTCCGAAGCCTTGCGAATGCCGCGGATGAGGTTGTTCTTCAGACCGATAATGGTCGGTTTGCCGGCACCGCTGGCGATGGCGATGTGATCGAATCCCAGATCCCAGGCTTCCTCGATGGTCAGGGTGCCGCCGAAGCGTATACCGCCGTAACAGCGGAAGGTGCGGCGGCGGGCCAGGCTCAGGTATATCACCTTGAGGAAATTCTTGTCCCAGCGCACGGTGATGCCGTACTCGGCGACACCGCCGAACCCGGCAAGCACGCGTTTGTCGAGTTCCTCGTAGAGGTCGGAAAAATCGCGTATCGGTCGCGGTGGCGTCTGCGCATCCCCGGTAAGTTCCTTCGGCAGGGGTTCGATCTTCAGGGCGTCAATGCCGGCGACGGCAAATCCCTCGTTCAGCAGGTAATGGCTGAGTGTATAACCCGCCGGACCCATACCGACGACCAGGGTGTTTTTGCCGTTGTAGGGCAGGGCATAAGGCCGTTTGATATTGAGCGGATTCCAGCGGGTCAAAAAGCTGTAAATCTCGAAACCCCAGGGCATGAACAGCACATCGGTCAGCACATTGGTTTCTATCTGCGGGATGTTTACCGGCTCGGTTTTCTGGTAGATGCAGCCGCGCATGCAGTCATTGCAGATACGATGACCGGTTCCCGGGCACATCGGGTTGTCGATGATGATCAGCGCCAGGGCGCCGATGTTGTCACCGCCGCGCTTGACCAGGTGCATTTCGGAAATTTTCTCTTCCAGCGGGCAGCCGATCATGACCGAACCCAGCGGATTGGTTTTGAAACCACCATCGCGCTTGTTGCGCATGCCCTTGGAGCAGGAATCGGTATCGCGCTCGTGACAGTAGATGCAGTGATCCACCTCGCTGAGGCTCTGGCGTTCGTTGAAACGCGGATCGGTCAGGCCGAAACCGTCGCGCAGGCGCCGTTCACTGGCCGGCGCCACCCAGGTCTCAAAACCCCCGAGAACCCCGGTGTCGTGATGGACCAGGTCATTGAAATCGCGCTTTTCCGCAAAGCGCAAAGCCACCCAGCCCGAGGTGTCCAGTTGTTCCAGCTTTCCCGTCATCGCGGCCAGTGTCCAGCGTTGCAGAACCAGTAGCAGTGCCGCGATAATGTCGCCGCGATCCTTGAGTTCGAGAATATCGGCAAAGGTGATTTTTGCCTGGTCATGCCCCGAGAGATCGGCGGTAATCTGGTCCACGCGCATATCGGCGTCGCTGATGAGGCTGTCTTTACCCCTGGCGAGTGCCTGGTAGTGGGCATTGAGGCGGGCCAGAAGTGCGCCGATTTCGGCAACCGCGTACTCGGGATCGTTATCGAAATCCGTTGTCGGGAACAGACAGGCCTGCAATAACAGCATATCTCCATGCAGCCCCTCGCTGTCCCACTCCTCCTGGTCTTCCTTTTTCAAGGCCGCCGTGGCCTTGGCGGCTACCTCGTTCTTGTAGACGAATACAGTATCAATATCAGCGAGGATGTCCTGCGCCTGGGCTTCGCGGACATTTTCAACATTGAAAAGGCGGGCGACGAACTCACCGACATGGGGCGCCACATCGACGAGTAAAGATGAAATTTCCGTGGCCGAAAAACCGCTGCCCTGACTGTCGTTGTAAGCCTGAAAGCGTTGCGACAACCCGGGCGCCTTGTCTGCAAGTTCCCGGAGAAAATCATCATGTAGAGCCTTGAGTTTTTCAGGCTCATACAGATCAGGGTAACGATAGCCGTCAATCCCCGGGATCAGTTCGTTGTCATCGGATTCAGTCTTGGCGTGTACAGTTGTCTGTTTGTCCATGAAATATATAGAAATAGTAACGTATGAGCTGTGGTCAGCCGGTAATATCAGGCGGGATCATAACAATCCAATTAATAATTAAAAGTAATTATTAACTATATTTTAATAATTAATAGGTATAACAAAAAAATAATCAATCATTAACCGATCAGTATAATCGGTTTGTTGCGACGCACAATAGCAAATGCCGGATTCTATCCGTGTGGACTCAGGTTGATTCGTCTTTTTTGTCCTCTTTATCCTCAATGGCGCCGGCGCCGGTTGCTTCGGCAGAGTCGCCCGGACCGTCATCGATAGCAGGTGTAGAGGTGAACGGCCAGGGTTTATTATCGGACTGAAAAGTGAGGAAAATCAGGATTTGCAGGGCGTAATCGGTCAGCCTGGGGCTGAATTCCGATAAATCATCGATAAGCTTGCCGGTGATGACTTTGGCAATGAACTGGATCAGCACCAGAAGGCCGATGATGCCACAGAGGATGTAGAAGATGACGCCATAGATGACCATGAACAATGCCCGGATCCAGGTATCGGTTCGACTTGCGTTTTCTTTGATGCCCATGGGTACTTCCTCCTGTTATTTCAAGGTGTATTAACGGCACCATTGTAGGTTAACCGTGGCCATCATACGACCGGTTTCATCGCGGTCTGGCAGTCGTCCCTGAAATATCATCGTTGGCCGGTGATTACTGATGTACGCAGTCTGCGGATTAATTCCGCTTTTCATGTGTTAATCTAACGTCTTAATATAACGCTTTTTATTTTGTGAGATATGGCCAGTATGATGCCGGATAAGGATCGGCAAAGCCTGATGGAATTTCCGTGCCGGTTTCCGATCAAGGTTATGGGCAGGGCGGAAACCGACTTTGATGCCCTTGTTTTCGGGATTATCAAGCGTCATGTCGATGATATTCATGAAGGCGCCATACGCACACGTGGCAGCCGCAACGGCAACTTTATCGCGGTCACCGTCACCATCGATGCCCACAGCCGCGAGCAACTGGATAATATCTACATGGATTTGACCGCGCATGAAAAAATCCTGATGGCTCTGTAGCCATGATATGTCATGTCAGACACCTCGGCACGGTGGACTACGTGGAATGTTACCAGTCCATGGTGGACTTCAGTCTGTCGGCCCTCGACGCCACCCCGGATGAGTTGTGGTGTCTTGAACATCCACCGGTGTACACGGTGGGGTTGAACGGCAACAGCGAGCATTTACTGAATGTGGGTGATATCCCCGTGGTTCAGACCGACCGCGGCGGCCAGGTTACCTATCATGGTCCCGGACAACTGGTCGTCTATTGCCTGTTGAACATGCACTGCAAAGACTACGGCGTCAGGGGACTGGTGCAGCGGCTGGAAAAAGCGATTATCGATCAACTCGATGACTATGGTGTCCCGGCAACACAAAAAGCCGGGGCTCCGGGCGTGTATGTGCAGGGCAGAAAAATTGCCGCCCTTGGCATCCGTGTCAAACGCGGCCGGACCTGGCACGGTATTGCCCTGAACGTGAACATGGATCTGTCACCTTATAATGGTATTAATCCCTGCGGTTATCGGGGTCTTGAGATCACCCAGCTCGGTGATATTGTTCCCGGCAAATCAGTGTCGGAGGTGGCCACGGATCTGCTGCCCCGGCTGGCATCTTGCCTCGAGCTGGGTCAGCCGATCCGCGCCGGAGAAGCAACACCGGAAAACCGATACCTGGCCCAACTGTAAATGATCTAATGAGTAAAATTGCACCGGACAAGAGTCAGCGCGGTAAACTGAAAACCTCGCGGATACCCATCAAAGTGGTGCCTAGCGAGGGACCTTTGCCGAAAAAACCGGCGTGGATACGCGCTCCGGCGCCAACCGATCCCGGTGTTTTTCGACTGAAAAAACTCTTGCGGGAACAACAGCTGCACACGGTGTGTGAGGAAGCGGCCTGCCCGAACCTCGGTGAATGTTTTGGCAAGGGCACGGCAACATTCATGATCATGGGTGATTTATGTACCCGCCGCTGCCCGTTCTGCGATGTCGCCCACGGCCGGCCGCAACCACTGGACGAACAGGAACCTGCGCATCTGGCGCAAGCCATTGCGTTGATGCAACTCAAGTACGTGGTGGTGACCTCTGTGGATCGTGACGATCTCCGGGATGGCGGTGCGGGACATTTCAAACGTTGTATCGAGGCCATACGCCGGCAAACACCCGCTGTGACTATTGAAATTCTGGTTCCGGATTTTCGCGGTCGTATGGACCGGGCGCTGGATATATTCCGGGAGTCGCCGCCGGATGTATTCAATCATAATCTCGAGACCGTACCGGCGCTGTATCGCAAGGTACGTCCCGGTTCGGACTATCAATGGTCGCTGAATCTTATTAAACGATTCAAACAGCAACACCCGGACGTGACGACCAAGTCCGGCCTTATGCTGGGACTGGGGGAATCCATGGCGGATGTCAGACAGGTGATCAGCGATCTGCACGATCATCGCTGCGACATGTTAACTCTGGGACAGTACCTGCAACCCAGCCGTTATCATTTGCCGGTTGAACGATTCGTCCATCCGGATGAATTCAATGAACTGGGGGATTTTGCACGTTCCGCCGGATTCAGAAACGTGGCCAGCGGCCCGATGGTGCGTTCTTCCTACCATGCCGATCTGCAGGCTGCCGGCGATCACCGCGTAGGTAAACTGAATGCCTGATACCAGGCAGTATTAACAATCAAGGCAAGTCGAGGATATTCATGATGACCAGAGTCAATGATGACGTACCGGCATACAGATCAATAAAGGCGCTGAAGATGGCTGTTTTAGTGCTGGTCATCGGCTTTATGTCAGCCTGTGGCCAGGAGCTGACGCCGGAAGAACATCTCTACAAGGCCCGGGCTTTCCTGGCTGAACAGAAGGTATTCGAGAGCATCATAGAGCTGAAAAACGCCCTGCAAAAAGAGGGCAACCTGCCGGAGGCGCGCTGGCTGTTGGGCGAGGCCTACCTGAAACTGGGAGACGGGTCTCTGGCGTTGCGTGAGTTCAACAGTGCGCGATCACTGGGATTCGAACATGAGCAGATGGACAACAACATCTTCCGGGCGCTTAACCAGCATGGTAAATTCCAGGAGGTCATCGATAAGACCGGTATGCTGGTGGCGGAAAATAACAGTGCCGAATTGCAGGTCATTCGCGGTGATGCGTATTTCGGTCTCAGGCAGGGTGAGGAGGCTGAATCCGCGTACCGGGCGGCAATGGATCTGGACCCGTCTGCCGGTGATGCCTATGTCGGTCTGGCAAGGCTGGCACTGTCCCGAAGGGACCTGCCCCGGTCGAAAGAATTGATTGAAAAGGGCATAGAACTCGACCCGGAAAATGATGATTTATGGGTACTGAAAGGCATGCTGGCCCTGATCCAGAGCCAGGCTGCCGAAGCGGATGAATACTTCAGCCGCGCTAATGAGATTGCGCCCTATAACCGCATGGCAAAAATCGGTGTGATCCGTGCCCGGTTTGCCCAGAACAAGTTCGAGGAAGCCACGCCGCCGTTAAAGACGCTGGAAAGCCGTTACGGTAACTCCCCCACCGTTAAATACCTTCGCGCCTATCTTGAGTATCAGAATGGTAATGTGGAAAAGGCCGAGGAACTCCTGCTCGATGTGCTGAAGGTGAGTTCCAGTCACCCCGAGAGTCTGTTGCTGTTGAGCAATATACTTTACCAGGGCGGGAAACTGGAGCAGGTCATCGATTACATGGAACGCTTTACCTCGCAGTTTCCCGGCCACCTGCCGGCGGTGAAACTTCTGGCCGTGGCCTATCTCGGCCAGCAGGATATCGACAAGACCATCGCCCTGATCGAGGCTGCACTGGAAAATAATACGGCCGATGATCAGCTGTACTCCATTCTCGGCACCGCCTATATCCGCAGCGGCAACATGGAAAAGGCCACCGAGTATCTCGAGCAGGCGGCCCGCATCAATCCCAATGCCGCCAATATTCGTGCCCAGCTTGCCCTCAGTCACCTGGCGGCCGGATCCACGGACCTGGCCGTGAGCGCCCTGGAAGATGCCGTCAAGCTGGATCCGAAACTGTATTCCGCCGACATCATGCTCATCCTCACGCATATACGTTCCGAGAAGTACGACAAGGCGATCAGCGCAGCCCGCAACCTGCATGAAAAGGAACCGGATAACCCCCTGCCGCTGAACTTGCTGGGCACCGCCCATGCCGGCAAGCAGGAGTTCGATGAGGCGCGCCGGTATTTTGAACAGGCGATTGAGAAGAACCCGGAGTATTCCCCGGCGAAATTCAATCTGGCGAACCTGGATATCGAACAGGGCAATCTTGATGCCGCCGAGCAACGCTTCAAAAATATCCTGAAAACGGACAGCAGTAATGCCAAGGCCTACGTGGGTCTGGCCAAGCTGGAAAACAAACGCGGCAATGAGGAAGCCATGCTCGGCTATCTCAGGCAGGCACGTGAGGTTGATGAGAAATCCATCGAGGCCCGCCTGTTGCTGGCACGCTATTACAAAAACACCGGCCGTAACCGCGAGATGCTCGAGGCGATCGAGGAAGCCGCTAAACTGGCGCCGAACTTCACCGAGATCATTTTCCTGGCGGCCCAGGCGCAGCGCCTGAACGGTGAATACGATAACGCCCGTAAAAATATTGAATTGCTGGTCAGCGAGTTTCCCGAGGCCGTGGATGTATTGATGGAGCAGGCCATGTTGCAGATGGATTTACGCGAGTTTGAAACGGCCGAGGCCACCATCGAAAAAATTCTGGCCATCAAGCCCGATCACGAGCGGGCCCTGCTGGCGCAGATAAATCTCTATTTAAGGACCGACCGACCCGAACCTGCACGCACCGCACTGGAAGCCTACGCCAGTGCCTATCCGGATTCACCTGATCTGGATATATCCAGGGGCGATATCGCCCTCTATGAGCAGGACTATGCAGCGGCGCTGGAACATTACCGCAATGCACTGGCCGACAAGGAAACCTCTTTCGTGGTTTTCCGTATCGTTAATACCTATCTGGCCATGAATGACACCGATAATGCACGTGCGATCCTGGAAAAATGGATCAGTGAACATCCGGATGACAAGCAGGTGAAGCTGGTACTCGCCTCGCGTTATCATCAGGAAGACGACACCAGCCGTGCCATCGAGTTGTACGAGGAGGTCGTGCGCGATGACGCCACCAACATGATTGCCCTGAACAACCTGGCCTGGCTGTACCTGGAAACCAATGCCAAACGCTCGTTAGAGCTGGCTGAGCGGGCTTTCAAGCTGGCGCCGGAGCAGGCCGAGGTCATGGATACATTCGGCTGGATACTGGTACTCCAGGGCAGTCAGGTGGAGCGGGGCGTCAGTCTGATCCGGGCGGCTCTGGACAAAAAACCGGATGTGCCATCCATCCGTTACCACTATGCATTTGCCCTGGCAAAATCAGGAAACCGTGCGCGGGCAATTGATGAATTAAACAGTTTGCTGCAGGAAAACCCGACCTTCCCCGAGTTGAATGAGGCAAAAGCATTGTTGCAGGAACTGCAGAACAGTTAAGGAACCTCTGATTAAGTCAGAGCTTCCTTAGCTAGAATCTGTCCTTGCGGCGGCGTATTTCGGCGAATCTGGCCAGTGTCTCGCTGTCCCCGGCACCCAGGGTTTCGGCAATCGCCGGGGCATCCGGCCTGAGGAAAGGGTTGACCCGTAACTCAAGAGACAGGGTTGTGGGCAGGGTGGGCCGGTTTTCTGAACGCAGTTGTCTGGCCTCCTGGTAGTATCGCTCCAGGTCCTTGTTGTTGCGGTCTATACTGCGTGCAAACTCGATATTGTTGAGCGTGTATTCATGGGCGCAATAAATCGTGGTGTCTTCCGGCAGCGCCATGATTTTCCCGAGTGAATCCCACATCTGGGCCGGTGTGCCCTCGAACAGCCGGCCACAGCCGACTGAAAACAGGGTGTCGCCGGCAAACAGGATCCTCTGCTGCGGTAAATAATAAACGATGTGTCCGGATGTATGGCCGGGGGTTTCCATAACCCGGATTTCATGCGCGCCCAGTGTCAGAATGTCGCCTTCCTTCAACCTGATATCCATCCCGGGTATACGTTCGGCGTCATGCGCCGGGCCGTAGATCCGGCAGGCGTAGTGCTCTTTCAGTTGCAGGTTGCCACCGGCATGGTCGAAGTGGTGGTGCGTGTTGAGAATATGGGTCAGTTGCCAGTTCCTCGCCTCAAGCTCTCGACTGATGACATCCGCGTCCGGCGTGTCAATGCTGGCTGTCTGCCTGCTGGCCGGATCATGGACCAGGAAGCCATAGTTGTCGGACAGGCATGGAAACATATGGATTTGCAGGGCGTTTTTATCAGTCATGAAGCGGAGTCTGACAGGGATTGTACCTGGCGTGATACTGTTGTTTATCAGTGATGGTTTGCGGTCGCTTCCCTGATTGCCTGTGATCAAACAACCGCGGAAGCGGGTATAATTATAGCATGCCGGATTATTGTTATCTTTGTGAAGCCAACCGCAAAGTCGTGGTGGTACATCATGACATCAACACCCGTCTCAAGACCTGGGGCGAGGTCTGTTATGTCAATCAGATCCCCATGGACGATACCGATCCCATGGCGCCGGTTCGTAAGCTGGTTACCGCGCCCAACGTCATCACCCGTACGGGAAATTCTGAACTCAGGAGTCTGGGTTTTACCAAACTGGTCAAACGTGATGACGGCGTGTATGAAAATGTCACCGCGTCGGCAAACGAAAGCCGCTACATGCGCGCCGGAGATCCATCATCTGTACCGGATTTTTCCGGCAAGGTGGGCGACTAGACAGCTGTTTCGAATGCTGGGTCGGTCAACCACCTGCCGGGATTGTGCACCGCAAAACCCGGCTCTCCCTGGTGTGCGGCGGCAATATGGAACGGATTCCACTTCGCCGGGGGCCCGTGCTGCGGCAGGAAATGCCGTGTGTCCGTCTCGCAAGCTTCAATGAAAACACGATAATACAAGCAGTTACAGAAGCGTACCCGGGCGCCCCTGTTATGGGTCTTGTTTCCCCTGTTAAATTGGACTAGTTTTTACAATGTGGGCGTATGAACAAGCAATCATCCGGAATTCACACCAATCCTTTTCAGGGCCCTTCCCGGGTCCTGGTCAAAGATTCTCTTTGGCCTGTTGTGTCCCACACATTCCACCTATCAACAATCACCGCGGCTTCACAACGGCCGGGAAATCATTGATTAACTCAGGAGGGAATATGTTCGAACATGAAGAAGATATAGTTAATAATCTGCTGCAGGAAAATGCCGATTTCAAGCGCATGTATGACAAGGTCTGCCAGATCCGGGTTCAGGTCAAAAGTGCGAATACCGGTGAAAATCCCATGGATGATTACAGTCTGGAAAACCTGAAAAAAGAAAAACTTTATCTCAAGGACCGGATGGCCGGGATGATCAACGAGTATCGGCGGGAGCACGCCTGAACCGGAACCGCAACAACTCTGTATAAAAAAGGGCCATGCATGCATGGCCTTTTTTGTGGTCACTCAAAAGGCGAATTTTACCCCGATCAAAAACAGCATACTGGCCAGAACCGGTCGGGTAATGCGCTCGGGCAGAGCCGTTCCCGCCTTGCTGCCAAGATAAATACCCGGTATGGAACCGATTAACAGACCGATCAGCAGTGTAAAATCCACCGTGCCCATATAGCTGTGTCCGAGGCCGGCGATCAATGTAATTGGCACAGCGTGCGCGAGGTCGGTGCCGACTATGGCAATGGTTCTCAGGCCGGGATGCAGGAACAGCAATATGGCTGCGCCCAGGGCGCCGGCGCCGACCGATGACAGGGTGACGAGAATACCGATCATCGCGCCACAGCATACAGTCATGGGCTTTCTGATCTTTCTGTGAACCGTCCTGACAGCGGCCAGGTTTTCCTGCTCACTGATCTTTTTGATCCGGGTTTTGAAGATCAGCACCAGTGACGTCAGGATCAGCGCAATACTCAGTGTTGTCGTGATCAGCCTGTCGTAGTTGTAACCGGCATCATGGATCCGTTTCAGGATCACGATGGCGATAATGGTGGCCGGGATACTGCCCATGGCCAGCCGTTTGACCACATCCCAGTGGATATTTCTGTGTTTATGGTGAAACAGTATGCCGGTGCTCTTGGTGATGGCCGCATACAGAAGATCTGTCCCTACCGCGATGACCGGGTTAATGCCAAAGCCGAGCACCAGTATCGGGGTCATCAATGACCCGCCGCCCACACCGGTCATGCCAACGATAAAACCGACTGTAAAGCCGGCAATTGTATAAGCCAAATCCATGTCAGTTCTCGTGGGTAAATTGCGGGTGCCTGCGCTCCTTCCTGCTCAGGCTTGTAATGTTACGGACTGAATCTATAATTGAAAGTAATTATTATTCATATTTTTAGATGAAAATCATATAAAGACATGAAATTGCAGCAGCTTCGATATATCTGGGAAGTCATGCAGCACGATCTGAATGTATCAGCCACGGCCGAGAGTCTGTATACCTCGCAACCCGGCATCAGCAAGCAGATCCGCTTGCTTGAAGACGAACTGGATATCCGGATATTCCGGCGTAGCGGCAAGCACCTGACCGAAGTAACACCGGCAGGCCGGGCCGTGATCGAGGTTGCCGGGCAGATCCTGGAAAAAGCCGAGAACATCCGGGCTATCGCCCGCGAGTACAATGACGAGGGCAAGGGGGATCTCTCCATAGCCACGACCCACACCCAGGCCCGTTACGTGTTGCCGGCGGTAATCAGGGAATTCATCCAGCGCTATCCCCGGGTCACACTGCACATGCACCAGGGCACGCCGATACAGATTTCGGAACTGGCCGCCCGGGGTACGGTGGACTTTGCGATTGCCACGGAAGCGCTGGAGCTGTTTGACAATCTGATCATGATGCCCTGCTATCACTGGAACCGCAGTGTCATCATGCCTCACAATCATCCCCTGGCCACGGTTTCTCCGCTGACACTGGAAGCGCTTGCCCGCTATCCCATCGTCACCTACGTGTTTGGTTTCACCGGCCGGTCACAGCTCGACCAGGCCTTTAACAAGGCCGGACTCAAGGCCAACCTGGTGTTTACCGCCGCTGACGCTGATGTGATCAAGACCTATGTGCGTCTCGGGCTGGGCGTGGGCATCGTGGCCTCCATGGCCCATGATCCGGTCGTTGACAGCGATCTCACCGCTATTGACGCCAGCCACCTGTTCGCGCACAGCACGACTAAAATCGGTTTTCGCCGGGGCACCTACCTGCGCGGTTTCATGTATGAATTCATTGAATTATTTGCCTCGCACCTGACCCGTCCGGTTATCGAGCAGGCCGAAAGCAGTAAGGACAGGGAATCTCTGGACGGGCTTTTCAGCTCGGTTGATATTCCGTTTCATCCATAAACCGGATTGGTGTTGAAGGCAGCTTCCGAGAGGCTTCGGAGTTTGTAGTATCAGGTTGTTTCCAGCACTTCTTTTACCAGTTTGAAATAAACTGTGTAAATCCGTGGCGGGATTCCGTCTTCCTCGACGATAAAAAACGGCGCCCGCTCCACCTGGTATTCGCGCGCCAGTTGCATGCCCGGGCTTTCCGGGTCACGCTCATCCGCAATGACAATGTCATCGATTTTCTCCATCAGCTGACCGGCTGTCAGGCGTTGTTCCACCTCTGCGCATTTTTTGCAGGGTGAGCCGTCAGCGAGAATTTTTTTCACCATCGTAATTTTCATCAGTTACTCACGGATGATCGGATTTTGCGAATACTTCGGGTGATGGGTAAACCGGGGCGCTGATTGGACTAAACCCCGGAACAGCCATTCAGATGGTATTGGAGTGCTCCTGGATATACTTGACCGGCAGATAGGTACCGTGAGAAGACAAATCCGTCAGGCTGACGCGGTTCTTGCCCTGTTTTTCAATGACCAGATGCAGTCTGGAAATATCCCTCAGTCCCTGATCCATATGAATGGTGCTGACCGCATCGCGGCCGACGACGTTGCGTCCATCCATCAAAACATGATTCTTGCCATTCTGATCGATGAATTCAATCTGCTCGCCGTACTTGAGTTTACACTCATGCTTGGAAAGGATCAGATCCACTTCCTTGCCCGGCGTCAGGTTGATGGTCACGGCTTCACCCTTGGGCATGCGGGCCATATCCTGTCCACCTTCGGCAGAGGCGCCACCGGGGGTGCCAATCACTGTGCTGTCGAGGATTACCGTGGTTTTCATCATGTCCTGGTCGGCGGATTCCTCCTGGAGCGGTTCCGGTGCGACCCGTGTTTTTTCGGAATACAGGTACTTGATGATTTCCTGGCGGGATGACAGGTACTGCATGTACTTGACGATGGCAAGCCGGCGGAACTCGTTAATGTCGTCGTCTGTATTGTTGAGGGCGGCGATGATCTCGCGCCAGCCGTGATCGTGTGAAAAGATGATCGGGTCCAGTTCGCGCATGGCGCGGCTGATCCCTTCCGGATCTTCAATGGATTTCGAGAGTATGGCTACGAACCGTTTTTCGACTTCCTTGATCGTATGTGCTTCCTTTTTAAGTTGTTGTACCGAGAACTTGACCAGATCAGAGATCTTGTTGGCGGGGATGGACGTTCGGCCGTTGAGGGCAAATTCGAAGTCAACGAGGCTGTAAAAACGCAGGGTCTGGTCGCCGATCCGTAGTTCGACGGGCTTACTGAAGAGTTTGTCTAACATTTCCGTAACGTATCATAATTACCAGAATATAGTGTGATACTGCTCACAATATTATCACATGAGCTTGCTTGCTCGACAGGTACATGTCCGGATTTTGACGACGCCGGTTCGGGATAACCGGTATGAAAAAAAACCTGTTTAGACTACAGACCTGAAATAGCGACGGTTTCATGCAAGATCCATTTTTTTATATTCGGTCTAAAGAGTCGTCCATAGTTGCTGCCTGGACTCTTCAAGTTGTAACCACAACTCACCAGGGGCGGGATGGAAAATCAACGTGGCCCTGCCCGCGTGTATATGCCAGTCGCCACGCAGTATCTCGGCCTCCAGCTGACCGGCAGTCCAGCCCGAATAGCCGAAAAAGAGATTTATCCGACCGGCTTGCGGGGTGTCCTGCAAATAGCGCTCGAGACCTTCCCGGCTATCCAGCAACCAGACTTCATCAGTGACGGGTGTACTCAGGGCCGGCTGCAGGGTGCTGCGAACCAGAAGCCGCAGCGTATGCAACTGTACCGGTCCTCCCAGAAAAACATCCGGAGAGTCCTCCGGCCAGTGCGCATCCGGCCATACTTCGCGGGCATCGAGATTGCTGATTTTGTTCAACATGAGACCGTAGGTGCCGGATTCATCATGGTCCAGTATCAGAATAACCGAGCGGCCGAACAGCGGGTCAATGAGACTTGCATCAGCAACGAGTAGATTGCCTTTTTCCAGTGAGTGCCGGTCGGGAACCGGCGCCTGGGCACGCGTAATCGGCACGATTAGCAGGCTCACAAACAGGCATTGAAATAATAACCGGACAGGTAATGGGTGCTGGCTCATCGCCGGTTATCGTAGCACTCAGGCGGATTTTTAAAATACTCGAGAGCCCGGCGCCGGTTTTCGCGGTCGCACCCGGAGAGACCGGCAACATAGCCGTAGAATCGTTCCAGATCGCCATTGGTTGCTTCGTAAAGCTTCATGAAGGCAGGAACCAGTTCCCTGTAGGTGGTCAATGCCGCCAGACCGGCATTATTGAGATCGGAGTTGATCCAGTGATCATAGGCATCAAAATCCCTCCAGGTTTCGCGCAGTTGGCGGTAGTCCAGGCGCAAAGCGGCCAGCAGTTCGTGCTTGCGAGCGAGTTTCCGGTTGTCATTCTGATCGGATGTATAAAGTTTTTCCAGTCGGCGTTTGTATTTCAACACCAGATCGATGAACTGATCGGTATAAGCCTGCTCTTCAAGATAATCATGCAGGACCTTCGCTGCAGCGTTCTTTTCAATCCACAGGCCGGTGCCTATCCTGGCCACGGCATCGGCGAAAGCCTCGTTGAATTCAGTATCGTCACGTATATAGAGTTTCTGGTGGGCGAGCTCGTGAAAAATAATTCGCGCCAGGAACATATCATCCCGGTGCAGCATCGTGTTCAGAACCGGATCGCTGAACCAGCCCAGTGTTGAGTAGGCCGCCACCCCGCCCATGTAGACGTCGTATCCTTCCTGTCCGAGTTGCCGGTACAGGTTGACGGCATCGTCCCTGGAATAATAGCCGCGATAGTCCAGACAGCCGACGAAAAGGTAACACCATTGTTTCGGTTCAAGTGACAGCGCCGGTGTGGCGAATACATTCCAGATCACATAATCCCTGCCGATATTACTGTAGCTGCGATAGCTGTCGTTGTCGGGTAACAGCAGTTCGCTGTGCGCAAACCCGAGCAGTTCCCGCACCAGGCGCAGTTTTTCAACAGTAACCGTGTCCCCGGGGTTATCGCGAATATAGCTGTCCACGGCCTGACGACGGGACATGATCTCGAAATGACCCTTGATGGACTGTGCGTAATAGCCGAGCGTGGTGCAGCCGGTTGCCCCAACGACCATGGTGACCAGCACGGTTACAGCCAGTAATTCTGACAACCGTATCTTCATGCCGGGCATCATGGTGAGTTTGTTTTTCAACGGTTGGCGGGGAAGTCTTTTCTTCAAGTTTATCGTGCAAAAAGATAACATGTATTCATGTTTGACACGCTTGTTACCGTCGAAGAACTGTCCGGACATCTTGATCGACCAGGTTGGGTCATCGTTGATTGCCGTTACGATCTCTTCAATCCGGACGCCGGTCGCCAGGTGTACCTGGAAGCCCACATCCCGGGCGCCGTTTACGCCGATGTGCATGATGATCTGAGCGGCCCGCCGGTGTCCGACCATGGCCGGCATCCCCTGCCCACGGCGGAAGCGTTGATCGACCTGTTTGGCCGACTCGGTATCGAGCCGGGGACCCAGGTCGTGGCTTATGATGCATCCGGCGGCTCCTTTGCCGCCCGGCTCTGGTGGCTGTTGCAGTATATGGGTCACCATACTGCGGCTGTGCTCGACGGTGGCTGGCAGGCCTGGGTGGCCGCGAATGGTAGCGTTGTTGCCGGAGAAGAGGTCAACGCCGCCGCTGTTTTTCGGGGCAAACCCCGAACGGACTGGCTGGTATTGCTGCCGCAGATCCCGGATGAGGGATTCCTGGTCGATTCCCGCGATGCGGCGCGCTACCGTGGTGAAACCGAACCCGTGGATCGCGTGGCCGGGCATATTCCCGGTGCTTTCAATCGTTTCTGGCAATGTAATCTCAAGCAGGACGGTATGTTCAAACTGCCCGGCGCCCTGCGCGAGGAATTCAGGACGCTGTACCAGGAGGCGGATTCTGACCGGCCGGTATTTTATTGCGGGTCCGGGGTGACAGCCTGTCATAATCTGCTGGCGGTGGCGCATGCGGGATTGCCACCGGGGCGCCTCTACGCCGGTTCCTGGAGCGAATGGTGTGCGGACCCGCACCGGTCGGTAGCCACACAAACACGGTGACCGGTTCAATAACGGATACTTCCGCCTAACTTTATGTTCTATAATGCAAATCTGTTACCGAGTCCTTAAGATACCGATGTGAACATGAACATCCTGCCATCGACAATACTCATCAGCCTGCTGTTTGCCATGAATGCAGGCGTGAACGCACAATCCACAGATGATGTGGATGCGCTAAAAGCCGGAACCGGGCAGTTATCAGAACAGGCGCAACCCCTGCTGGACTCCATAGAAACCCCGACAACTCAAGATCTGACCGACACCACCGCAAAGACGGAGGCAACCGTGATGGAGTCCACCGGGGATCTGCCGGTGGAGGAAGAGGACACCGTATCACCGCCGGTTGAGGACAGCCTTATATTGATGGAGCAGGATACTGACGTTGATATCCCACCCAAGGACATCATGCTGGTACTGGATAATTCCGGCAGCATGAAGAAGAACGATCCGCAGTTTCTCGGCAAACAGGCCGCGCTCACCTTTATCAACGGTATGGACGATGCGACCAGGGTGGGGGTGATCATTTTTGACGAATCGGTGCGCATGGAGATGCCTCTGACCCAGGTGGACGAAGCCAATCGTCAGCAGTTGATGGGCAGTCTGGACAAGATTGACTATCGGGGCCAGTGGACTGAAAGCCCCGCGGCCATTGAAAGAGCAATCTATGAACTCAAGAATAATGCCAGGGATGACGTCCGGAAATTTATCCTCTTTCTGACGGACGGTATGGTGGATACGGGTGATCCCGCCCGGGACATCGAGCAGGCCAGATGGCTGAAGGGGGAACTGGCCGCCGATGCGGCCAAATCAGGGATCCGGGTATTCGGTATCGCCTATACCGAGAACGCGGATTTTCACCTCATTCAATCCATTGCCCAGACCACGGACGGTGAGTATTACCGGGCCATGGCGCCGGAAGATCTGCAAAAAACCTTCCAGCAGATCAAATCCATAATGAATACCCCTCCGGAACCGGAACCGTTACCCGAGCCGGAACCGGCGCCGGCGCCTGAGCCATTACCCGAACCCGAGCCGGTTGTGCAGGCACCGCCACCGCCACCACCGGAGCCGGTCATTATCGAGGTGCCGGTTGCCAGGGACACCGGGGAAGAAGATCTGCGCAATATGATCATGATCGTGGCCATCTCGGCGGTACTGATTGCCCTTATCGCCATATTGATCCTGTTGATGCGCCGCCGTGGCAGTAACGACCAGGCCGGCCCAGTACAGGAGGCCTATGTCAATGACATCAATGGTTTTACTGACCATGCGACCTACAAGCTGGGCCGCAAGCCGACCATGCTCGGACGTGTTGCCGGCAAGGATACCAATCACCTGGACTATATCGTCATTCCGCAAACCACCATCGGTCGCCGCCATGCCCTGATTGAATACAAGGATTTTTCCTACTGGATCATCGACCAGGGCAGCATTAACGGTACTTTCGTCAATGACAAGCCGATTAGTACGGAAACCCGCCTGAAACACGGTGACCGCATCCGCCTGCACAAATACGAGCTCGAATTCTCCATACCGGAACTGGCTGAAGACGGTATGACAGTCATGTCGAGCACGGTGCTGGCAGGCAGTGAAATGTCGAAGCCGGCGGCAGATGCCAGTGAGGATGCAACGGTTGCGCGTGGTAGTGCGGCAACCACGGAGCCACCGGCGGCCGATGTCGAACTGGAGGAACCTGAATTCGATCTCGATTTCGATATTACCGACGGTGTCAGCGAAAGCACTCCAGGGGTGGATTCCGAGGATGTTACTGCGGTTCGGGATGCCAATCATGATGCTTCTGCCAACAGCCGGGAGCCGGACGAGTCCGAAGGCGAGGCCGATGAAACCATCATGCTCAATGACGATGATGACATCATTCAGGAAGACGAAGCGGATTTTGCTGACGAGGATGCCACAATCCGGCGCAAACTGGATGACAAGGCGTCTCCCGAGCATTTTGTGGAAACCGCGGAATTTAACGTCAAGGACCTTGATAAAGATAAATAGTATCTATATTTCAATAATATAGATATCGCCTGCTGATGCTTATATGCATCGGCAGTAGCGGTCGGATCACCACCGTGTGATCGTCTTCTCAATTCACAGCATCCCTGTGAATTTCCCGCCGATTCACTAAAGAATTGCCTGCCACTGGCCGATGATCCCAGCACAGGGTTAATATGCGTACCCAGTCAGACCAGTGGTCGTTACCACATGATATCGTTCTGTCCAGCTTGCACTGCCGCGCATAGTTCTCCCATCAGGCCTTATTTGATATCAACTAATGATATGGAGAATACGACATGAGTTTGAGTGCAATCGATTTTCTTTCCACCAGCACTACGCGTATGGATGATGCGGCTGCGTTGTCCACGCCATCGAATACTGAAAATGACGTGTCATGGGTGGACCGTATCAGTAACGTCATCCGGCAAACCGGTTTCCGCAAAAGAATGTTCACAGCGGCCAAAGTGCATCCGTGCATCATCGGCGGCCATCGCGTACTCGTGTACGAGCGGGGGTTGCGTAAAACACGTCCGGACGCCTACGAGGAAATCCTGGAGTTTGCCGGGGCAAACGGTTTCAGCGTCAAGGAAGATCGTCGCCAACCTGAATCCAATACTCCGGGCCGCCTGTTTGAACGGCGTATGGCCTGCACTGCCCCGATGGTATTACTCGCCGGTGCCCTGTTTGCCCAGGTTGCCGTACAGGCTGAAGAGGCCGACGCCGGTATCCAGGTAATGCCGGACGTGGAAGTTCTGGGCGATCATCAAAGCAGTGATCGGCCCTACCTGGTCCGCGATGGTAAACGTTTCATCTCGGGTCCTTTCGGTGAGGTGGAATCCATTCTGGCCGTGGCCACGGAAGCCAGGCAGTCCGGAACACTGAAGCGTGTCAGCACCCGTAATATCAAAATGCCCCAGGAATACGTTGGCGGCTACATCAACCGCTATGACTATGAATTCCCGCAATCCTGTGGTGGCGGCAAATACAGCTACTACGAAGGCGAGGGTTTCGGGGCACTGGGTTATTATCATGATGACAAGGTGGTGCTCGATGTCCTCGTCGGCGGCGGTGCGTTTGCCGCACCAAAACTCTGGGGTCCTTATGACCAGGTGCTGTACGACAACCATGAAATGCAACTCATGATGGGTGACGGCAAACAGGACGGCATGGGGTTATTGAAAGCGTCTTATTCCATCGGCATGACCGCCATCATGGCGGATGAGGATTTCCGGGAATACGGCGACAGCTACAGCGACGGTATCCAGGCCGCGGCCGCATGCACCGGTATAGTCGACGATAACAAACCGGTTATCCGTCAGGCCAGTATCGAGAAAATATCCCCGTATCGATAATCATCTTTCAGCCCGCCTGCAGCGCGGGCATTGTAAAAAGCCGGGCCAGCCCCGGCTTTTTTATGAGCTCTGCTGTCGTTTCCACCAATAGCACTTGGCATTTTCCACTGTGCTGAGCATTATAGGCGGCAGATGAGCACACGTTCCGATTCCCTGCGTAAACGATTAATCCACATTCTGGCCGACGGTGGACTCTATTCCGGCGCCGACCTCGCCCGGCGATTGAATGTATCGAGGACGGCAATCTGGAAGCATATCCGGCATATGCGAACCTGCGGTCTGGTCATAGAATCGGCGCGGGGCCGCGGCTATCAACTCCGGCAGACGGTCGGGTTACTGCAGGCAAAAACCATCCGTTCCCTGTTGTCCCCGGCTGTGAGCGGCCGGGTTTCCTCCTTGCAAGTGTTGTTTGAAACCACTTCGACCAATGATGTGTTATCTGAAAATTACGGTCGGGCGTCGCTGCACGGCCATGTGCTGCTGGCCGAGTACCAGTCGCAAGGCCGCGGCCGGCGCGGCAATGACTGGATATCGCCGCTGGCGGGCAGTATCAACATGTCCCTCGGCTGGCATTACGATATGCCACCGCAGCATCCCGGTTGTCTGTCGCTGGCCATAGCCGTCGGCGTCATGCGTGTGTTCGGTCAACACGGCATCGCAGGGGCCGGATTGAAATGGCCGAATGATATTTTTGCCAATGGCCGTAAACTCGGCGGTATTCTGGTGGAAATGCGCGGCGAGAACGCCGGCCCCGTGGATGTTATTGTCGGTATCGGCATCAATATCAACTCGGCCGCGGCCATCAGGCTCGCAGACGATGAGGTCACGGATATTCAGGCATTAACGGGCAGGCCACCGTCAAGAAACCGGCTTGCGGCATCCCTGATCAATGAACTGGTGATGATGCTGGAACGCTATCCCGAACTGGAGATCGGCTCACTGCTGCAGGAATGGCGCGGCTATGATTGTGCCCGGGGCCGCAAGGCCACGATACGTCTGCCCGATCGCACCTGCAGCGGCCAGGTGATCGGTGTCGACGACCATGGCCTGTTACAAATGCGTATCGACAATGAATTGCAAACATTTACCTCGGGCCAGATCAGTTTCACGGTGCAGAATTGAACCTGCTGATTGATATTGGTAACAGTCATTTCAAGTGGAGCTTCACCGGCGTTGAGGACATGCCGCGCGAGGTCCATTATCAGCCCGTTGACGCCCTGACTGCAGGGTTTCTGGACACGGTGTGGCAGGATGACGGTCCGCCGGAACGCGTATTGATCGCCAACGTCCGTGGTGATATGCCGGCTGCTGTGATCACAAACTGGTGCCAGTCAACATGGAATATCCGGCCACTGTTCGTGCAGGTGACCCGCGAGTTCGACGGGCTGGTCTGTGGTTACGAGGACATTAGCCAACTGGGCGTGGATCGCTGGCTGGCATTGATTGCTGCCTGGATGCGAAAGCGGCAAGCCTGTTGCGTGGTTGATTGCGGCACAGCCGTGACCATTGATGCGATAGATAACAGCGGCAGGCATCTGGGTGGATTGATCCTTCCCGGTGTCGGTATGATGCAGGATATGCTGTGCAGTCATACCCATGGAATAGACGCCCAGGGAAAAACCGGCGTGCATAAACTTTTCGCCACCGGTACCAGGGATGCGGTTGCCAGCGGGACGATACTCGCCGTCAGTTGCAGCATCAACCATGCCCGATCCGGTCTGCAGGCATTGACGGGAGAGCTACCCCCGGGGTTGCTGACCGGTGGCGGTTCAGCCGGCATAAGGCCGTATCTTGAAGGTGACTATGAATACGTGGAAACCCTGGTGCTGGAAGGTCTTCAACACATGGCGTTGACGATATGAAGTGGCTGTTTATTTTTATTTTGCTGGCCAATCTTTTTTATCTTGCCTGGGAGATGCAGCGCGAAACGCGCATACACATCCAGGAGCAGGCCGGACAAACGCCGGTTCCCACAGGCACACCCGAACTGACCTTGCTGGCGGAACTCGCTCAAAAGCCGGACTCCAGAAGTACCCGGCCGATTTCAGAAACGGATATGGGCATTCAATCAGCGACGACCACGACAGAACCGGCAGTCGCCGGCCTGGCTTCTTCCGGGGATGCTCCGGCAGGGGATTTTTACACGGCCATGCCGGAACCGGTAAATATCGACAATGATACGTTGCTGATGGAAATGGTCCGTGGTAGCACAGCTGTTCGCAATGATTTTACCGGGACATCAGTGGCCTGTTTTTCCTATGGTCCGTTCAGCAGTGAAGCCGACTTTGCATCGTTGCGGGACTGGTTTGAACAGCGCCGGCAGACAACCCGGCAGCGTGTGGAGTATGAACAGGACAGGGAACTGTTCTGGGTCTACCTGGCGCCGACCTCCGACGATAAAACGGCCGTCGCCAGACTGTCAGAACTGAAACAAAAAGGCGTCGAGGACTATCGTTTGATACGCAAGGGCAGTTTCAAAAATGCCATTTCACTGGGACTGTTTTCCTCCCAGGCCGGTGTCAATCGTCGCTTGTCGGAACTGAACGCCAGGGGTTACCAGCCCGTGGTTGTGCCCTATCATGACAGTGAGGCCACGCGGATCTACTGGCTGGATGTGGTCCTGGCTGAAAACAAGGCTCTCGCCAGCGAGATTTTCAGCGGTTTTCCGGCACGGTTCAATTCCTTGCCCAAAGACTGCGACGAAATTGCCATGATCGGTAATAATCCCTAAAATACAGCAGTTTAATTTCAATCAATCATCTTGCGCACAGCGAGAGAAGCATACAAACGAGTAGCGCCAATCATGCACACCCGGTTATTGATTCATGTTTTGCGACAGACGCTGGTCCTGGCGTGCCTCTTTTCTCTCTGGTCGGGTACGGCTGCTGCGGCGCCTGCTATCGATGAAATCCAGAGCCTGGCCAATGCAGGCAACATTCAGCAGGCCCTGAAGAAAACCGATGATCTGCTGGCAAAAGACCCCGGTAATATCGAAGGCCGGTTTTACAAAGGTCTGCTGCTGACCCGCTCCAACCAACTGGAACAGGCCGAGGCGGTGTTTAATGCACTCATCGAAGATCATCCCGGGTTGCCGGAGCCTTACAACAATCTGGCCGTGGTGTATGCCGCCCAGGGTAAGTACGATCAGGCCCGTGATCTGCTGAGCCGTGCCATCAACACGCATCCGAGTTATGCCACGGCGCATGAAAATCTCGGTGATATCTATGCCAAGATGGCCAGCAAAGCCTACAACCAGGTGCTGGAACTGGATGATGACAACAGGAGCGCACGTGAAAAGCTGTCACTGATCAACGAGCTTTTCTCCCGTCCTGAACCGTTAGAGACCGTCGCCGCCGCACAACCGGTACCGGTTGTGGCCGCGACCCGGACTGAACCGGCGCCACCCAAAGCGAAAGTAGCCGAAGCAAAGCCACCCGAAGCGGTGGCAGCCACAGCTGCAGCAGCACCGGCCGTCGCCGCCGAACAGCCTGCACCAGGGCCGGTCAGGGATATGACTCCGACGATTCTTGCGGCCCTGAATGACTGGGCCCGGGCATGGGAATCACAGGACGTGGATAAATACCTGGCGTACTATGCATCCAGCTTTGTCCCCGATGATGGCATGACCCGATCACAATGGCGTGCGCAGAGACAGAAACGGTTGTCCCGTCCCGGGTTCATCAAAATCGGTATATCCTCACCCGAGGTGACGATGCACGGCGACAGTCATGCCGAGGTGGAATTTACGCAAAGTTATCAGTCCGACACGTACAGTGATCGGGTGCGAAAACAAATACTGTTCAGTTATGAAAACAACCGCTGGCTGATTGCAGAGGAGCGTTCGAACTAGGTCATGTTGCATGCCATGTTGAAAAAAGTCGCCATTCTCGTTCTGTCAGTACTGGGCACTGCGGTTTCAGCCGGTGACCTGGTGACCAGGACAGCGCAGGTGCATTCCATCGATCACGGTTATGAGGCGATGCTCATCAATGCACTGGAAAAGATTGGTGATAATCGTATCCATGAGGCGCTGGATGAACTGGAAATGCTGACCCGGTTGCAGCCGGATTTCAAGCTGGCCCAACTCGTCTATGGCGACCTGTTACTCGCACGCAGTCATCCGATCACCGATTTCGGTAATAATTACAATGCTCCGCTCGATGTGATCGATTCATTGCGGGAGGAAGCCAGGGTCCGCTGGCAACATCATATATCACCCCTGGCAGAAAGCAGGATCCCGCGTTCATTGGTCGAATTGAATGCCAGTCAACAATACGCCATCGTAGTGGATCTCGAATCATCACGACTGTATCTGTTTGAAAACCGCAAGGGTGTACCCGAATTATTTGATGATTTCTATGTGACCATCGGCAAGAACGGTTTCGGCAAATACAAGGAAGGCGATCAGAAGACGCCGACCGGCGTCTATTTTATTACCGGGTTTATTGAACAGGAGGAATTGCCCGACCTCTATGGTGGTGGCGCCTTTCCGCTGAATTATCCCAATGCCTGGGATATCCGTCTCAACCGGACCGGTTACGGTATCTGGCTGCATGGCACACCGACCGGCACCTACAATCGACCGCCCCGGGACAGTGATGGTTGCGTTATTGTCAGTAACCGGGATTTGCAGCGGCTCTCGGATTACATCACCATCGGCGAAACGCCGGTAGTGCTGGCTGAACAAATCGACTGGCTGAGCCGCGATGAATGGCAGAACAAACGCCGGCAGTTCGATCAGTTTGTTGAACAATGGCGGCGTGACTGGGAGAGCCGTGATGCCGATCGTTATCTCAGCCATTACTCGCAAACGTTTACCGGGCTTGGTAACGATTACCAGAGCTGGGTGAATTACAAGCGCCGGGTTAATCCGTCCAAGGAATATATCCGGGTCAAGCTGTCAGAGACCAGCATGTTTCTGTATCCGGGCCGGGAGGACGTACTGGTGGTAACCTTCGTACAGGACTACGACAGTGATAATTTCCAGCGCCGCTATGTCAAACGGCAGTACTGGCAGAAGGAAAAGGACGGTAAGTGGCGGATAATCTACGAGGGATCGGTATCCTGAACGTTCGCCATCAGGTTGTTTTCCAGATTTTTCTTCAGCCAGCTGACCAGGTCCGTCCAGATGTGTGATATCTCGTCCGGTTTCGGCATGATGCCCGCATAGGGCAGTTCGATGGTGACCACGGGCAGTTGCAGTTCAACGCCGGCATAGCGTCCCAGCGATCCCGGATAGGTGCCCAGCAGGTTCAGGTACAGCCGGCCCAGCTTGTAGGGCGCCTCTTCCGGACCGTCATAGTCGACAATACCGTGCGGGGCATGCACCGAAACGATTACGTCCGGGCGGAAACGTTCGATCTCCTCCACCAGCCACCGTGTTTCCGGTTCACTGATGGCCGCCGTGCCCGGATATCGTCTGGGGTTACGGGCCGTACGCACTTCCCAGTAATGGCTGGTTTCCGCCAGCCAGTTCGGCATCGGGAAGTTGCGATTCAGATCCACACCGTTGGCATTGACCCGGGTGGAATCGTCACGCAGCAGGCCATCCGGATTCACCAGCGGCGCAATACGCCAGTGAAACAGGCCTGAGTGATGCTGTTCCAGAATTTTCATCCATTTGAAAACGATGCTGACCGAGGAATATTCGTCTCCATGAATACCGCCAAGCAGCAATACCCGGCCCAGGGGAGTGCGCTGGGGCAGGGGCGGGTATTCCTTCATAAGGATACTGGCGTTGTTGACGGATTGTCCGCCGGTTGCACTGAGCTTCAACCCGGCACAGTCCCGGTAGCTGACGCTGCCGAGTTTATTGCCGATGCGATGGCACTCCCGGTCCACCTCCGGCGCCATTTCGGCCTGCATCGGCGAGGGCAGCAGCAGGGTAACCAGAATCAATAGCAGGTGCTTGTTCATCAGGTTGAAGTCATTAAATAATTTGTAAACAGGCCAAGGAAAATAGCGGCCCCGGTCCAGTTGTTATTCAGAAATGCCCTGAAGCAATGTTCCGGTTGCCGGTCCCGGATCAGGATCTGCTGGTAGACCGACATGATAGCAGCAGCCATAACGCCGACATAATAATAAATCCCCAGTTTTAACTGGTCACCCACCAGGATCAAAACCAGTATGAGCATGACCTGAATGACGCCAATGATGAATCGGTCATTGTCGTCAAACAGGATGGCCGTGGACTTGACGCCAATACGCAGATCATCTTCACGGTCCACCATGGCGTACATGGTGTCATAACTGACCGACCACAGTACATTGCCGAGCAGCAACAACCAGGCAATGTTGGGCACCGTGCCGGTTTGTGCCGCGAATGCCATGGGAATACTCCAACCGAAGGCCAGGCCGAGGACGAACTGCGGCAGGTAGGTGTAGCGCTTCATGAACGGGTAAATGATCGCCAGGGCAACCGCCACGAATGACAATTGCACGGTCAACCGGTTGGTGGTCAGAACCAGCAAAAAAGCCACACTCACCAGTGCCAGTACCAGCAGGATGGCCTCACGTACAGAAGCTTCCCCGGCGGCCAGCGGCCGGGCGCGGGTGCGCCGGACATTGCGATCGAAATTGCGATCGGCCAGGTCATTAACGATACACCCGGCCGAGCGCATCAAGACAACACCGGTCACGAAGATGAAAAAAATATCGACACGCGGGAAACCTTCGGCCGCCACCCATAGTGCCCAGAGCGTCGGCCAGAGCAGCAGGAATATGCCAATGGGTTTATCCAGACGGGACAGTCGCGCGTAAGTCACGCCGCGATCGATAACGACGGGCGTCCAGCGGACCCGGTAGTGCTGCAGACACCGGAAAAGCCGTTTCCACAGGTCAACCAGTCGCTGCCCGAGGCGCATGACCACCGGTCCGGCCCTGGTCATCAGCGTTTGTATCACGCCGGACAGGCGGATCAGGAGGTCTTTGATTTTCCGGATGTATGGATGCACGTTATCAAGGCTGGCAGAAAGATTTCCAGGACCAGGAGCGGTTGCGCCGAGACGATAAATACAGAGCGCCGCCCCCACAACATATCCGGTCGGTGTGGCAGGCCGGACAAGGCTCGCTCATACAGTCGACTGCGCCTGCCGATTCTACCAATTTGGGTAAACTGCCGATAGATGTGCGGATCACTGAACAACCACTCGCCCATCGGGCGTTGACCGAGCCTGTCCAGTTGCCCGCGGCAATGGGCATAGGTGGCCCGCGGAAACAGGCTGCGGCCATAAATCAGGGGTTGCTGTGCACAAGCCAGATGGATCTCGCGGATGAAACACCTCTGCTTCGGGTCCATTGGCAAATTCTCCACATCGTCCGCCAGTGGCGATTGCCATTGCTCACCGAGCAGTTGCAGTGTTAACCCCCGATCACAATACTGCGACAGGTGTTCTGTCAGTGAACCCGGGCAGGTCAGGGCTGATTGCAGCTCACGCCCGCAGCGCCGTGACTGCAGGTGATCCCGGTCAAGCCAGATGTTATTCAAGGCTGATGCCCCGATAGCGGTCAAACATTTCCATAACCCATTTTTTTCTGTTGCCAGCGTGCAATCAATTGCCGGGATTGTTCCGGGAATTGTTCCGCGACCCGGTCGGCAACCCTGTTAATCTCCGGTAACAGGTGAGCGTCACGGACGAGGTCGGCAATATGTAACTGCGGCAAGCCGGCCTGGCGGGTGCCGATGAGTTCCCCCGGCCCGCGTAACTGCAAATCCTTTTCGGCAATTTTGAAACCATCACTGGTCGAACGCATGGTTTCGAGTCGTTGCCGTGACAGTTCCGACAGCGGCGGTCGGTACATTAACACACAGTCACTGTGACTGCTGCCGCGGCCGATGCGCCCCCGCAGTTGATGCAATTGAGCCAGCCCCAGCCGTTCGGCATTTTCGATGATCATCAGGCTGGCATTGGGAACATCCACACCCACTTCGATCACCGTGGTAGCCACGAGCAGATCAATGTCGCCGGCCTTGTAGGCCTGCATAACGGATTCCTTGTCCCGGTCGGGCATACGCCCATGGATCAGGCCCACGTGCAGACCCGGTAACGCCTGTACCAGGTAATCATGGGTTTCCGTGGCCGCCTGGCATTGCAGTGCCTCGGATTCCTCGATCAGGGTGCACACCCAGTAAATCTGGCGGCCGTCATTCACCGCCTCGCGAATACGCTCGACGATGTCCTCGCGGCGCTGGTTCGATATGACCACGGTATTGACCGGTTTTCGTCCCGGTGGCAACTCGTCGATGCTGGAGACATCCAGGTCGGCGTAGGCCGACATGGTCAGGGTTCTGGGTATCGGGGTGGCGGTCATGATCAACTGGTGCGGATAAACATCACCTCTGGCTCCCTTCTTCAGTAATGTCAATCGTTGATGCACGCCGAAACGATGTTGTTCATCGATGATCACCAGTCCCAGTTGCGCGAAACTCACCTCTTTCTGAAACAGCGCGTGCGTGCCGACCACGATCAGTGGTGTATCCGTTGCCAGGGCCTGCAGCGCTGACTGGCGTTCGGCCTTGCGGAGTTTTCCTGACAGGATCACGGTGTCAATGCCGAGGGGTGCAAACCAGTGGCTGAAATTCCTGTAATGCTGATCGCAGAGCAGTTCTGTCGGCGCCATGACGGCGACCTGGAATCCGGAAGCAATGGCATTCAGACAGGCCAGCGCGGCGACCACGGTTTTACCGCAGCCCACGTCACCCTGGATCAGGCGCATCATCGGCAACTCCCGGGCCAGATCCTGTTCAATCTCGGCCAGCACCCGGTTTTGCGCGCCGGTCAGCGTAAAGGCCAGGGCATCGATGAACCGTCGTTGCAACGCCTGGCCGTTGCCCAGGGGCCGGGCGCTGTGCTTGCGCACGCGTTCGCGGATCCGGCGCAGGCCAAGAAACATGCTCAGCAGTTCCTCGAAGGCGAGTCGCTGCTGGGCCGGATGTTTGCCTGCCAGCAGTAGCGCCGTATCGGCATCGGGGGGCGGGCGGTGTGTATAGTGCAGGGCATCACACAGATCCGGGAGATCATATTGCTCACGCACCGGCGCGGGGATCAATTCAAGCAGGCGCGACGGTTGTTTGCTGATAAGCCTCAGCGCGGTATCGGTCAGTTTACGCAGGCGGTTCTGATGCAGCCCTTCGGTTGCAGGATAAACAGGCACCAGTGTGTCATCGACTTCCTCGTCTGCTGGATTCACAAGCAGCCGGTATTCCGGATGGATCATTTCATGAGCACCGCCGCTGCTGATACGCCCGTAGCAACGGATTGCCCGGCCGCGTTGCAGGCTGTTTTGCTGTGCCTTGTTGAAATAGAAAAACCTCAGGGTCAACGCTCCGCTGCCGTCACTGATCCGGCAGAGCAGGCTGCGACGGCGGCCAAACTTCACCTGGGTCAGTTCGATCTCGCCCTGTACCAGGCATTCCTGACCCGGCAATGTCGCGCCTATGGGCGTAATGCGGGTACGATCCTGGTAGCGTATGGGCAGGTGAAAGAGCAAATCCTGCACGGTGTATATGCCGAGCTTCTCCAGCAGCAGGGCGGTTCGTGCGCCGACACCACTGAGCCGGGTTACTTCCGTGTCAAGACCGGGCGCTTTACTGGGCACGAAACAGGATCGGTCAGTTGTCGATTACCATGATGGCATCCATTTCCACGTTTGCGTCTCTGGGCAGTGATGCCACGCCGACAGCCGCCCGGGCCGGGTAGGGTTCGCTGAAATAACCGGCCATGATCTCGTTCACCACGGCGAAATTGGCGAGGTCGGTAAGATAAATATTCAGTTTTGCTATGTCATTCAATGTACCCCCGGCGGCCTGGCAGACGGCCGCGAGATTGTCGAAAACGCGGTTGATTTGATCACGGATGTCGCCATCGACCATTTCCATGGTCTCCGGCAGCAGCGGGATCTGTCCGGACAGGTAAACCGTGTTGCCGGCCCGCACGGCCTGGGAATAGGGGCCAATGGCTTTCGGGGCCTTGTTGGTACTGATGATTTGACGGCTCATTTTTTTCTCCATTTTATGACAGATCACAGTGAACAGATCACAGTGAACAGATTACAGTGAACAGATTACAGTGAACAGATTACAGTGAATTGTGAATGGTGATTGGTGAGAAGTGAGTAGCGAGTCCGGGCTATGGTCTGTCGCTTCACCATTCACCACCGATCACCGTCGGGTGCTTTCATGCATCACCTGGAATCAAAGCCCGCCATCATTTCCGCGTAATGTGCGATACATGCCGGATCCCGCGAATACGCCGCATCACGTCCGCCAGGTGCCTGCGGTCCCTGACTTCGATAATAAACGTCAGCCGGGTATAGCGGTCATCGCGGTCCTTGATATCCACGTTGAGAATGTTCGCGCCTACAGACGAGATGGCCGAAGCGATCGTGGCCAGCATACCACGCTGATTGGTGACATCCATGGCCAGGCCACAGGGAAACTCGCCCTGAATGTTATCGGACCATTCCACCTCAATCCACTTGTCCTGCTGGTGTTGAAATTCGGCAACGTTCTTGCAGGACTGGTTATGCACGACAATGCCGCGTCCGGATGTGACGAAGCCCAGGATCGGATCCCCGGGTAACGGGTAACAGCATTTCGGGAAGCTGATGACCATGCCTTCGGTGCCCTTGATGGCCAGTGGCGCCGTGCCGCCGGGGCTGGATTTACGTTCCTGGCCTTCAGTAGTAATGAGCTTGCGCGCGATCAGCGGCGCCATGCGGTTTCCCAGGCCGATTTCACCGAGCAAATCCTTTTCACTATCGAGCTTGTATTCCTCCAGCAGTTTTTGCAGTTGCTCCTTGTCGATGTCGGCGTACTTGAGTGAGAAAGCCTGCAGTTCCCGGATCAACAGTCGCTTGCCCAGGGATATGGCTTCGTTGTGTTGCAGTGTCTTCAGGTAATGGCGAATGGCGGCGCGCGCCCTGGCCGTGGTAACGAAATTCAGCCAGCCGGGGTTCGGCGTTGCGGATTTTGAAGTCAGAATCTCCACCACGTTGCCGTTTTTCAACTGCGTACCCAGGGGTACCAGCCGTTTATCGATACGCCCGCCGGTGCAGGTGTTGCCGAGTTCGGTGTGAATGGCGTAGGCGAAATCCACCACGGTGGCCCCGCGCGGCAATTCGATGATTTTGCCCTTGGGGGTGAAGACATACACCGACTCGGGAAACAGGTCTACTTTGACGTTACTCAGGAACTCCTGCGGGTTGCCGGCGGTAACCTGCATTTCCATGATGTTTTGCAGCCATTCCCGGGCGCGTTTGTGGGCGCCATGCCGATCCGCTGTGCTGGATCCGGTCTTGTAAAGCCAGTGCGCGGCGATGCCGGATTCCGCCACCTCGTTCATTTCATGGGTCCGGATCTGGACTTCAATATTGACCCCGTAGGGTCCGAACAGCACCGTGTGCAGTGACTGGTAACCGTTGGCCTTGGGGATGGCAATATAATCCTTGAATTTGCCTGGCACCGGACGGTACAGGTTATGAATAACTCCGAGTGCGCGGTAACAGGTGTCAACGCTGTCGACGAGCAGACGAAAAGCATAGACATCATACACTTCGTTGAACGACAGATTCTGCTCGTACATCTTCTGGTAGATCCCGTACAGGTGTTTTTCCCGGCCGAGGATCCGGGCCGGGATCTTTTCCTGACGCAGGCGCCGCCTGAGTGCATTGCGTATTTTGTTGATGATTTCCTTGCGATGCCCGCGTGATTTGATCACCTGCTCGGTCAGAATGCGGTGGCGCATCGGGTACAGCGAGGCAAATCCCAGTTCCTCCAGTTCCAGGCGCACCGAGTTCATGCCCAGACGCTGGGCAATGGGGGCATAGATATCCAGGGTTTCACGGGCGATACGCCGGCGCTTGGCGGCGGGCAGGGCGCCAAGCGTGCGCATGTTGTGCAGGCGGTCGGCAAGTTTGACCAGGATCACCCGGATGTCATTGCTCATGGCCATGATCATCTTGCGGAAGTTTTGCGCCTGTTTTTCCTCGGAGGTATCAAACCTCATCATGGTGATCTTGCTGACCCCGTCGACCAGTTCGGCGACGCTCTTGCCGAACCGCTTCTCGATATCTTCCTTGGCAGTGGGAGTGTCCTCGATGACATCGTGCAGCAGCGCCGCCTGCAGGGTCTGGTGATCCATGTGCATCTCGCCGAGGATACGCGCGACTTCCAGGGGATGGTGGATATAGGGCTCACCGCTCATGCGCTGCTGGCCCTCGTGGGCCTTGGCGCCGAAGAGGTAGGCGCGCTTGACCCGGGAAATCTGCGCCGGCTCCATGTAACTGCCGAGCAAACGCGACAGATCAGTCATCTGGTACATGGTTCAGTTCGTCCGGCCCGGGGGCGGCGCCGAGGAATGATGAATATAATGCTGGTGAGAACAGTCCCGGCGCATACCGGGACCGGAAAATCTATTCGGATGCAGGCAGGGGGAATGCGTCGGCTTCAGGAAATTCATCCTCTACGTCTTTTTTGTCAATCTCATCGATATTGTCACGCGTTACCAGACCCTCTGCAATCTCGCGCAAGGCAATGACGGTGGGTTTATCATTGTCTTCCTCGATCAGGGGCGCCGAGCCCATGATGATCTGCCGGGCGCGTTTGCTGGCCAGCAGCACCAGATTATAACGATTGTCCACTGTCGACAGACAATCTTCCACGGTTAATCTTGCCATTTTCTACCTCGTTTTTGGGTTTCGGCGCCGGGCGCCATTGAACAGGGGCGGATTATACCCGAGGCGGGATCAATTCTGAAAGCACTGGATCCGGCTGCCGTGCCAGCCGATCAGGATTTCGGGGGTGGACTGCCCCGGTTTTGCCGGGCCTGTTCGGTGAGCCTGGCCACGAAGCGATCATAAAAATCCGGCTGATAGTGCAGGTTGTGGCGGCTGCTGTGGACAATCGCCTGCAAATGACCCAGGGCTTCATCAAAATCATCATTGATGACCACGTAGTCATAACCCCGAAAATGAGAAATCTCGTTGAGTGCGTCCTGCATGCGCCTGGCGATGACCTCCTCGCTGTCATTATCCCGTCCGCGCAGGCGCTTTTCCAGGGTGTCGTACGAGGGCGGCAAAATGAAGATGGTGACGCAACGGGGAATGAACCGCACCACCTGTTCGGCGCCCTGCCAGTCGATTTCGAGGATCACATTCAGGCCCGCCTCCAGCTGTTGCTCCACCCAGCTTCGGGAGGTGCCGTACTGGTGGTCAAAGACCGTGGCGTATTCCAGAAAATCGCCATTCGTGGCCATCTCCCTGAACGTGTCCGCGGAGACAAAATGATAGGCCACGCCGTCGCGTTCGTCCGGGCGTTTGTCGCGGGTGGTATGTGATACCGAAATCACAGTCTGGCCGTTGGAAGATTCTGCCAGGGCCTGGACCAGGGATGTCTTGCCGGCGCCCGAGGGCGCCGAGACGATCATCAGGACGCCGCGTTTTTCCAGGTAGTCATTTCCGGCAATCATGCTTACTCGATATTCTGAATCTGTTCGCGCATCTGCTCGATGAGCACTTTCAGGTCCACGGATGTGTTGGTCATTTTTATATCAGCTGATTTGGAGCCCAGTGTATTGGCTTCGCGGTTCATTTCCTGCATCAGAAAGTCCAGTCGTCGGCCGACGGGGTTGGCCGCGTCCAGCGCCCGGCGAACCTCGGCAATGTGGGCCTCGAGCCGGTCCAGTTCCTCGGCTACATCCATCTTCTGCGCCTGTAGAACCACTTCCTGTTCCAGCCGATCCGGGTCTACCTCGATGGCAAGTTCGGCGATGCGGGCATTGAGCTTGTCGCGCAGCGCTTCGATGATCGCGGGCAGATCGCTTTGCAGTCGGGCGATGATCGCGGCCACTTCTTGACAGCGGCCGTTGATCATCTGCTGAATTTTTTCACCTTCGGTCTCACGGGTATCCTTGACCCGCAATAGCGCCTTGTCCAGCAGCGCCAGTAATGTCGTACCCACGGCATCAATATCGACCGGTTCACGTTCAATGACGCCGGGCCAGCGCATGATCTCGATGGGGTTGAGAGCACCGGCATCGGCGCCGGATTCTCCCAGTGAATGCGCGGCCTCGATGACTTTTTTCGCGAGATTGCGATTCAGGCTGATGCCGGTATGGGCGCCGGCATCGGCATCGAAACGCAGTGTGCAATCCACCTTGCCGCGCTTGATGGTGCCGGCGATCTTCTGGCGTACGCTGTTTTCCAGCATACGCATTTCCTCGGGCAGGCGCAGGTTGATATCCAGGTAACGATGGTTGACGCTGCGGATATCCCAGACTACATGGCCGAATTCCGTGGTTTCCTCGATGCGCCCGAAGGCTGTCATGCTTGCAATCATATGCTGCTAACGCGTTTTGGCCTGTTATAAAACAGGCAATACTAACCTGTAGAGCAGGGCAGGCAAACAGCAATCGAGAAAAATGTATAATCGGCCGTTGTAATCAACAGGAGAACGCCATGCGCCCGAGCGGCAGAGCAGCAGACGAATTACGTACCATCAGACTGACGCGGGATTATACCTGTCATGCCGAAGGCTCCGTGCTGGTGGAATTCGGCAATACTCGCGTTATATGCACGGCCAGTTTCGACCGCGGTGTGCCGGCATTTTTAAAGGGCAAAAACGTGGGCTGGGTGACCGCCGAGTACGGTATGTTGCCCCGTTCCACCGGCAGCCGCATGCGCCGCGAGGCCAATACCGGCAAGCAGAGCGGACGCACGCTGGAAATCCAGCGGCTGATCGGCCGTTCCCTGCGCGCCTCGCTGGACATGAAAAAACTCGGCGAAAATACCATCATCATCGACTGCGATGTTATCCAGGCCGATGGCGGCACACGCACGGCTTCCATTACCGGGGGATGTGTGGCGCTGGTGGACGCCATCAACCATGCCATCAATAAAGGCCTGATCCAGGAAAGCCCGTTGCTCGCGCACGTGGCCTCGGTATCCGTGGGCATCCACAACGGCACGGCGGTACTGGATCTGGACTATGCCGAGGACTCCAGCGCGGAAACCGACATGAATGTGGTCATGAATGACCAGGGCGGTTTCATCGAAGTCCAGGGGACGGCGGAAGGCCATCCTTTCGATCAGGCAGAGCTCGACGCCATGCTGGGACTGGCAAAAAAAGGTATCCGTGAGTTATTCGATCACCAGCAACAGACTCTTGGCGCTATTACATCGTGAGTGTGCGGCAACGGATCGTTCTGGCCAGTAACAATCCCGGCAAGATCCGTGAGATCAACGCCTTGTTGTCCGACACGGACATCGAGGTGGTGTCCCAGGCCGAGTTCGACGTGCCCGGAGTCGAGGAAACCGGCTTCAGCTTCGTGGAAAACGCCCTGATCAAGGCTCGCCATGCCGCCGGCTACTGTCCCTACCCGGTGATCGCGGACGACTCCGGCATCGCGCTGGACGCCCTTGATGGCCGCCCCGGGATCTATTCCGCGCGCTACGCCGGCGCCGGCGCCAGCGATGAACAAAACCTGTACAAGCTCATCGACGAGATCCGCGACCTGCCGGAGCACCGGCGCCGGGCACGCTTCGTGTGCCTGATGGTGTACCTGCAGTATGAAACCGATCCCGTGCCACTGATTGCCGAGGGCGTCTGGCACGGTGTCGCCCTGACCGAACCGCGCGGTGACAACGGCTTCGGCTACGATCCGATGTTCTACGTGCCTGAACACGATCGCACCTCGGCGGAACTGGATCCGGCGACCAAGAATCGCTTGAGCCACCGCGGCCAGGCGCTGCGGAAATTGATTGGAATGCTTAAAGTGAAAGTTAATAAACAGGTTCTGCGTTAATGGTTCAGGGTTCAACCTCGAACCTTGAGCCCTGAACCTAGAACGTAGAACCTTGAACCTTGATCCCGGAACATTTCATTATGTTGAAATTTCACGAGGCATTGCCATTAAGCCTCTACATCCACCTCCCCTGGTGTGTGAAGAAATGCCCGTACTGCGATTTCAACTCTCACGCCGCAAGCGGCGAGCCGTTGCCGGAAGCGGAATACGTCGCCGCCCTGGTTCGCGACCTGGAGTTTGCGTTAGCGCAGATATGGGGACGCCGGATAACCTCCATTTTTATCGGTGGAGGCACACCCAGCCTGTTTTCCGGTGCGGCGATCAACGAATTGCTTGCGGCCCTGCATGCCCGCCTGAATTTTAATCCCGCCATCGAAATCACGCTGGAAGCCAATCCCGGCACGACGGACAGTGAACACTTTCACGGTTACTATGCTGCCGGCGTCAATCGCCTGTCCATTGGTGTGCAGAGTTTCAACGATGATCACCTGCGCGCGCTGGGCCGTATTCATGATGCCGCTGCCGCCCGGCGCGCCATCGACGCCGCCAGCGCCGCCGGTTTCGACAATATCAATCTCGACCTGATGTTCGGCCTGCCGGGGCAAACAACGGAGTCGGCCATCCGCGATCTTGAAATCGCTATTGAATGCGCGCCGCAACACATCAGTTGGTATCAACTGACGATTGAACCCAACACGGCGTTTTACAGCCGGCCCCCGGCGCTTCCGGATGAGGACAGAGTCTGCGAGATGCAGGAGTACGGCCAGGTTCTGTTGGCGCAGCACGGCTACGAACACTACGAAGTATCCGCCTATGCAACCACCGGCCGCCGCTGCCGACATAACCTGAACTACTGGGAGTTTGGCGACTACCTCGGCATCGGTGCGGGCGCGCACAGCAAGCTAACCGATGCCGGCAGCCACTGTGTGCGCCGCCATGCCCGACACCGGATGCCGCTCAGCTATCTGCAACTGGCGGGTACGGACGCCGCCGTGGTTTCAGGACAAACGTTATCGAAAGCGGATCTGGTGCTGGAATTCATGCTCAATGCATTAAGGCTGGTGCACGGCTTTGCGCCTGATTTGTTTACACAACGTTGCGGCATACCGCTCGAAGAGATCAGTGTACCTCTTGGCGAAGCACAGGCCAGGCAATTACTCGAACGGGATATCAATAAAATTATCCCTACAGCACGGGGAAGACGCTATCTTAACGATTTGATTGCCTGTTTTATGCAGGACCAGGAAACCGCGGTATAAGCCAAAGCCTGCGTACAAGCATCGGGACCGGCATGATTATATGGATAAAAAAAGGGGGCGTTTCCTCCCCCCTCACAGGATTACTGCATTTATTATTATTGTAATTTGAAAACGCTGATGCCCCGGGGATCAATCGTTGTAATGCGAGCTTAACCAGGCATTGGAGCGCATCAGGCTCAACAGGTCCATGGTTGATTTTATCGTTATTTGCAGACCGATCTCAAAGCCGCATGCGGTTGCCCTGCAGGACACCACTTCGGCACTGTAATCACGCAGGGCATCCGGCATCGGCACACCGATTTTCAACCGCGTTGGGCAGGCCATAGGTTGATCGCTGTGAAATGTCAGGGCGATGTGATCGGCATCCGGTTCATCGAGGATACTGTCGATGCCGGTGAACGTGTAGTTTACGCGTAGAAGCCGTTCCCGGAGCAGGATCCAGGGGGAGTCTGGCTGAAACGATTGGCTGGTCTGGAGGGGTTGACGCTGGTTTTCATGGCTTGACAGGGCTTGGAGCATACGTATGACCTCTCTTGCGACGTGAACGATAAGCGATGACGGAACTATATAACGCTGTCTTGGTATATGCAACTAAAAATATATATAAAACATATAACTATGTAGTTAACCTATAGTAATTTATTTTATATGGTTTTATATAAAGTAATATAGTTTATTGATATATATAGATTTATAATCGACTTTCATTTGATTGTTTCGGGCCGCCGGCTGGCTTACCATCGATCCGGGGAAACCGGGCACGAAAGCCGACGGTTATTCGATGAAAGCATTCACTTGTAAGGACACACCATGAAAACTCTATTCGGGATCATCGGCCTGCTGCTGGGCACAGGTTTTGGAAACATTGAAGGCGCCGTCACGGGTCTTGTGCTTGGTCTTTTGACCGGCGCCCATATCAACAGCCTCCGGCGTATCAGTGCGCTGGAAAATCAAATCCTCCACCCGCAGCAAACAACACAATCTGCAACTGAAGAACCACCACCGCCGCTCTTCGAAGCGGATTCCTCGCAAGGTGAAACAGCTTCCGTGGAATATGGCTGGAACGCACCGGCGTTCAGCCGCGAGGAAATGCTGCCGTCCGAGTTAATTGTACCTGCGGTCAGCAGCGATCATCGCCGATCACCCGAACTGTCAGGCACATCACCCGATCAGGAATCGGCTGCCGGTACACATCGCCCGGCAGTGCCAGGATCAACTTCCACGGCAGCGCCACCCCCCGGGGTGGGACGGTTCGCAACCATCGAGCAGGCCGTCAAAGGCTTTTTTACCCGCGGTAACGTTGTGGTGAAGGTGGGCATGATCATTGTATTTATCGGGGTCAGCTTCCTGCTCAAGTACGTTGCCCAGCGTGACCTGTTGCCGGTGGAATTGCGGCTGGCAGGTGTCGCGGCCATCGGCATCGGCCTGCTGGTGTTCGGCTGGCGGTTGCGTACCCGCAAACGTCAGTACGCCCTGGTGATGCAGGGAGGCGCCGTGGGCATTCTCTACCTCACCGTCTTCGCCGCCGCGCGGCTGTACCAGGTGTTGCCCGCAGGTTTTGTGTTTGGATTGATGGTCGCTCTGGTGGTGTTCTCCTCTGCGCTGGCCGTGATCCAGAACGCCCGGGCACTGGCGGTATTCGCCACGGTGGGCGGTTTCCTGGCGCCGGTACTGACCTCTACCGGGCAGGGCAGTCATGTCGCGTTGTTCAGTTATTACGCACTGCTGAACGCCGGCATCCTCGGCATTGCCTGGTTCAAGGCCTGGCGCAGTCTCAACTGGTTCGGTTTCATTTTCACGTTTGTCATTGCCTCTTTCTGGGGTGCGCGTTACTACCAGCCGCACTATTTCAGCAGCACCGAACCGTTTCTGATCCTGTTTTTTCTGTTCTATGTTGCCCTTCCGGTGCTCTATGCGCAACGCCAGCCGCCGCAGCTGAAAGGCCTGGTGGACGGGACCCTGATATTCGGCGTGCCGCTGGTGGGCTTTGCGCTGCAGAGCGCCATGGTGCGCGATTATGAATTCGGCCAGGCCTGGTCGGCGCTGGCCATGGCGGTATTGTACCTGGGTCTGGCGCGTACGCTGTGGTTTCGGCAGGTGCGAGGCATGCGCATGTTGACGGAAGCCTTCCTCGCGCTGGCGGTGATCTTTGTCAGCCTCGCTGTTCCGCTGGCCATGGATGGGCACTGGACCGCGGCCGCGTGGTCGCTGGAAGGCGCCGGCATAACCTGGGTCAGTTTGCGCCAGCGGCGGCTGGCCGGTCGCATCTTCGGCCTGTTACTGCAAGTCGGCGCCGGTTTTGCGTTTCTTGCCGCCATTGATTTGCCGCACGGTTATACGCCGGTTTTCAACAGTGCGTTCCTTGGCTCGATCATGATCAGCATCGCGGGACTGTTTACCGGTTATCAGTATTACGTCTGCCGCGACTCATTGCGCAAGGAGGAGCGGGGTATTGACAGTGTGCTGCTGGCCTGGGGTCTGGTCTGGTGGTTTGGCGCCGGCATCGCGGAACTGCAGCAGCATGTGACCGGCGGCTACCTGCCGCAGGTGATTCTGATCCATATCGCTGTCAGCGCGGCGGTACTGTTTCTTGCCGGGCGCCGCGTGCAATGGCCGGCCACGGCCTGGCCGCCGGTGTTACTGTTACCGGTGATGGTGATTTTCGCCGGTATCCAGTTTGTGGACCGCGGCCTCGACCATCCCTTCGAGAAAGCGGGTTATGTTGCCTGGCCGGTCGCCGTACTGGTGCAGGCTTTGTTGCTGCGTTGTGCGGCTGCTGTCTGGCCGGTCATGGTGATCGAGTTCTGGCACAGGATGATATTGTGGCTGGTGATGTTTTTACTGTCATGGTTTGTAACCCATGTGATGACAGTGCATGTTCCCGGTATGCAGAACTGGAATCATGTTTTCCAGGGCGTGGTGCCCGCCGTGTTCGTCATGCTGTTGCTGAATTTCGGCAGTCGTCTGAAATGGCCGGTTAACGCGCACGCAAGCGCCTATCTTGGCAGTGGTCTTTTCCCGGTGATCGTCTGGCTGGGGCTGTGGGTAGTGTGGCTCTCCGGACAGGAAAACGATCCGGCACCGTTGACCTGGATTCCGGTGGTGAATCCGCATGACATTGCCATCCTGTTTGTCTTTTTCAATATCTTCAACTGGTGCTGGTCACTGCGGCAAAAGATCATTCCGGCGGTAACCGGTGTACAGGCCGACCGGTTGTTACTGATCCTCGCCGGACTGGTATTTGTCTGGCTGAACAGTCTGCTGGCTCACAGTGTGCATTTTCATGCTGAAGTCCCCTGGCGACTGTCTGCATTGCTTGGTTCGGAGATTTTGCAGGCCGGAATTTCCATACTCTGGACGCTGGTTGCTCTTGGCATGATGGTCACGGCCACGCGCAGCCACTGGCGTCGCTTATGGCTGGCCGGAGCTATACTGCTCGGCGTGACCCTCATCAAACTCTTTGTTGTCGACCTTGCGGACAGCGGCACGGTGACCCGCATCGTCTCGTTCCTGTCCGTGGGCGGGCTGATGCTGGTGATCGGATATTTCTCACCGGTCCCGCCCAGATCGGAGCGTCAGGGATGATGGCAAAATACTGGTGGACAGTGCTGTTACTGCTGTTGATCAGCGAAGGCGTGCCGGCGCTGGCCCGGGAAGATTTTGCCCGGGGTATGGCCATCGAATACGAACCGGGCTCGCCTATTTATCGTCTGCAAATGCCCGCCGAGGTGTACGAAGTTGCCCACTTTGCCGATCTGCGCGACGTTCGGGTCTTCAACAGTGAGGGGACGGCAGTGCCCCATGCCATTCGCCGCCGGCAGACCAGCACCCTGAAAGAAGACTTTGCAACGCAACTGCCGTTGTTCCCGGTCTATCGCGACCTCAGTCAAAGCGAGATCACGGTATCATCCACCGGCAGTATCGTTGCCATCCAGCGTCTTGACAGCACTTACGTTGATCCGCATGCGGGTATTGAACATTACATCATCGATGCCAGTCATCTTGAGTCAACGATCAGCGAGTTACGATTCGATCTGAGTGGTATTGATAGCGGCTTTCTCGGCCGAGCCCGCCTTGAAGGCAGCGATGATCTGAGTCGCTGGCACAGCGTCGTCAGTGATGCGGCGCTGGCGATCATGAATTACGCCGGGCAGCGTTTGATCAGGAACGAAATCATAATGCCGCCTCATCACTACAAATACCTGCGCTTCACCTGGCTGACTGCGCATGACAATGTCCGAATCGATGCGGTCAGCGCCGTGCAAACCCGGACGGGCAGCAGGCAGGCATTAAACTGGACCCTGTTGCAGGGTACGCAGCCCGATGCGGACCGGCCCGTCTATGAATTCACAAACGAGGCACAGCATCCGGTGCAGCAAATCGAGGTGATCCTGCCTGAGACAAATACTTTGGTGGATGCCATCATTCGCTCGCGGCCCGATGCGTCCGTGGAGCACTGGAGCACGCGGGTATCGGACAGTTTTTACCGGCTCAACTGGCAGGGTGTTGAATTCAGTCACGACCCCGTTCGCGTGCCGTTGAGCCATGATCGCGACTGGCAAGTGCAGGTGACTACCGATAATGGCCTCGGTAACAAACCGCCGGCATTGCGCGTGGGCTGGGCCTCGAGCGATGTGTATTTTCTCGCCCGGGGCGAAGGGCCCTTCACACTGGCATTCGGCAATGCCAATGCCGGGATGCCGGTGAAACCGGTCAGGGCGCTACTGGAAATTCTGGATGACCAGGACAGGGCCGAACTCGTGGATGTCGCCACGCCGGGCGAGTCCGTGGAACTGCAAGGCCGCGCCGCACTCGTTGCCGATACGACCATCCCCCGGGAGCGCATCGTGCTCTGGGGTACGCTGGTGCTTGGAGTACTGATCATCGGCCTGATGACGTGGCGATTGTTCCGGCAAATGAATCCTCGCTGAGCCGGCCATTGTTGTAGAATGCGCGCATGTCACGCGCAGTACATCCGGATCGACCCAAAGGCGACAGCCTGCAACCCCTGAAATACGGTCTGCCCTTTCTGGCTCCCTACAAGCTGCGAATTGTCCTCGCGCTGGTGTTCCTGACCCTGGCCTCACTGTCCATGCTGGGGATGCCAATCTCGATTCGCTACGTAATCGATTACGGTTTCTCCGCCGACAATGTTGCCGGCATCGATCGTTATTTCATGGCCCTGCTGGGACTGGCGCTGGCCTTTGCCGTGTTCAGTTCGCTGCGCTACTACACGGTCATGTGGATTGGCGAGCGCGTCATCGCCGATATCCGCAGCAAGGTTTACAACCACGTCATCAGTATGAGCCCGACGTTTTTCGAGGTGACGCGCACCGGTGAGGTGCTCTCGCGCCTGACCACCGATACGACACTGGTGCAGTCGGTGTTCGGCGCCGGACTGTCCATTGCGCTGCGTTCGCTGTTCAGTGTCATCGGCTGCCTGGTCATGCTGTTTATCACCAGCCCCCGTCTCACCGGTATCATCCTGCTGCTGGTGCCGCTGGTGGTACTGCCGGTGTGGTTTTATGGCCGCAAGGTGCGGCGACTGTCACGCGACAACCAGGATCGCATTGCCGATTCCAGCAGCATTGCCGGTGAATCACTGAACGCGATCCAGATCGTCCAGGCTTTTACCATGGAGCGCCAACTGGGGGAGCGTTTCGACGCCTCGGTGGAAACCACGTTCAGCACGGCCAGGAAGCGATTGCAGGTGAGTGCGCTGCTCAGCGCGCTGATCATCCTGATGGCGTTCGGCGCTATCGTCCTGGTGTTGTGGATCGGCGCCCACGCTGTTTTGAGCGGTACGATGACGCCGGGCACGCTCGGCCAGTTCCTGCTCTATGCCACCTTTCTGGCCGGCAGTACCACGGCGCTGGGCGAAGTCTGGAACGATGTCCAGCGCGCCGCCGGCGCCATGGAGCGACTGGTGGAATTGCTGGGGACCGAATCCGACATTCACACGCCTGAACGGCCGCTGGCGATACCGCCCGGCGGCAAGGGCCGTATCGATTTCGAGGCGATCAGTTTTCATTATCCGTCGCGGCCCGGCATCCGGGCGCTGGATCATTTTTCGCTCACTGTACAGCCCGGTGAAACCGTGGCCCTGGTGGGGCCGTCGGGTGCCGGCAAGAGCACCGTGTTCCAGTTACTGCTGCGATTTTATGATCCCCGCTCCGGGCGTATCTGTATTGATGGTACTGACATCGCCGAGGCTGATCCGGCCGAGGTGCGCCGGGCCATCGCCATCGTGCCGCAGCACACGGTGCTGTTTGCCGAGTCCGCCATGGAAAACATCCGTTTCGGCCGGCCCGACGCCGGCGACGAGGAAGTCCGGGAAGCCGCCCGCGCCGCCATGGCCGATGAATTCCTGGAAAAGCAGCCCGAGGGCTATGACACATTTCTGGGCGAGCGCGGCATGCGCCTGTCCGGTGGTCAGCAACAACGCATCGCCATCGCCCGCGCCATCCTGAAAAATCCGCGCATCATGTTACTGGACGAAGCCACCAGCGCACTCGATTCCGAAAGTGAAAAACTGGTGCAGGAGGCACTGGACAGACTGATGAAGGAACACACCACGCTGGTGATCGCCCATCGGCTTTCCACCGTTATCAAGGCCGATCGCATCGTGGTCATGCAGGATGGCCATATTGTCGATACCGGCCATCATGACGAACTGATGAAGAAAAGCGGGATTTACAAGCGGCTTGCTGATCTGCAATTCACGTCCGGGCGGGAAATGGAACAGAGACATGAAGAGGAATACGCCTGACGGATTTTTTAGGATTTTTTAGGGGTCGGTGACAACTGAGAGTCATTTACATCAACTATCTCGTTGAATGTCTGTCCTGGTCCAGTTTCTTTCCTGTCGCTTGTTTAATCTCTTCACGAAAACGATCATTGCCTAACGGCAGGGAAAAATTGACAGCGTTACGGATGGCGTGCAATTTATTCTTCTCGATGTCCGTCAGAAACAGTTCCCGATAACAGGCCAGACGGGTATCCCGGTCGCTATCCAGCTGATAATACAGCGCATGGTCCTCTACGTTCCGATCCGGCTCGCCATAGGCATGGTGATGGTAACTCGACCAGGGGTAATCTCCCGGATGCTCAACCATTTTGGCACGTACGGGATTCATTTCAATATAACGGTAGCAGGTCAACAAATGGTCCTCTGCCTGGACCAGGCTGGCCTTATGACGTCCTTCCCACAAGGTACCGCTGCGACGGTAGGTCCGATTAATGTATTGCACGTAGCGCCGTCCAAGGGATTGCATCAAGCGCGAAATTCCCGTCGTATCCGTCGGTGTCATGAGCAGGTGTACGTGGTTGGTCATCAGCACATAGGCGTGAACGGCCACGCGATGTTTCTGTCGGGCTTCATTCAGACATGCCAGGTAATAGCGGTAGTCATCATCCGTAAAGAAACTGGCGGCGCGATCGTTGCCTCGCTGAATGACATGGGCGGGAACACCGGGCAGGTATATACGTGGCTTCCTTGGCATAGCTGACTCCTTGTCATCATCATGAATTCTGGTAAGACATTGTCTGCCATCTGCTGACTGTAATCAATGTGAATGCTTCTCAGTTGTCACCGACCCTTTATTCCTGATGACAAAACGCACACATCTATGCTATTCTTCAGCATATGAAGATCTACAATTGGAGTGCGGAAAAGAATGAGCAATTGATTGTCGAGCGTGGAATCTCCTTTGAGGAAATTGTTTTCTTTATTGAAAATAATGGTTTACTCGACGACATTGCTCATCCAAATAGCCAGGATTACTCTCATCAGAGAATTTTCGTAGTAGCAGTTGAGAGTTATGTTTACCTCGTTCCTTATGTTGAAAATACAGATGAGATATTTCTAAAAACCATCATTCCTAGTAGAAAATTCACGAAGATTTATATCGGAGATGACGCATGAAAAACGTGAAATTAAGTAAAGATGAAAAACAACTTCTTAAGGCAATTGAAGCTGGAGAGTTTGAGTCAGTTCTTACAAAAAAACGCAGAGCTGAACTGGTCTCTACAGCAAAAGATACTGTGCGCAAAGACAAACGGATTAATATTAGAATTTCTAATCGAGATTTGAAAGCCGTCCAATTAAAAGCTTCAGAAGAAGGCATCCCTTATCAGACTTTAGTCTCAAGTGTAATACATAAATATATATCTGGTTCGTTAAAGGATATTTCCGCTAACAAATCACTCCACACGAACGGAACCAAAGGGGTCGGTGACAACTGAGAGTCATGAGCAGGTGTACGTGGTTGGTCATCAGCACATAGGCATGAACGGCCACGCGATGTTTCTGTCGGGCTTCATTCAGACATGCCAGGTAATAGCGGTAGTCATCATCCGTAAAGAAACTGGCGGCGCGATCATTGCCTCGCTGAATGACATGGGCGGGAACACCGGGCAGGTATATACGTGGCTTCCTTGGCATAGCTGACTCCTTGTCATCATCATGAATTCTGGTAAGACATTGTCTGCCATCTGCTGACTGTAATCAATGTGAATGCTTCTCAGTTGTCACCGACCCTTTATTCTCTTTATTCTTCCCCTTCGCGACAAGGCCCGGAATGACAAACGAATGGTTGATTTTTCAGTTGTCGAGGCCTGACAATATATATATGATATTTCATATAAACATGTATGGGCAAGGATATCACTGAAACCCGTCCGGTGGATTGGTTCTTCATACAGCGACTGGAAAGCGTTTCCAGGGGAAGTACAGGATGTTATGGGTTATGCACTGTACCTGGCGCAGCAAGGCAAAAAAGCCGGTAATGCAAAACCGCTTATGGGATACAAAGGCACTTCAGTGCATGAAATTGCAGATAATTTTACCAGCGATACCTGGCGGGCTGTTTACACAGTGCAGTTCAAGGATGTTATTTATGTGCTGCATGCTTTTCAGAAAAAGTCGAGAAAAGGCATTACAACTGCAAAAGCCGATCTCAAGCTGATAGATCACCGGTTGCAACTGGCAAGAGAACATTATGAATCGCACAAAGCATAAAAATGGCACAACGGTTGTTGAGACTGCACATCCTTTTGAAGGCTTAGCGAACGGTGATGAACGGCTGGCAAAAGTCAAGCTGGCTGCACAAATCAATGAGCAGATAAAAAAGCGCGGTATAAAACAAACAGATGCGGCCGCGTTACTTGGCATCACACAACCGGAAGTCTCCAGCCTTGGCAAGGGCCGTCTGTCCGGTTTTACTTTTGATCGGCTATATCGCTGCCTGAATGCGCTGGATGTGGATGTTGAAATCTCGGTTAAGAAACACTCGGCCCGTTCCAAAACATCTGCCGGTGTGCATGTTCATATATAACGGACCATTGATCAGGACCGGCACGGTGATATTCTCCAGGCTACCCACTTATTACTTATCAGCCGGTAGTGCCGCCGGATTCATCAGCGGTTAATCTTTCTGTAATTGCCATCATTTGTTTGCAGATACAGTTCCCCTTCATGTTCAATGAAAGCCATGGTGGCCACGGGTTCATCCTGATATCGAAAGTGTTGCCTCGTAACCGGTAACAGCAGGCGTTGCTTGCCATCATCTTTACGCAATAGCAGTTGTGTATCCTTTATGGCAATGCTCAGCCGTTGCCGGCTGACTTCATCCGCCGGGGCGTTGGGGAAACGCCAGCTCACCGATTCGTATTCGCCGCTGTAGGTTTCCAGTACCGTGGCGGGTACGTCCGCGGTTTTTGCTTCCGGCTCCGGCAGCCGGGCGACGATAAAATCCTGCACGCGCCTGCGTATGCGGTCCAAATCGCGGTTGCGAAAGACGTTGATCCCGACAAAGCAGGCGAGGCCCGCCTGTTTCTGGTAACCGAAGCGGGATAAGTAACCGTCGGCATCGCCGCCGTGACCGTAAAAAACGTGGCCGTCGTGTAAAAACGCGTACAGGTTCAGGCCGTATCCGAAGTCCAGCCCGGAGCGCGCGGCCAGCGTGGTCCGCGGTGTTTCCATGCGTTCAATCAGGTCGCTGTCGAGAAACACACCGTTGCCGTGCAGGCCACGGTTCAGAAACAGTTGCAGGAACGGCGCCATATCCGCAGGTTTGAGATTCAGCGCGCCAAAGGCGCGGTAGGTCATGTGCCAGTAGGGGATGGCGGTTTTGCCGTCGCTGTCATACCCGGTGACCAGGTGCTCCATGACCCGGGGTTCCGGAAACAAGGTCGCGCTGTCCATGCCCAGCGGTCGCAGTACCGCGCGCTCCATGTAGTCCTCGAAGCGCATGGCGGTGATTTTCTCGATGACATGGGCAAGCAGGCCGGGGTTGTTGTTGGAGTAGGAATGGTGCCGTCCCGGCGGCCAGCGAACCTGTCTGGAACCGGGGCTCAGTCTGAAAGCCTGCTCCAGCGTCAGTGGTTTGTTGTATTCGAACTCGCGGGCGGTCAAATCATTCAGGCCGGCCGTGTGTTCGAGCAGGTGTTCGATGGTAATCGGATCGCTTTGCCGCCACGGATTGTCGATATCCGGTTTCGGAACGATGTCGCCGACTCTGTCATCCAGCGCCAGACGCCCTTCCTGCACCAGCCGTAACACCGCGAGCGCGGTAAAGGTTTTGGTGATCGAGCCAATGCGAAAGTAATGGTCGGGACCGAAAGGTTCACGGGAGTCGCGGTCGATGACGCCATAGGTTTTTGACAGCAGCACCTGGTCACGATCCACCAGTACCAGCGCCAGCGCGGGAATATCGAGTTCCACCCGCAATGCCTCGATGTCCCGGTCCAGTCTGATCAGTTGCTTGTTAATGGTGTTCGCACAAACACAGGGTGTCATTATCAGTAATAGTGAAAACAGCAGATTGTGGTATTTTACAGGCATGGAACAGTGTAACTGAAACACCAGCATCAATGGTTGATTGCCGTATGTGTCACAGCAAGATTGATGTTGGCGGGTAAATTATACAGAAATGATATTGCTCAAGACAGGCGATCGAACACATCCAGCATGGATAATTAAACCAGCTGCATTCCGGCTGCATGGATAGTTTATCATGCCTGTGGCAAAGTAACTTGAATTCGCCGTTGATTTTACAGCATGTACGATAATGTATTTCTGCAAATCGGGATAATACTCGGGCTGGCTGCTGCCGGGGGTATACTTGCCCAGTTATTACGTCAACCGCTGATTGTTGCCTTTATTGCTGTGGGAATCCTGCTCGGACCCTCGGTGCTGGGAATCGTGGCGCTGAGCAGTGAAATTGAATTGTTCGCACGACTGGGCATAGCCTTGCTGCTTTTTGTGGTCGGCCTGAAACTGGATCTGCATATAATCCGCACCGTTGGCCCGGTTGCACTGGCCTCCGGTCTGGGTCAGGTGGTGTTTACATCTGTTATCGGTTACCTGATCGCACTTATACTCGGCTATTCGCATATCACCGCCGTTTACATCGCGGTGGCGCTTACTTTTTCCAGTACTATTATTATCGTCAAGTTGCTCTCGGACAAACACGAGGTGGACTCGTTACATGGACGTATAGCTGTAGGCTTTCTGATTGTTCAGGACATAATTGTGGTGTTGGTCATGATCTCTCTGACATCGTTTGGTCAGGCCGCGGACGGTGCCAGCATGGGTTGGGAAGCAGTGATGGTGTTGTTCAAGGGAATGTTGATGTTACTGGTGGTTGCGCTGTTGATTCGCTACATCATGACGTCGTTGTTGCATCGGCTTGCTCACTCGCTTGAATTGTTAATGCTTTTCGCTATTGCCTGGGCCGTATTGGGCGCTTCAGCCGGTGATGCCCTGGGTTTCAGCAAGGAAGTTGGCGCTTTCCTCGCCGGAATTACCATTGCATCGACTCCCTACCGGGAACAGGTGGCGGCGCGACTGGTCAGTCTGCGCGATTTTCTGCTGTTGTTCTTCTTCATCGAACTGGGTGCGGCGCTGGATATCGGTCTTCTCGGCGCGCAGGTGGGATCGGCGATGGTCTTTTCGCTGTTTGTATTGATTGGCAATCCACTCATTGTCATGGCTATCATGGGTTACATGGGATATCGCAAACGCACCGGTTTCCTGGCCGGATTGACGGTCGCCCAGATAAGTGAATTTTCACTGATCCTGGCGGCACTGGGCGTAAGCATTGGTCACCTCGATCAGGAAGCCGTGGGACTGATTACCCTTGTCGGCCTTGTTACCATCAGTATTTCCACCTACATGATTCTGTATTCTCACAATCTCTATGAGCGGCTTTCACCGTGGTTGACGGTTTTTGAGCGAAAGGTGACACATCGGGAACTGGACAGCCCGATAGAGAATGATGGAAATATTGACATATTATTAATCGGTCTGGGTCGATTCGGCGCTATTATGGCGGAAACTCTGCGTGATCGCGGTTGTCACTTACTGGCTGTGGATTTTGATCCGGAAATTGTACAGCGCCATATACGGGACGGATACGCAGTTAACTACGGGGATGTGGAAGATCCTGAATTTATCGCTACCCTGCCATTGCAACGTGCAAACTGGGTGGTCAGCACTGTGCGTGATCGCACGATTAACCGTATGTTGCTGCACGGGCTCCGACAGCAGGGTTATACAGGTAAAGTGGCGGTTGCTGCCTCAAGCCGGTACGAGGCGGATTTGTTGAATGAGTATGGTGTGGACAAGGTTCTGATACCGTATGCAGATGCGGCAAAAGAAGCGGCAGAGCGTCTTTATCCCATATCCGCCCCGTCTTCATCCGATTAACTAACTGGTGATGTCTTATGAATCGATTCAAAAATATTCTTTATGTATCTGAACCACTGGTTGAACAGACTGCGGTGATCGAACGGGCTGTTACACTGGCGGAAAATAACCAGGCGAAACTGACGGTAATTGGCGTCATACCGTCGTTGACTCCGGGAATAGATTTATCCGGTCTGGGGCGCATATCGGATGATTTACAAAACACCATGGTGACGGAGCATCAGAAATTACTGGAAACCTCGATTGAGCCCTACCGCCAAAAACTCGATATACATTTGCAGGTAAAGGCGGGGAAAACCGTTCTTGAAGTAATCCGCGCGGTGCTACGTGATAATCATGATCTGGTGATCAAGCCCGCGGAAGATATTGATTGGCTGGATATGCTGTTTGGAAGTGATGATATGCACCTGTTACGCAAATGTCCGTGTCCGATCTGGTTGATTAAACCGGGTATTAAATCGAAAAATGAATGCATTCTGGCCGCAGTCGATTTCGATCCATGGAAACCGGACCCCGAGGAGCAGAAGCTGAATCAGGAGATTATAGAGTTATCCACTTCACTGGCATTATCCGAATTTTCTGCATTCCACCTGTTGCATGTCTGGAATGCGCACGATGAAATGGCGTTGCGAACATGGAGTGATAATCCGGAGGAGGCGATTCTGCGTTATGTTGAAAGTGAACGCGAACAACATAAAAATGCCCTGGATCAGCTGCTGGGAAAGCTGCGTAAGGACCTGGGCAAGGACACCTATGAGTTTCTTTCGCCCAAATGCCATCTGCTCAAGGGGGAGGCAAAAAAACTTATCCCGCAAACAGCCCGCGATCTGCGCGCCGATCTGGTGGTGATGGGAACCATCGCACGAACCGGCATACCCGGTATACTTATCGGTAATACCGCGGAAATCGTACTTGATCAATTACAGTGTTCAGTTCTGGCCCTGAAACCAGCCGGTTTTGTCTCGCCGATTAAAGCCGACGAATGAGACTGATGTGTGACCGGCATTGTTCCGGCAGACAGGGCTGCAAACAACCTCATCCCGGCCCCACAATGCGTTCAACGGTCAGGGAAGCTCTGACCAGGCCAGAGCTTCCCAGGAATATAGCTGATATTAACCGGTAATGTCTCGATCGGATAACAAACCGGAAAACCGGCACACACTGCCTGCAAAGACCGTGTTTGCGGATCTCGATTCCACCCGGGCGGGACTGGGCGAGGAAGAAGCCGCCCGGAGGCTGGAACATCATGGTCCCAATCGCCTGCCGGAACCACCGGGACGCAGTGCACTCAGGCGTTTCCTCGAGCAATTCAATAATATCCTGATTTACGTGCTGCTCGCTGCCGCCGTGATCACAGTATTTCTGGATCACATGGTGGATTCACTGGTGATCCTTGCCGTGGTCATTGTTAATGCGATGATCGGTTTTATCCAGGAAGGCAAGGCGGAAAAAGCGATGGAGGCCATACAGCACATGCTTGCGCCGGCCGCCTCGGTATTGCGCGGGGGCAAACGGCACAGCGTCGCAGCCGAAACGCTGGTGCCCGGTGACATCGTTCTGCTGGAAGCCGGCGACAAGGTCCCTGCGGATTTGCGATTGTTCAAGACTCACGGTCTTTTCGTACAGGAAGCGATACTCACCGGCGAATCCGTCCCGGTCGAAAAGCAGACCGAACCGGTGAGCGTGGATGCGGCGCTGGGTGACCGTACCTGTATGGCCTATTCAGGCACACTGGTCACCAGCGGTCAGGGCCGGGGTGTGGTGGTGGCCACCGGGGCCGGCACGGAAATCGGACGCATCAGTGGCCTGCTCTCCGGAGTCGAGAAACTGACGACGCCGCTGGTCACGCAGATGGATGTATTTGCCAGGTGGCTGACGATCCTGATCTTGTTGATTTCAGCAGTGTTGCTGGTTTTTGGCTATTTCGTCAGCCATTACGAATTCGCCGATATGTTCATGGCCGTGGTCGGATTGTCCGTGGCGGCCATACCGGAAGGACTGCCCGCCATTCTCACCATTACACTGGCCGTCGGCGTCCAGGCCATGGCCCGGCGCAACGCCATTGTGCGTCGTCTCCCGGCCATTGAAACGCTGGGTTCGGTGTCGGTTATCTGCACGGACAAAACCGGCACCCTGACCCGCAATGAAATGATGGTGGCCTCGGTGCTGACTCAGGCCGGTTGTTTTACCCTGACGGGCAACGGCTATGAACCGAAAGGGGTTATCCGGCTTGAGGACGCGGATATCGACCCGCGGCAACATAGCGCACTGGATGAAATCGCCCGCGCCGGCATTCTGTGCAACGACGCGGAACTGCACCACCGTGACGGCGCCTGGTCAGTCGAAGGTGACCCGATGGAGGGCGCCTTGTTGGCCTTTGCCGTTAAGGCCGGCCGCAATATCCAGCAGACGATAGCTGATTGGCCGCGGACCGACACCATCCCCTTTGACACCAAACACCGCTACATGGCGACGTTGAATCATGATCATGAACAGCATGCATTCATCTTCGTCAAGGGCGCCCCGGAACAGATCCTCGACATGTGTACGGATCAACGCACGGCCGCTGGTGAAGCCGAATCGCTCGATACAGCCCGCTGGCTGGAGAAAGCCGGTGAGATAGCCGGGCTTGGCCAGCGCGTACTTGCATTTGCCGTGCGCGCGGTAAAACCGGAGCATACGGTTCTGGAATCTGATGATGTGAAAAGCACACTGACCCTGATCGGTATGGTCGGTTTGATCGATCCGCCCAGGGAAGAAGCCATCGAGGCGGTGGCGGAATGTCACAGCGCCGGTATCCGGGTGAAAATGATTACCGGCGACCACGGCAAAACCGCAGCCGCCATCGGTAAACAGATCGGATTGCGGAACCACGAAACGGTACTGACGGGAACGGAGCTCGACGGCATGGACGACGCGGTTCTGAAAGAAGCGGTCAGCGATTGTGATATTTTTGCCCGTACCAGCCCCGAACATAAGTTGCGCCTGGTAATGGCCCTGCAATCGCATGGTATGACGGTGGCCATGACCGGTGACGGCGTCAATGACGCGCCGGCGCTCAAGCGAGCCGATACCGGCATTGCAATGGGTAAAAAAGGCAGCGAGGCGGCCAGGCAGGCGGCGGAACTGGTGCTGGCCGACGATAATTTTGCCTCCATTACCGCGGCCGTGCGCGAGGGGCGGACGGTTTACGACAACATCAAGAAGGTGATTAGCTGGACCTTGCCCACCAACGCGGGCGAGGCCATGACCATCATTGTGGCGATTTTGTTTGGCATGACCCTGCCGGTAACTCCGGTACAGATCCTCTGGATCAACCTGGTGACGGCGGTGACGCTGGGTCTGGCGCTGGCATTCGAACCGACCGAGGAAAACACCATGCGCCGGCCGCCTCGCCCGCGTAGTGAAAAACTGCTGACCGGCGGCCTGGTCTGGCACATTGTGCTGGTCTCGGTACTGTTTCTGTGCGGCGTGTTCGGCATATACAGCTATGCGATCGAGCAGGGATATTCGGTCGATCTGGCCCGCACCATTGCCCTGAATACTCTGGTGGTCATGGAGATCTTTCACCTGTTTTTCATTCGCAATATCCATGGAACCTCTCTGACCTTTGCAGCCATACGCGGCACCAGGGTGGTCTGGCTGACGGTCATCGCGGTCACCCTGGCCCAGTTTGCCATCACCTACCTGCCGCCACTGCAGCAACTGTTCGCGACACGGCCCATCTCCCTGTTTGATGGCATGCTGATTATCGTTACTGGCGTGGTCTTCTTTGCCATAATCGAGATTGAGAAGCAGATCCGGTTGCAGATGGCCGAACCGTTGGGCTGAATACGGTGTTTGATCCGGGTGCATTCTGTTTCGGCAGGTAAGCGAATATGACAGGAATCGAGCCCGGTATATTCCGGATAATGGAACCTGCGGGGCTAATATTTCTCTTAACATGGATAACTCATTCTTAACTCCTTCCCGGATGAATGTAACCCGCTGTCTGTACAGTCTGTTGCCGCTGCTCTGCCTGCTTGTGCCGTTACCGGCAGCGGCCGCCGCCCCGGACGGCCGTTACGATATCGTCTTCACACATAACCAGCGTGTGATGACCGTCAAGGCCTGCTTTGGCGAAGATCCGCCGAACCTGCTGGTGAACCACCGCCGTGGCGCCAGCGGCTTTATCAAGAAGGCCTATGTAGTCATTGACGAGCAACCGCAATCGCTGCTGGTGCGCAATGGGCGTATTCTTACCGCCGGACTTCACGGTCAGGACTGTCTGCATTACCAGGTGGATTTCCTGCGGGTCATGAACACGCATCAAAACCTGCGCTTCATGACGGAAAAATCCAATCACGTTCGTACCGAGGCGGCCGCCTGGTTGTGGCTGCCGGAATCGTACGCGGCCCTGGATATCGTTTTTCATCTCGATGAGGGCTACCGGGTGAGTGCGCCCTGGCATCTGATCGATACCGATGCCGAAAGCACGCACTACCGTCTTTATCCCGGCCATGACAACGAGGCAAGCCTGGTTTACTTCGGCCGCATGCGTTCGCACATTCTGCCGGTGGGCGATACGGATCTGCGGCTCAGCATCATGGGCGATATAGACGACGACAGCGCCGGCAAGCTCATCGACTGGATCGAATACGGCGCGAGGGCGTTGACCCGCGTTTACGGCCGTTTTCCGGCGGCACAGCTTCCGGTGCTGATATTTCCTGTCGGGCCTGGCAGGGAGATTGTCCCCTGGGGCGAAATCAAACGCGAGGGTGGTAACTGCGTACACCTGTATGTGGATCATACGCGACCGCTGGCCGGGATCATCGATGACTGGACATTGGTGCATGAACTCAGCCACACGCTGCATCCGTATATCAGTATGGAAGGCCGCTGGCTGTCGGAAGGTCTGGCCACCTATTACCAGAATGTACTGCAGGCACGCGCGGGTGTGCTTTCCAGCCGCGAAGCCTGGACCAAGCTGCACCAGGGTTTCGAACGCGGCATCGCGGAAACCCGGAGTGGCAGGAAATTAAAGCAGGTATCGCGCAACATGCATGAAAATCGGCAATACATGCGTGTTTACTGGAGTGGCACGGCACTGTGGCTGCGCGCCGACTGGTTATTGCGTACTCGTCACGATTCCTCACTTGATGCGGTGATGAAACAATTTCATGATTGTTGCCTGGACTCCGGGCGTACCTGGCCGCCGCTTGAATACATGCAGATGATGGACAAGCTGTCCGGCACCGGGATATTCACCGACATGTACCACGAATACGCCAATTCCGATGAGTTCCCGGACCTGTCGGCGGTCTACCGATCTCTGGGGCTCGTGGGCAGGGGCTATGATCTCGAACTGGTTCCGAATGCGCCTCAGCAGCGGCTTGTCCGTGCGATCATGTCCGAGTACCCGGACGGGCAGGCGTTGTAAAATTCTTCCAGGGATCTGATTAAGCTGTTATTTCGACCCCGTTCGGGCAAGTCTCAGGGTAAACTCCGGGAGAAATTGCCGTCTGGCATCCCGAGTGAACACGAGGGACCTGAAAACCAATTATTGAGATCTCTCGTTAGCTCCCTCGCTACGCTTCGGGACAGGATTCGAGATGACAGAACCGGGTTTTCAGTTTCAAACTGAGCCACTACCAAATTGTCTTAATCCATTCAGAGAGTGTGAAATAATGGCACACTGTATAATTCATAATTATCGAGGGGCATCATCATGAGCGAGGACAAGATCGCATTGCTGGAGAAGAAAAAAGAACTGGAGGCACGTCTTGAAAAAATCAGGCAGGACATCGCCGGTGGACTGAATCCGGATTCCGAGGAACGCGCCACGCAACTGGAAAACCGCGATGTGCTCTATGAAATCCAGCGCGTGACCGCCGAGGAACTCGAGGCAGTCAAAAAGCGTCTGAATCAAATCGGTTGAAAACAGTCGTAACCGGTAATCATCAACACAGGGAACATCCATTATGAGTCGTCAACACTGCAGTATTAGCCCGGTTATCTATTTCGCCTTCCTGTTATTCACAGTTTCTCCGGTTTCCGCGGCAACGCTGGCCGAACGTCTCAATAGCGCCGTCAGCGGCGATCATCGTGATGCGGCCAACGCAGCCCGCGACGAGTATCGGCACCCGCGGGAAACCCTGACGTTTTTCGGCCTGGAGCCGGACATGACGGTGATCGAAGTCTGGCCGGGCGGCGGTTGGTACACGGAGATTCTGGCGCCGGTCCTGCGCGGGCAGGGTACCCTGTACGCAGCCGGATTCGCCCTGACCCTGGACAATAACCCGGATTACCGGCAGCGCATTCACAGGGGTTTCCTGGATAAACTGGGTCAGCGTCCGGATGTTTACGATCACGTCGTGGTCACCGAACTGTCTCCACCAGAACGCGCGACGCCGGCGCCTCCGGGCAGCGCCGACATGGTGTTGACGTTTCGTAATGTGCACAACTGGATGAAGGGCGGGTTCGCCGGGGAGATGTTTGCCACCTTCAACCGCATGCTGAAACCCGGTGGCATCCTCGGTGTGACCGAACACCGCGCCAAAGCGGGTACTTCAATGGATGACATGATCAAGAGCGGCTATGTCACCGAAGACCATGTGATCGCCCTTGCCGAACAGGCCGGTTTCAAACTCGTTGCCCGCTCCGAAATCAATGCCAACCCTGAAGACACCGCCGATCATCCGGCCGGAGTATGGACCCTGCCGCCGTCGCTGCGCCACTGCCGGCAAATGGACACAGGCCAGGATGCGTGTATGGAAAAATACCGCGCCATTGGTGAATCCGATCGCATGACTTTGAAGTTTGTGAAGTAGGTGTCAGCCTTCAGGCTGACATCGTGGGGAAACCAGATTGTATCAGGTGTCTGACTTCAGTCAGACACAGGAGTTGAGTTAAGGTGTCAGCCTTCAGGCTGACATCGTCATAGCTTCACGGTGTCAGCCTGATGGCATTCACCTGGCAGGAGCACACATGACCGCTGCCGCTTTTCCGGTTGTTTAGCGGCGGGATCTCCCGGACAATGGTTGCGGGGGGCGCGGTATGGATAATATCAACTGGCAAATTATTACCATTGTCATCGCCTCGGCGTCACTGCTGATCGGACTCACCCGCCTGTGGGTCAGCTACCGCCAGCACCAGACCTTCAAGCACAATATCAGCCCTGGAGTACGATCCCGCCAGCAAAGCATGATCCGTTGTATCCGCGACACCATCAGCAAGGTCAACCGGGAAACCTATCTGTCGCTGGATGATCTTGAAACTTTCAGGCAAGAGACCAGGGATCACGCACTGCTGTTCGATACCGATCAGCGTAAATACATCCGCGAACTCGGCCGGCAACTGCAGGCGTTGCATAAAATCAGCGTGCCCTTACAGACCCGAACGCTGACCAGGGAAAAGTGGAATGACTACAGCCGTAAACACATGGCGCTGTTGCACTGGTTCGAGGGACAACTGGAATTTTGCGAGGAGACTTTCAAGGATTACATCGAGGAGTGAGTGCTTTTCAGATCTCAGACATCAGATATCATGGATCAGGTGTCTGACTTCAGTCAGACACCGTAGGGAAACTACTATTAAGGTGTCAGCCTGAAGACTGACACCTATGGAAAAGACACCGGCAATCATTACCCTGTAAACTATATCCATGCCAGAAAATAACAAAACCGGTATCCCCTGCGATTCCCCGGTGACCATCATCGTCAAGCGCCGGCCCAAACCCGGCATGGAAAAGCAGTTTGAAGAAGTCATGGCCGGCACCACGCGTGACGCCATGACCTTTCCGGGCCACCTGGGTGTGAACATCATCCGACCGACCGCGCCCGGCGACTATTACCGCATCGTTTTCAAGTTTGACTCCATGCGCAATTACATTGCCTGGGAGGGTTCCGAAACGCGGGGAAAATGGTTGCAGCGATACGCCGAAGTCACACTCGGTGATGTCGAACAGGAAGTGCTCAGCGGCCTCGAAACCTGGTTCACCCTGCCCGGCGGCGAGGCGCTGGTGCCGCCGCCGAAGCATAAAATGGCTATTGTCATCTGGGTGTCGATTTTCCCGTTATCGTTACTCGTCAACTTCCTGCTGCGGCCGTTGATCGGCGACCTGCATGTGATCGTGCAGATTGCTATCATTTCACTGGTACTGGTATTGCTCATGACCTATCTGGTCATGCCGCTCATGTCGAAACTCTTTCACCGCTGGCTGCATTGTCAGGAATGAAAAAGCAGAATTCAAAATACAGAAGACGGAATATTGAACTGTGAACATTGAATTTCCATTCACCATTCACTAATCACGTCCATGATGCAAATCGGGGTTATCAGGGAAATCAAGGACGAGGAATACCGTGTTGCCCTGACGCCGGCAGGCGCCCGGCAATTGATCGCTGCCGGCCATCGCGTGGTAGTGGAAGACAACGCCGGTGAAGGGTCCGGTTTTACCAACGCGCATTACGAAAAACAGGGTGTGAAAATAGTCTCCACGGCGCAGGCCTGGGACAGCGATCTGATACTCAAAGTCAAGGAACCCCAGGAATCCGAGTACGGTTATATTCGCGATAATATCCTGTTTACCTACCTGCACCTCGCCGGAGTGGCGCCGTCATTGACCGAAGCCCTGCTGGCGGCGAAAACCACGGCCATTGCTTACGAAACCGTGGAGGACGAGGACGGCCGCTTTCCGCTGCTGGCGCCCATGAGCGCCATTGCCGGCAATATGGCTGCTTGCGTCGGTAGTTATTACCTGGCCAGGTGTAACGGCGGCCGTGGCGTGCAGATGGGCACGGTGCTCGGCGAGCGCCATGGCAACGTGATGGTGATCGGCAATGGTATTGTCGGTATGCATGCCGCTTTCACCGCCGACGGCATGGGCGCCAATGTGACTATCTACGGCCGCAATGTCGAGAAACTGCAGCGCACCGCGATCATGTGGGCGCATAACATCAATTTCGTGGAATCGACGCCTGAGATTATCGCCCGTGATATAACCGATGCGGACCTGGTGGTCGGCGCGGTGTTGCTTCCCGGTGCGCGGGCGCCCTGGGTCGTTGACGAGTCCATGGTCAAGTCCATGCATCCCGGCTCAGTGATCGTCGATGTCAGCATCGACCAGGGAGGCTGTATCGAGACCTCGCATGTCACCAGTCATTCCGACCCCGTGTTTCGTGTGCACGATGTCATCCACTACTGCGTCAGCAACATGCCCGGCGCTTACCCGCGCACCGCCACCATTGCCCTGGGTAACGCGACCCTGCCATACATACTGCAACTGGCCGAAGACGGCATCGAGGCACTGAAACACGACGCAGGCTTTGCCCGTGGACTGAATACCTGGCAGGGACGGGTGACCTACGCCGCCATTGCCGAGGCGCTGGGCTTGCAGGATCGCTACCAGGCATTCGGCAGCGAGTAGCAAATCAGGTGTCTGCCTTCTCAGGTGTCCGCCTTCAGGCTGACACCGTATAAGCCACGACGATATCAGGCTAAAGCCTGACACCTGAAGGGAGAGAGGTGTCTACCTTCTCAGGTGTCCGCCTTCAGGCTGACACCGTACAAGCCACGACGATGTCAGGCTAAAGCCTGACACCTGAAGGGAGAGAGGTGTCTGCCTTCCCAGGTGTCTGCCTTCAGGCTGACACCGTACAAGCCACGACGATGTCAGGCTAAAGCCTGACACCTGAAGGGAGAGAGGTGTCTGCCTTCCCAGGTGTCTGCCTTCAGGCTGACACCGTACAAGCCACGACGATGTCAGGCTAAAGCCTGACACCTGAAGGGAGAGAGGTGTCTGCCTTCCCAGGTGTCTGCCTTCAGGCTGACACCGTACAAGCCA